>BNJS01001631.1_pt1 | contig 38472 bp, 36 predicted proteins | sample 8540461 | NCBI WGS metagenome assembly BNJS01 (sample SAMD00202454, study PRJDB9452) | human saliva metagenome | isolation source: human saliva | place: Japan
ACCTCCGTCACCCTCTGAGAACGAGGGGCGAAGACGGTCTCCGAGGACCTCGATCGGCATCTACTCTCCCCACGTCACACGTACAAAGGTAAACCTAACCTAAAAGGTGGGGTGACGTCTGTCAAACCTGGACTGACCTGTCGTTTTAATCATCGCACCAGCACCACCCAACAGAAGGACGGGGTCGAGCAAATCCTCCTCACGGGTATGTCGCACGATGATACACTCAGCGCTCATAGTCGTGAGCATGGAATCCAGACTCATTCTTCTTGGCCTGCTCAGCGCCGGACCTGGGCACGGATACGACCTCAAGCGATCCTGGGACCACTGGTTCGCCGCCTCCAAGCCGCTGGCCTACGGCCAGGTCTACGCCACGCTCGCCCGCCTGGTGCGCGACGGGCTCATCACCCAGATCGAGACCGAGCCCGGAGCCGGCCCGGAGCGCAAGCGCTACGAGGTCACCGACGCCGGGCGCCAGAGCGTCGAGCAGTGGCTGCTGACCCCCGGTCGCCCCGGCCGGCGACGTCCAGGCCGATATTTTCGCCAAGACCGTCATCGCCCTCATGCTCGACGACGACGCCGGGCGCTTCCTCGACCTCCAGCGCGCCGAGCACATGGCGCGCATGCGCGAGCTGACCCGCCTCAAGCAGGACGGCGACCTGCGCACGGTGCTGCTGGCCGACCACGCCCTGTTCCATATCGAGGCCGACCTGCGCTGGATGGAGACCACCGCGGCCCGCCTGGGCGAGCTGCGAGCGGAGGTACGCTCATGAGTGCCACCACCTGTCACGGCCGCCGGCGTCGACCCCTCCTGGGACAGGGCGAGGCACCCGCCGGGCGAGGCACACCCGCCGGGCGAGGTCATCATGCGCGCCCGCGGCCTGGAGATGAGCTTCGGGCAGACCCACGCGCTGCGCGGCGTCGACCTGGATCTCCTGGCCGGTGAGGTCCTGGCCGTCACCGGCCCGTCAGGGCTCGGGCAAAGTCCACCCTCCTGCACGTCATGGCCGGGGTCCTCGTGCCCGACGCCGGAGCGTCAGACTACCACGGAGCGCGACGACGACCGCAAGACATCGCGTGACCCTCGACGAGGCGGCCCGCAGCCGCCTGCGCCTGAAAGAGTTCGGCTTCATCTTCCAGTTCGGCCAGCTCCTGCCGGACCTCTCCGCCCTGGACAACGTCACCATCCCCTCTGCTCCTGGCGGGCACCCCGCGCCGAAGGGCGCTGGCCCAGGCCCGCGAGACCCTGGGCGAGCTGGGGACTGAGCGAGCACCTGGACAAGCGCCCCACCCAGCTCTCGGGCGGGCAGGCGCAGCGGGCCGCCGTCGCGCGGGCGCTGGTGACCAACGCGCATCCTCTTCGCCGACGAGCCCACCGGCTCCCTGGACTCCCTGGCCGCCGAGCGAACCATGGAGGTGCTGCTGGCCTCGGTACGCTCCCGCGGCGCCAGCCTGGTCATCATCACCCATGACGCGCGCATCGCCGCCTACGCCGACCGGGAGGTCACCGTGCGCGACGGTCGCATCGGTCCCGGGGCCACACGGGCCGGGTCCGGACCCGAACGCGCCCAGGCACGCCGCCACCGGGAGCCGGTCATGAGCCGCATCGCCCTGACCCGTCTGCTCGTCGCCAACGACCGCTCCGCCCGGCGCCGCCTGGCCGGGATCGTCGCCGGCGTCATGGTGGGGGTGGCGCTGTTCCTCATGCTGCTGGCCGCCGCCCAGGCCTTCCCCGAGCGCAGCATGCGCTCCAGCTGGCCGTCCACGGCCCTCCTGCCCGGCCTCTCCCAGCAGTCGCGCCACACGGACCTCCAGCCCGACCACGTTCTGAAGGGCAGCGAGCTGGCCGTCGCCAGCAGCTCCGACGTCACAGGCAGCAAGCCGATCACGGTCCTGCAGGTGGCCCTGCCGGAGTCGGGCACCACCTCGGTGAGGATCCCGGGCTCCGACGTCGTACCGAAGCAGGGCGAGTACCTGGCGTCGCCGGCTCTGGCCAAGCGCATCGCCTCCCTTCCCGCCGACCAGCTCGGCGACCGCTATGGCAGGCAGGTAGGCGTCCTGAGCCCTGACGCCGTCGAGGGCCCGGACTCGCTCGTGGCCGTCGTCGGGACGGATCTGGGAACCGTGGCCTCCTCTCAGTCCTACATCCCTCCCCAGGTGGTCACCTCGTTCCAGGGCATCCCCTACGAGAACGAGGCGTATCGGATCGCCATGCTCATCGGCGCCATTGCGGTGCTCGTGCCCGCGCTGCTGCTCATCGGGATCGTCACCGACCTGGGGGCGGCGCAGCGGGCCGAGCGCTTCGCCACCCTGCGCCTCATCGGGGCCACGCCTCAGCAGGTGGCCCGCACCGCGGCCCTCGAGATCGGGGCCACCACCTTCGTCGGCGCCCTGGCGGGCGTGGCGCTCTATCTGGCCATGATCCCTGTGGCCGCGCAGATCTCGCTGGGGTCGAGCCGCTTCTACCACTCCGACCTGCTGCGCTCACCGGTCAACGCGGTCCTCGCCGTCGCCGTCACCACGGCGGGAGCGGCGGCCGTGGCCTGGTGGCGCACGCGACGGGCCGACCTCGGCCCTCTGGGCGGGTCCCGCGAGCGTACCGAGCGTCGCCCCCGCCTCATCTCGCTGGCACCCGTGATACTGGGGACCGCGGGGCTGGTCAGCACCCCGGCGGTGGCCCACCAGAAGTCCGCACTGACCATCTACCTACTGCCCGCCTCCTTCCTGTGCGCGATGCTGGGGCTGCTGTGGGCCGGGCCGCTCCTGACCTGGTGGGTTGCGCGAGGAGGTCGGGCGCTGGCCCGATCGGCGGCGCAGGTCATCGGCTTCAACCGCATCACCCAACACCCTCGGGCGGTCTTCCGAGCGGTGGCGGGCGTCGTTATCGCCGTCTACGCCATGACGGTCTTCGCCGTCGCCATCACAGTCGCCGCGGGCACCCGCGACATCACTCAGGGCAACGGCCACTTGTCCCCCTCGACGCTTGAGGCCATCCCTGCGGTCAGCGACGAGGGCACCCTGGAAAGCGCCGTCGACCGGCTCGCCGCCGTCCCCGGGGTGACGACGGTCGCGGTAGGGAGGATGAGTGAAGACTCCAGGCAGGAGGGTCAGGTCATCCTCGAGGCCGACAAGGCGGAGGCCCTCGGAGCGCCGCACGTGGAATCTCCTAACGGCGCGGTGAGCATCAGTACCCGGTGGCTGTATGAGAACACGGCCGCCTCGCCGTCACCGGTCAGTGCCGAGGAGCTGGCGACCGCCCGTGAGCAGGGCGCGCCCATCCTCCTCGTGGGCACCGACCCGGCCAGCCCCGGAGCCGTCGAGCGGGCCCGCACCTCCCTGGCCACCTCCGGACTGGTTCTGGGAACCTCCCCCTCCTCGCCCAGCTCGATCCAGAGCATCCAGGACAGCGCCATGGAGAACCAGTTTGCCCGGCTCGGCTACATCGGCATCCTCATCGCCGCGGGCATCTCCGCGGTCTCGCTCGGGGTCTCGACGGTGGCGGCGCTGCTGGGGCGCAGGCGGGTCCTCGGCCTGCTGCGGCTGGTCGGCATGCCGCCGGCGACGCTGCGCTCCATGGTCTCCTACGAGACGGTGCTGCCGGCGGCCACGGCTCTGGTCATGAGCATCGGCCTGGGCTGGTTGACCGCATGGGCTCTGGTCGGCGGGGTCTCGGGCCGCCGTATCAGCTGGCCGGACGGAGGCTACTGGCTGGTGCTGGGAGCCTGCCTGGCACTGGTAGCGGTGGCGACCCTGGTCAGTGCCCGCTACGGCCGCCGCATGCTGACCGCCACCACCGTCCGATTCGAGTAGCGGCGGTTCATGGTGTCCATATCGGTGACAAAGGCCTTGACCGGGCTCAGTTACGGAAAAGACAACCGCATGATTCCACGGTTCCTTTCGGCGGAGTGATGGCCTCGGAACTCCTTTGTCACCGATTTGGACACGAGTCCCTCCTTCACGTCCGGGCACCGGGGAGAACAACCCCCGGTGCCCGGAGCCGATCTGCGATAGAACAGGACCATGACCGCAGGACGGACCGACACGGCCGCAGGCTCCTCCACCGCGGCCTCCCCGAGGCCGCCGGTCCTCACAGCACCGGACCTCAGCCGCCTGCGCGACGGCGCGGCCGATGAGCTGGCCGCCGGCGAGATGGTCGAGGACCTACGGCTGGCCGAGGCGGACCTGAGCGGCGCGGGTCTGTCCGCGATCAGCCTGCTGAGCTGCCGGTTCTCGGAGGTCTTCGCCGACGACACCGATCTGACTGCGGCGCGGCTGGTCGACTGCCGCCTGGAGCGTCTGAGCTCCACCTACCTTCACAGCCCGCGCTCCACGTGGCGCGCGGTGGAGCTCACCGGCTCGCGCATCGGCGCCTGGGAGATCTACGACGCCGACCTCGAGTCCGTCCTCATTGAGGACTGCCGCCTCGGCTTCGCCAACCTTGCAGGGACCGTTCTGCGCGACGTCCTCATCCGGAGCACCAGGATCGACGAGCTGGACCTGAGCGGCATCGAGGCCGAGCGGGTCCGCTTCGAGGACTGCCGGGTGGGCACGCTGCGCCTGCGCGGTGGGAGCCTGAGCGACGTCGACCTGCGGGGGCTGGAGATGAGGGTGGTCAGCGGCGTCGGTTCACTGGCCGGGGCGACTATCAGCGGCGAGCAGCTCACCGAGCTCGCGCCGCTCTTGGCGCAGCACCTGGGGCTGCGGGTCGAGGACCAGGACGACGGGCAGAATCCGATAACAGGGAGTGGGCGAGCATGACGCTACTGACATCCGATGACGTCCTCAACGTGAAGTTCGATAGCACGAGACTCCGCGAGGGATACGTTCAGGACGAGGTCGACGAGCTCCTCGACGAGGTGACCACCACGCTGCGGGGACTCGAGGAGCGCCTCGGCATGGGACCGGGAGCGACTACCGGTTCTCACCAGGAGGCGGAGATACTTCTGACCTCCCAGGACGTCAGGAACATACGGTTCAAGACATCCAAGTTCCGAGAAGGGTACGAGCAGCCGGATGTCGACGCCTTCCTGGACACGGTCATCGCCACCATGGAGACCATGGAGGCCCGGCTGAACGGAAGTGTCTACGGGGCGGACACGAGCTACGGATCAGCGCCCGGGGCGTACGGGAACGCCGGCTACACCACCGGGGCAGGGACCGTCCCGGGAGCCGGCGGAGCGATGAGCGACCCGCAGTACGCCGAGGCGATCGCCCAGCGAGACCAGTACATCGCCCAGCTTCAGCAGGAGAATGCCTACCTGCGCGCCGAGCTCGAGTCCGCCCAGCGCCGCCTGGGGACGACCGGGTTCTAGAACTCGTCAGCGCTGAGGAGTCCAAGACTGCGGAGCAGGTGAGGCATCGTTGTCGATGGGCAAGGCCCTTGAGTATCAGGCTCCGGGAGGCTGTCCGTCGGCAGATGGCACCTGGCCGCGGCCTGCGCGCCCCTGTCCCAGGGGAAGTCGTCCGGAAGCATCTTCGCGTCCTTACTGCTCAGGCCCGTCAGCTCCCGGTAGTGCGTCTGCGCATCAGCCTGGTTCTGGTAGTTCTTCACGGGAGCGTAGTGGGCGTTGAGCCAGACCTCGAAGCAGGGCACGGAAACAACGCCGTGCACAACGGTCCGCTTGCTGCTCAGCCTTCGGCATTTGGCCAGAAAGTCATGACGGTCCCGACCATCGTGGTCGACGACGATCCACACCTCCCTGTAGTCGCTGAGATCTGACCGAGGTCCGCTGAGCTCCTTGACGACGGTGAGCGGGTCACCGTTGATGACCTTCACTTTGGCTGAGACTCTGTCGCGGTCCACACGTCGGCACAGCTGCTGCAGGTAGGCGTTCTCGGTGACCCGCCCATTAGTCACGAGGAGAACGGTGCGCCGTTCGGCTCGTTGGCTGCGCCGTTTCCTTCTCGGTGGTGTCATCTCACTTCGCCTCCGCCGGCGTTGAGAGGTACCGGCGGAGGCTGGAGGTGTCTACCCGAGGGATAGCACCGAAGGCACCGGCGAGGTAGCGGCGCTGCTTGTTCGTGCCCTTGCGGTTGGAGGGGAAGTCTGCGAGCGAGAAGAGCTCACTGGCACCGAAGGGGGACTTCTCCGTCATCCACACCTCGCCCGCCTCCAGGAGCTGGACGGGGGAATTGTCCAGGAGCGCCGTGTCATGGGTTGTGAAGACGATCTGGGCACCCCGGGTGTTGAGGTCCGGGTCCTTGAACATGTCCACCAGCGTGGCGGTCAGTGTTGGGTGGAGGCTCGCGTCGAGCTCGTCGACACACAGCACCTGGCCCAGTTGCAAGGCATCGATGGCGGGACCGACCGTCGCCAGCCAGGTGAGAGTTCCTTGACTCTGCTGGCTGCTCGCCAATGGGTACTCCTCACCGTCGGCACCGCGGTGGTGGAGGACAAGGTGACGCTGGAGCTCCTTGAGCACCTCGGCGGGAACCTCAGAATCCTCGTCTTCGCTCCACGGAAACCGTCGCAGAAGTTCAAGCACCTCCCGAGGGACCTCCTGCCTCTCGACCTCGAGACCGACGATGCCAAGATCGGCAACCTGAGCAATAGCATTCGTGATGCCAGTCCACTGCTCAGGGGCGTCCGTGAGCCGACTCATCACCCACCGCAGACGCGAGCTGCGCTCCTCATCACTGTGGTGGATGAAGCGCATGGCTCGCAAACTGCGCGCAATCGGAGCAAGGGTGGCGTGCTTGTACTTGAGAGCGATGGCGAGGAAGAGGTCCTTGGGCGTCGTGATTCGACGGACCTCGTTCGTGGCACCCTTGAGGGTGGTGCCGGACTCGACCGTGGGCTCGTCATCCTCGGGGCCCTGGGTACGCACGAAGACCTTGCGCCAGCGCTGCCCCGCGGCCCAGAGCTCCTCACGCGAAATGCCCCAGCGATGCGCCTCGACACTGTAGCTGTAGCGCTCGTTCTCGTGGGTGAAACCAATGGAGAAACGGGACGGCTGCGCCGCGTGGTCACGATCGAGACTGAAGGGCTGATACAGGATGTCCCGCTGATCACCGACGGCATGGTGGAGGCAGTCAAGCGCGTCCAGGAGGGTCGACTTGCCTGAGGCGTTGGCACCGAAGATCGCCGCCACGCGCCATGTCTGCTCCTGCCAGGAGGAGCCGCCACGCGGCGTCAGAGTCTTGAGCGAACCTCGAGTGAGATCGAGGGTCACCTCCTCTGCGTAGCAGCAGTAGTTCGCCACAGTGAAGTCCAACAACATACCGCCACCCTAGTGCGAACGACTCGTTTTGGGAAGTTTTTTTCCCAAAACGTCAAACGTTCATGGCCCTGACCTCACCACTCGAGCACCCGAGCTTGAGCTCCGACAGGCCTGCGACGACAAAGCGCCGGCCGGTCATCACCTGCTCGGAGGCGGCATGACCGGCCGGCGCTATGGCCGCGGAGGCGGAGTACGGGCTCAGCCCCGCTTGACCAGCGGGAAGGTGATGGTCTCGCGGATGCCCTGGCCGGTGAGCACCATGAGGAGGCGGTCGATGCCCATGCCCATGCCGCCCGTCGGCGGGAAGCCCTGCTCCATGGCCACGAGGAAGTCCTCGTCCAGCACCATGGCCTCGGGGTCGCCCTTGGCGGCCGCGAGCGCCTGGGCCTCGAAGCGCTCGCGCTGGACCACGGGGTCGGCGAGCTCGGAGTAGGCGGTGGCGGTCTCGAAGCCGCGCACGTAGAGGTCCCACTTCTCGGTCAGGCCCGGCTTGCTGCGGTGGTAGCGGGTCAGCGGCGAGGTGTCCTCGGGGAAGTCGTAGACGAAGGTGGGCGCCCACAGCTTGTTGCCGACGAGCTCCTCGAAGATGTCCTCGACGACCTTGCCGGCCACGGCGTAGTCGTCGATCTCCAGGCCGATCCTCTCGGCGTGGGCGACCAGCTGCTCGCGCGGGGTCTCCACGGTGATCTCCTCGCCGAGGGCCTCGGAGACGGAGGTGTAGAGGTCGATCTTGTCCCACTCGCCCGACAGGTCGTACTCGGTGCCGTCGGCCAGCGTGACGACCTCCCCGCCCTCGGGCAGGTCGAAGGCGTCCCGGGCCGCCTGCTGGACGAGGTTGCGGGTCAGCTCGGCCATGCCGTCGTAGTCGGAGTAGGCCTCGTAGGCCTCCAGGGCCGTGAACTCCGGGGAGTGGGAGGAGTCGGCGCCCTCGTTGCGGAAGTTGCGGTTGATCTCGAAGACGCGGTCGACGCCGCCGACCACGGCGCGCTTGAGGTAGATCTCCGTGGCGATGCGCAGGTAGAGATCCATGTCGAAGGCGTTCATGTGGGTGATGAACGGGCGCGCGGCCGCCCCGCCGTGAATGACCTGCAGCATGGGGGTCTCCAGCTCCAGGTAGTCGCGGCGGAAGAAGTTCTCGCGGATGGAGCGCACGACGGCGGCGCGGGTGCGCACCATGTCGCGGGCGGCGGGCCGGGTGAGCAGGTCGAGCTCACGACGGCGCACGCGCTGCTCCTCCGAGAGGGTCACCGCCTCGCCGGCCTCGTTGGTCCAGGTCTTGGGCAGGGGGCGCAGCGCCTTGGAGGCGATCCGCCAGGCGGGGACCTCGACGTCGTCGTCCCCGGCGGAGGCGGCCTCGGCGCCCTCGCGCAGGACCGGCTCGGCCATGACGGACAGCTCTGCCGCGGCGCGAGGAGATGACGCGGCCGTGGACGAAGAGGTGGTCGCCCAGGTCGACGTCGGCCTTGAAGGCCGCGAGCGCGGTGTGGCCCTCGGCGGGCAGGGCCTTGGCCGAGAGCATGGCCTGCAGGGTGGTGCCGGCACCGTCCTGGAGGGTGACGAAGCACAGGCGGCCGGTGTTGCGCAGGAAGACGACGCGGCCGGCCACGCCGACGACGTCGTCGGTCTCCTGCCCGGCCTCGAGGTGGGCGTAGCCCTGCGCACGGCGGCGATGGTGGTGGTGACGGGCACGGAGACCGGGTAGGGTCCCAGCCCTCGCTGCGCAGGCGCTCGCGCTTGCCGGCGCGGACCTCGAACTGCTCGCCCGGGCCCGGGTCGGCCTTGGGCTGCTTGGGCTGGTCCGCCTTCGGCGACTGGGTGCCGGCGGCGTCGGTGGCGGTCGGGTCGGGGCTGGGGTGCTCTCGTCTGTCACGTGAAGGAGTCTCACGGCGCCCGGCCCTCCCGGACGCTCCCTGGGGCCCGACGACGCCCGATCCCACATCCGATCCTGGTCACACCGGGCGGCGGCGGCGGGTCAGGGTCAGGCGCGGGCCTCGGCCAGGGGGATGCCGGAGCCGCAGCCCCTGGAGGCGGGCGACGTCGGAGTCGGCCGATCTGGCTGGGGTCGGTGCCCCGCTCGACGATCCGGTTGGCCTCGTCGACGAAGACGACCCGGGGCAGATAGGTGCGGGCCTCGGCGTCGGACATCTGGGAGTAGGCGATGAGGATGACGACGTCTCCGGGGCTGACCAGGTGGGCGGCGGCACCGTTGACGCAGATCTCGCCTGCGCCGCGCTCGCCGGGGATGACGTAGGTGGACAGGCGGTTGCCGTTGGTGCAGTTGCAGATGTCGACGCGCTCGCCGGGCAGCAGGTCGGCGGCCTCGAGGCAGGTCGATGTCCACCGTGATGGAGCCGACGTAGTCGAGGTCGGCCTGGGTCACGGTGGCGCGGTGGATCTTGGACGTCATCATCGTCCGGGTGCGGGAACTCATCGCCGCACAGCGTAGACGGCGCCGGGCCCGGCGCACTGTACGGTGCGGCACAGGGTGAGCGACCTGACAGGAACGGTCGGACCTGAGTGGGGCCGGCCCAGCCCAACGAGTTCTCGAGAACACGCCATAGGGCGCAGGGTCTGTCGCTCGAGTGCGTCCTCGGCGCTCGTGTGCGTCTCGCGCGGGGCCGGCCCGTTCACGGCGACTGGCCCCGCGCAAGCACCCGGGCGAGCCGGACGCCCAGGCGAGCCTGAGCAGGGCCGCTCAGGGGCGCAGGTCGATGAGGGTGTTGTCGATAAGGCGGGTGGTGCCCACGCGCGCGGCGACAGCCAGCAGCCCCACGGCGGGCAGCCCCTCCCCTTGTCCTCCCCCGCAGGCTCACTGCGCGGCAGGCCGAGGCCGGCGCCCGCCAGGTCCTCGAAGCTGTCCGGGGCGACGAGGCCACGTAGTCGATCTCGACGCCGTCGGCCGCCTCCAGGGAGGCCAGGACGGCCCTGGCGGATGGCGGCGGGGTCAGGGTCGGGGAGCCGGTGGCCTGCGCGGCGGCGTCCCTAGCCAGCCTGGAGTGCGCGGGACAGGGCCAGGGCCTGGTGGCGCTGCTCAGGGGCTGAGGTAGGCGTTGCGCGAGCTCATGGCCAGGCCGTCGTTCTCGCGGCGGATGTCGACCGGCACGATCTCCAGCGGGACGGCGAGGTCGCGCACCATGGACTCGATGATCGCCAGCTGCTGGGCGTCCTGCGGCCGAACAGCGCCCAGCGCGGGGCGGTCAGGTGCATGAGGGTGAGCACCACCTGGCACACGCCGGCGAAGTGGGTGGGGCGGGTGCGCCCTCAGGACGGTGGCGATGGGGCCGGGGTCGATGCGCACCGCCGGCTGCCCGGAGGGATAGATGACCTCCGGGGTGGGGGCGAAGACGATGAGCCGTCCCACGCCCGAGGTGCCGTCGGCGCCGGTGAGGGTGCGGGCCAGTCCGCCAGGTCGCCCTCGAGGTCGCGCGGGTAGGCGTCGAGGTCCTCGGTGGGGGCGAACTGCAGGGGGTTGACGAAGATGGTGACCACGACGGTGCCGGCCGGCCCGACGCGCCGGGCGGCCTCGCGCACGAGGTCGAAGTGGCCCTCGTGGAGGGCGCCCATCGTCATGACGACCGCCCGGGGTCCGGGGCCTCGGCCAGGGCGGCGGCGAGGTCGGCGCGGCTGCGGGCGAGGACGGTTGCGGCGCCGGCGGATCGGGGGCGGAACGGGCGTCGGTGCGGGTTCAGTGCTCACGTGCCCCACGCTAGTCGCCCCTCTCCGGGCCGGTGACCCGCGCGGAAGGTGAAAGTGTCCACGGTGGCGACTTTTTCCGAGCCGAATCCGAGAAACGACAAGCCATCTCGATTCACGTTTCCGCAGGTCACCGGGGTCGCCTTGAACGACGGGCCGCCTGCGGCCGGCTGAAAAGTCGCCAAAATTGACAGATTCGCCTTGAGGGCTCACTCCAGACCGGGGCAGGTGGCGGGCATGAGAGCATCGGGGCATGAGCGACATCGATGGCACGGGCCCCAGGTACAGGCGGCGAGCACGCGGGCCGGGTCCCGGCCGCTCCCAACCAGCCCGAGCAGGCCGGGCCGGCTGGGCGTCGGCATCATCTCCGCCGGGCGCGTCAGGGGCGGTCCTGGGCTGCGCGCTGCGGGCGGTGGAGCACCAGGTCGTCGGCGTCCACGCGGTCTCGGAGGAGTCGCGCGAGCGTGCCGAGATGCTGCTGCCCAGTGTGCCGGTCCTGGAGGTCGAGGAGATCGTCGAGCGCGCCGAGCTGGTCCTGCTGGCCGTCCCCGACGACGCCCTCGAGCCGCTCGTCCAGGGGCCTGGCGGACCTGGGGCGCTGGCAGCCGGGCCAGCTGGTGGCCCACACCCAGGGCGCTACGGCGCCGCCGTGCTCGCCCCGGCTCAGCGCTGCGGGGCGATCCGCTGGCGATCCACCCGGCGATGACCTTCTCCGGGTTCTCCACGGATGTGGCCCGGCTCGTCGGCTGCCCGATGGCTGTGACTGCGCCCGCGGCGGTGCTGCCGATCGCGCAGGCGCTGGTGGTCGAGCTCGGCGGGGAGCCCTTCGTCCTGGAGGAGTCGGCGCGCCCGACCTACCACGCAGCCCTCGCCCACGGCGCCAACCACCTGCTGACCGTGGTGACGCAGGCCGTCCGAGTGCTGGCGGCCGCCGGGGTCGAGGACGGTGCGGCCACTCTCGGCCCCCTGCTCACGGCGGCCCTGGACCGAGCCCTGCACGAGGGCGAGGCAGGCCTGACCGGCCCGGTCTCGAGGGGTGACGTCGGAACAGTGGCCGCCCACCTGGAGGCACTCTCCACGCTGAGTGACAGCCAGGGGCGGGGCCTCGACGACGTGGTCGCCTCCTACCGGCAGCTGGCCGCGGCCACCACCGAGCGATGCGAGGCCACCGGGCGCCTGACCCCCGAGCAGGCCCTGCACCTGCGCGACACCCCGCGCAGCCCTAGGGCCTGTTGCGAAAGTGGGGTGAAGCGTCCGCGTGGTCGTACCTCAGGGCGCGCGTTCGTACCCTCTACCCCTCGAACGCGAGCCCTGAGGTACGACCGCAATGTCGGCCACTGGCGAGAACCGGCCTCCACCCGGACATACGCAACAGGAGCTAGCGCACTGAGGGCCCGGCAGGCTGCGTGGCGGCGACGGCGCGCGCGAGCCACCGGTCGAGCTGCTCGGCGCGGGCCCTCAGTGCAGCGCCCGCTGGCTGATCCCGCGCCGCGAGCGCCTTGGCGTCGGCGGCATCGAGGTTGGTGATCGAGGCGGGGACCTCCTGGGCGACCATGTCGAGTCGGAGGGAGGCCAGGCTGCGCCGGCGCGCCAGCGGCCCCTGGCGCACGCACAGGGACTGGATGCGCTCGTAGGGGAAGACGGCGACTCGCCGCCGCCAGCGGCCGTGGCGGATGATGACGCAGGGTGTCGGTGAGGGCGATGGCCGCGCGCCGCCAGGTCAGGGGCCGGAAGATCCGTCCGCGGTGGCTGATGCGCACGAAGCCGCGCTCGGCCGAGCCCGCCGGGGCCTGCGGGTCGCCGACGCCGTCATCGTCGCGGCCGGTGAGGGCCTGGGCGAGCAGCCTGTCCGGGGTCGGGAACGCCCAGGTCGGGGGACCACGAGCCACAGCGCGCGCAGGGCGGTGTCGCGACCCCCACGGGCAGGAGCAGGTTGCCGAACTGCCGGTTCTGGCCGTCCTGGGACCGGTCCTCGCGGCCGGCCACGGTGACGTCCACCTTCCACCAGTCCTTGCCGCGCCACAGGATCGGCTGAGCGATCCCGACGCCGTGGACCCGTCCGGGCGGCAGCGTCCGGGAGGTCTCGGAGTGAGGCCCGTAGCGTCATGCGGATACCGCTGGGGTGGCGGCGGCCTGGAAGTTCCAGGCACTGTTGAACCGGGACCACACCAGGGAAACCGCACCGGCGACCGTGCTGATGAAGGTGGTCGCGAGCGCGAGCACCCCGCCGCTGGGCGGGTCATCGACGACGTAGGCGATAATGCCGACCACGATCACAGTGCTGGGCAGGATCAGAGACAGGTAGAGGGAAACGCTGCGCAGCAGGGAGCCAAAGAGGGTGGCGCCGTCGACGCTGTAGAGCGGGTGCTCCTGGAAGTGGGAGGCCCGCATCGGCACGGCTGCGCTGTCGGGGCGCTCTCCGAGCCGCGGCGTCCCTTCCGGCATGAGGCCCTCGGCCCTGACGGCGGAGGCGGCATCGTCGATGCCGCCGGTGTCGCGGCCCGCTGCGCCCGCCCCGACGGCACCGCCCTCCGAGGCGGGTCCAGGCAGGTCGATCTGTCCAGCGGCCAGGTCGAGGATGCGGTCGCGCAGGGTCTGAAGCTCGCGGGTGGTGAGGAATCCGATGACGACCCGCGATCCCCGGCCGCCGGCGACCTCGACGGTCAGTTTCCCCAGGCCGAAGATGCGTCCGAGCAGGGGGTGGACGACGTCGACGGACTGGATGCGCGGCAGACGGGCCGTGCGCAGCTTGCGGCTGAGGATGCCCGAGCGCAGGTAGACGCCGTCGGCATCCACGGCGTAGGCGCGCCGCCACCAGCTGAGCAGCCCGAGTCCCACCCACAGGGCGCTGAACGCGACCAGGCCGAGCAGGTAGTAGCCGATCCCCCCGCCCAGGGTGAAGCCGTGCTCAGAGATGAAGCGGTAGGCGCGCACCAGATCATCGAGGTTCTGGGCCATGACGAAGGCCAGGACACCGGTGACGATCTTCCAGCCCTTCCAGCACCGGCGTGACGAGGCTGACCCGGTGCCAGGTGACATTCTCGGGCAGGGGCAGTTCGCGGGAGGCGGCGGGCGCGCCCTCCCCCGCGGAATCCGCCCTCGCCTTGCGGGCGGCCTCCAGCCGGCTCTCCCAGCTGGGGCTCACAGCCCGGCCATCCTCTCCTCACCGCGCTGGGACAGGACCTGGCGCAGGCGCTCGGCCTCGGCCACCGGCAGCCCGTTGATCGTGGCGTCGGTGCTGGCCGAGGCCGTATGGAGCCTGACCTCGGCGATGCCCAGCCAGCGGGCCAGCGGCCCTGGGAGGTGTCCACGAACTGCATGCGCCCGTAGGGGTGACGGTGATGGAGCGGAACATGACGCCGTGGCGCCACAGGAGGTGGTTGTCGGCCAGGGCGCAGCCCATGGCCCGCACCTGGCGCGGAATGAGCCAGAGCCGCCAGAGGAACAGCGCTGCGAAGACCCCGCCGGGATGAAGTATCCGGAGGAGCGAGCACCCCAGGGATGGCGAAGCCGATGATGACGACGGCGCAGAAGAGACCGACCCCAGGATGCGGGCGGTGATGAGGCGGTGGGCGAGACCGGGTGGAAGACGACGCCGTCGGGGGCGAAGGGGTCGGCGCCGGCGGGTGGTCGCGTGGCCGGCTCACCGGCGCGGACGGGTGCCGGGCCGCAGCGGGTGCAGGTGGCTGGGGCAGGGGGCTGGTACCGGGCATGGCACCGGGGCCTGTGCGGGACTGGTCATGCGGGGGCTCCTGGTCCTTCGGGGGGCCCGCCCGGACGGACCGGCCGAGCCGTCGTCGTCGCCGTCACCGGAGATGGAGCACCACTGCTCGACGACGAAAGCCGACGACGCACCACACGAGGCAGGCGATCAGGCAACCCGGTCGAGGTCCAGGCCAGGTGGGTCATGGCCGGCGAGCGCGGCGTCACCAGCGCCAGGATGATCCCGCCGCCGTAGACGCCGCCCGAGCACCGCCCCACGATGGCGGAGGCCTGGGCGGCGGCCGCCGTGGTGGCGGCACCGGTCAGGGGTGATCCAGGTGCGCTCGCGCGCCCGCAGCCGCCTGACCGCCAGACCCGCCACCAGGACGATGCCCGCAATGACCAGCGCGGTCACCGCCCCCCAGGGGAGAGGACCGGGACCCAGCCGACGTGGCGCAGCAGGAGGTCACCGACCACCCAGGAGGTCACCGCGGCGGCGATGAACCAGGTGACGGCGCTGGTCCAGCGGGTGCGCCGCATCAGACGTCCTGACGGGGACCTGTCCCCTGGGCGCCACCACCGATGACGTCGTTCCACTGGAGCGGGACTTCCAGGCGTCCCCAGCGGCGTCATCCTGCTGCGAGCCGGGGCACCCTGCCCGCTGGCGGAGCTAGTTCGCGTAGCTGCCGACATCTGCTGGCCGTGGGGGCCCGTCCGACCCGCCCTGAGACCGGGGGCGTAGGCGCCCTGCGGTCCCGGCGGCCTCGGGGGCCGAGGCCGCCTGGTAGGGGCGAGTCGATCTGCAGGGGCCTGCTCGGTCCAGGGCCCGCCCTCGTTGGAGGTGTCGAAGGCGACTGCCCGAAGGGGAGGACTCAGCCTGCCCCTGGTCACCGAGGGGCTGCGCGGGGCGGCCGGCTCCGGGGCGGGCCGATGAGGCTCGGCGATGCTGCCGGCGTAGTCGGCAGCCAGGAGGCGTCGGCCACGGAGGACTCATCCCGGGTGGCGTCATAGACCAGGCCTCGGCTCGGAGCCTGCGGCGTCCTGCTCCACCGGGCGGCTCCACGTAGGGGCCGGTGGGCTTGTCCGGCAGGGGACTCGGAGTCGAGCCAGTCGAGGCCAGCCAGCGCAGGCCACCCGCGGTCGGGGCGTTCTCGGCGAGCTCGGACACGGAGCGCCCGGCCAGCTCGGCGAAGGGGTCGGCCTGGCTCCACGGCACGAGGACGAAGGCGCGCTCGGCGGCACGCGGGTGCGGCAGGGACAGGGCCGGGTCGGAGGTGACGCCCTCGACCTCGATGAGGTCGACGTCCAGGGTGCGCACGCCCCACGGCTCGGTGCGCACGCGCCCGGCCGCGATCTCCAGGGTCTGGCAGACCTCGAGGCAGCTCGCGCGGGGAGAGGGTCGTCGCGGCCGTGACCACCGTGTTGAGGTAGTCGGGCTGGGGCTCGGCGCCCTCGGCGACGACGGCGATCGTGCGGGCCAGCGGCGCCACCTGCGTGACCTCGATGCCCTCGGTGGCCTTGAGGCTCTGGACGGCCGTGCGCAGGGAGTCCACGACTCCGCCGACGTTGGCGCCCAGGCCGAAGACGACGCCCGACGGGTGGGCGGGGCCGCTCGGAGAGCGGGTCGACCGGAGCGGCGGGAGCCGCCGGGGCCTCAGGCGCGGCTGGAGCCGGTGCGAGCGCCGGGGGCGCCCAGGAAGTCAGGGCTGCGCTCGACGGCGCGGCGTACGAGCCCTCAGCGGGCTGAGAGAAGTCCCTCGGAGACGGAGGGCTGGGAGTAGGAGGGCTCGAGGTAGGCCGGTGCCACGTCCTCCTGGCCTCGCGGCCCCGGGAGTCTCACCAGGGGACGGCGAAGGGCTGGGCGCGGGCTCGCCCAGGGGCTGGGAGGCCGGGACGGAGGAGGCGTCAACGAGGCCGTCGGCGGCGGTCTCGGAGCAGAGGCGTCCCGCCCAGCGCGGGGAAGGCGAAGCCGACGCGTCGGCGCCCGCTGCCTCAGGGGGCGTGCCCCGGCGTCACCGACCTGGCTGGAGGCGGCGCCGCTGTGGAGCCGGACTCGTCGAAGGCGACGGGGCCGCTCAGAAGGTCCGCGGAGCCCTCGACGGCGGGGCGGACTGGCCCTCGCCCTCCTCGGAGGAGGCGACGTGGCGGCCCTCATGGGGCAGCTGGACAGCAAGGCCGTCGGCGGCGGGGCCGGTTCGGACGAGACGCTGCGGAGGCGTCAGCAGCCACCTCCTCGGCATAGCTGAGGGCACTGGGCTCCGGCTCGCTGGGTGGCGGGCGCCGCACCCAGCGCCTCGGCCGCCAGGCTCACGAACCCGTCGGCGCCGGCGGTCCTGCCGGCGGAGGCCGCGGTGGGGGCGCTGGTCGAGGGGGCATCCAGCGCGCTCGACGCGGAGTAGGAATCGGCAGACTCACCGGCGGACTCACGGAGGTCAGGCCGGAGGCCTCGGGGGCCTCGGGAGCCTCCGGGGCCCAGGCAGGGGCCGATGAGACGGAGGAGTCGGCGCTCTCGGTGGCCCAGTCCGGCACCCACGGCTGGGTCGACTCGGCGCTCCCGCCGGGAGTACCGGGCTCGGTCGGCATCGGCGTGGGGACCGAGGGCGCGGCGGCCGCGAAGGGCGAGCGGGCCGGAGCCTCCATCGGCGAGGCCGGCGAGGGCGTCGGGGTGATCGGGGGCTCGGAGGCCAGGCAGGCCGGAGCGGCGTCGCCGCCCGTGAAGGAGGCGCCCGAGAGTCGGGGACCTCCGAGACGATGGGGGCCGCGGGGCGGCGGGGGCTCGTAGGGCGGGCGCTGCTGGGGAGGCTGCAGCCACCGGGGAGGCCGAGGAGGAGGGGAGGCGTAGGGGCTGGGCGGAGACGGCCACCGGCGCCTCGGCCCTGCGCGGCCCAGGCGGCCTGGCTGGTGGCAGGGGGCCCCGCCGTGGCCGGCTGCGGCGTCGGCCACCCGGTGGATGGTCACGAGACGTCCTCGAAGGCGACGTCGAGGGGGCCTCGGGCTTGTGCACGGTGACCTCGGCGGCCACGACGCGGGGGAAGGACAGGACCCGCTCGGCGATCCGGTCCGCCAGGGACTCGATGAGGTTGACCGGCTCCCCTCGATGATGCTCACGATGCCGTTGGCCACGCGGGAGTAGTCAACGGCGTCGGTCACCGAGTCGGTGACGGCGGCCACGGCGGTGCCGCGCTGCCCCAGGTCGAGGATGACGTCGACCGTGAAGAGCTGGCCCTCCTCGCGTTCGAAGGGCGGGACGCCGTGGTGGCCACGGGCGGACAGGCCGATGAGGCTGATCCGGTCGGTGGTCGCGGAGACGGTGGTGCTCACTGGTGTTCCTTCCAGAGGGAGGCGGTGACGGACGGCCCGGCTGGCCGGGACCTCGTGGACTCTGACGGCCCAGGCGCCGGCGGCGGCGGCCAGGGCGGTGGTGGCGGCGGTGACGGCGTCGCGCTGGACGGGGTGGCCTCGGCCCTCAGCGGCCTGGGCCAGGAAGCGCTTGCGGGAGGAGCCGACCAGGAGGGGCGGCCCCAGGTCGGCGATGAGGCGGGAGGTGGCCGCCAGCAGCTCCCAGGACTGGGCGTGGGTCTTGGCGAAGCCGAGGCCGGGGTCCAGGACCACCTGGGAGCGGTCCACCCCGGCGGCGTCCAGCTCGGCCAGGCGCTCGCGCAGCTCGGCCTCGACTCCGGCGACGACGCCGCCGGGGTGAGTCGGTGAGCCGGTCCATGGTCTCGGGGTCGCCGCGCCAGTGCTGGCAGACGTAGACGACGCCGGTGCGGGCGATGAGGCCGTGCATGGCGGGGTCGGCCAGGCCCCCGGAGACGTCGTTGATGATGTGGGCGCCGGCGTCGATGGCGGCCTCGGCGGTGGCGGCGTGGATGGTGTCCACCGAGACGATGGCGCTGCCGGAGGCGCTAGTCCCCGTCGGCACTGCCTGCCCCGTCGGCGAGGCGCGCGCACCACGGGCAGGACCCGGGAGATCTCGGTGTCGACGTCGACCCTCTGGGCGCCGGGGCGGGTGGACTCCCCGCCGACGTCGATGATGTCGGCGCCCTGGGCGATGAGCTCGCGGGCGTGGGCGACGGCCGCCTCGGGGTCGGGCCCAGCGGCCGCCGTCGGAGAAGGAGTCGGGGTGACGTTGAGGACGCCCATGAGGAGCGTCCGGTCGCGGGGCACGAACCCCGGCAGGGGGCCGGGCGGCGGCGGGAAGATTCGTCACGGGGTCAGGCTAACGGTTGGTCCCGCCGCAGCGGGAGGACCGAAAGCATCTTCAGCCCACCTCACACTGAGAGCCGGGACACGATCCGGCGGGGTCACGAATACTTCGACCAAAACTTCATAGAAGACACGGAGCCGGGTCGATGATGAAGTTTTGGTCGAAGTGATCAGGGACAACGTTCGAAGTGACTGAGCGGCCGCCGTCACCCGAGGCGGAGACGCCGGCCGCAGTCCGTCCTTCGACGCATTCCGGCGCAATGGCGCCATTTCTAGGCTTCATCACGTCACCAGGGCGGTGCGGGACGCAGCGCGATGCCGGCGACCGGCTCCGCCCGCCACCCGAGTCAGCCACCGAGAAGGGTCATGAGATGACGTATCCGCCCCAGCCGCAGGCGCTCGGCCACCCGCCCATCGCGCGCCGATCCCCCAGGCGACACCGGCCGCCCCGGGAGCGCCGACGGCGCCCACCACTCCTGCCGCCTCCGCACCGATGCGGGTCGTCGAGGCCCGCGGTCTGACCAAGGTCTACGGCGAGGGCGAGGCCCGGGTCGTCGCCCTGGACTCGGCGAGCCTGGTGGTGGGACGCGGCGAGTTCGTAGCCATCATGGGCCCCTCAGGGTCAGGCAAGTCCACCCTCCTGCACTGCCTGGCGGGCCTGGACACCCCCACCTCCGGGAGCGTCCTCATCGCCGGACAGGACCTGTCCGGCATGAAGGACAAGCAGCCCACCGCCGTGCGCCGCGACCGCCTCGGCTTCATCTTCCAGTCCTTCAACCTGCTGCCCACCCTGAGCGCCGAGGAGAACATTCTTCTGCCCCAGCGCCTGGCCCACCGCAAGCCGGACCGGGACTGGTACGACGCCGTCATCTCCACCCTGGGCATCGGCGACCGCCCGTCCCCACCGCCCCCACGAGCCTCTCCGGCGGCACAGCAGCAGCGTGGCCGTGGCCCGCGCCCTCGTGGGCCGCCCCGAGGTGGTCTCGCCGACGAACCCACGGGGCGCTGGACACCGCCTCGGCCGCCGCCCTGCTGGAGACCCTGGCCGGCATGTGCGAGCGCCTGGTCGGAGACGGTTGTCATGGTCACCCACGACGAGCAGGCAGCGGCCACTACCAACCGCATCATCCGCCTGCGCGACGGGCGCATCACCGGGGTCGAGGCCGTGCGCCGCCCGACCGGCGGCCACGCCGCCCCGGCCTCCGCAGCGGCCCCGCCGCCGCGCCCGGTGCCCGTGCGCCGCGGGCCCTCTCCCGCTTCCGGTCCGGCTCCGGCTTGGTCCCGGCTCCGGCTTCCGGTCCGGTACCCGGCCCCACCACCGGCCCGACTCCCCGGACGGAGGCCCGCTGATGCCCTCGCTGCTCGACCTCCGGCGCACCGCCGCCGCCCTCGTGGCCGTGGCCATGAGCGCGCCCTCACTCGCCTTCGCCTCATCATCTCCGACTCCGCCCTAGCACCCAGATGCAGACCGGCGCGCGCTGTCCGTGGGGGACGCGAGGCGTCGTCGTACAGGAAGGTCGTCGGGCAAACAGCACGGAAGGCCCTCTCGACGACCCCTTGTCCAGAAGATCTCCGCCCTCGACGGGTCGCCTCCGTGGGGCCGCCACTGGAGCGTCCTCGCCCTCGACCTGCCCAGGCAGCTGCGCAATGCCACCCACATCGCCGTCAGCGCGCAGGACGTTCCGACCCTCAGCCGGTTCACCACCCTGAGCAGCGGCCGCCTGCCCACCGCCTCCGGCGAGGTCGCCATCAGCACGATGCTGGCCGAGCAGCAGGGCCTCAACGTCGGCAACACGATCCGCCTCACCACGAACGACGCCGATGACAACGCCGAGGCTCCGCACAGCGCACCCACGGTCGTCGGCATCGTCTCCCCCGGTCCCGACACCGAGGTGGAGGGAATCGGAGCGGTCTACGCCACCACCGACCAGCTCAAGGCGATGGGTGCCAACACCAACTACCACCAGCTCTACGTCACCGCGAAGCCGGGAACCGACACCGCCGCCTTGACGTCCGCGGTGGAGCAGACGGCCCACGCCGTCCAGCCCCACGCCTTGGTTCAGGACAGGGAGACCGTCATCTCCCAGCGCTCCGAGAACCAGCAGGGCGGCACGATGATCGCCGCCATCCTCAACATCCTGGCACCGGTGTGCGCGATGGTCGCCATCATCGTCATCGCCACCACCTTCAGCACCCTCGTGGCGCGCCAGACGCGCACGATCGGGCTCATGCGCTGCATCGGCACCACCCGCCGTCAGGTGATGCTCGCCGTCCTGCGCACCGGGCTCATCACCGGCCTGCTCGGGTCCGTCCTGGGCACGGCCGCGGGAACCGGGATCGCCGCCGCCGTCATCTCCTCGGGGCGCTTCGCGGACCTCAAGGCCGATCAGCTGACCATCTCCCCGGTGTCGCTGGCCCTGACCATCGCCCTGGGCACGCTGGTCACCCTTATCGCGGTCCTGCGCCCGGCCCGCAAGGCCACCCGCATCTCTCCGCTCGTGGCCCTCACCGGGCAGGTGGCCAGCGTCAGCAGGCCGGCCGCGCCAGGGTGTGGGCAGCCGTCGCCGGGGTCGTCGTCGCCGGCGCCGGCGCGGCCGTGATCGCCCTCGGCATTCAGATCTCCGACATCTACGTCACCGCCGGCGGCAGCGCCGTCGTCGTCCTCGGCACGGTCCTCGGTCTGCCGGCTCTGGTGACCGCCATCATCAGCCTCATCGGCCGTGTCAGCAGCGGCACGCGGCTGCCGGTGCTGCACCTCGCCACGCGCAACCTGGCCCGCAACTCCGGCCGATCCGCCGCGGCCGCCGCCACGTCTTCGTCTGCGTCCTGGTGGGGTCGGCGCTCTTCGTGGCCTGTCCTCCCTGAACGCCTCCTTCGAGAGCATCCTCGGCCCGACGCCCCCGTGGACGCCCGAGTCTTCGGGGTCACGCCGCAGACCGATACCGCTCGCCTGACGCAGCAGATCAAGGCGGTCGACGGCGTCAAGGACGTCACCTACGTCCCGACGCTCGAGCTGACTCAGGCCGTTGACGGACAGACCGACAGAATCGTCGTCGACGTCATCGACACCAAGGCCATCGCCCCCATAGTGCGCACGACGAGCGGCCTGGAGGACCTTGATGACGGCACCCTCATCGTGGGCGAGCTCTACGACATTCCGGACGGTTCCAAGGTGACCCTGACCGGCGCCGCCGGCAGCGTCGAGCTGACGGCCCGCGTTCGCGAGGGCTGGGGCGGTGTCATCACCCCGGCGACGGCGCAGCGCCTCAACGGGGACGCCCCCACCGACACCACCATGTGGGTGCGCTCCACCGGAAGCACCATGACGCCGGCCACCGAGCACGCCCTCCATGCCGCCGTCCGGGGCCAGGAGCTCATGGTGAGCGGGAATGCCGCCGGTGTCGAGCTGATGTCGGCCCAGATCATGAAGATGGCCCTCATCGTCTGCCTGGTGCTGGGGTCCGCCCTGGTCATCGCCCTGTCCGGGCTGGCCAACACCACGGACGTCTCGGTCCTGGAGCGTATTCGAGAGATCGGGGTGCTGCGCGCCACCGGCAGCTCACGCAAGGAGATCCGCCGCCTCATCGTCACCGAGGGGGTCCTCGTGGCGGCCGTGGGTGGGGGCCTGGGACTCCTCGTGGGGACGGCGCTGGGTGTCTCCGAAACGCTCGCGATGGCCAAGTCCGCCGAAGGCATGACGGTGCACGTCCCCTACTTCGCACTGATCGGCATGTTCGCCGTGACGCTGGCTGTGGGCCTGGCGGCCTCGTGTGCCCGGCCGGCCAGGCGCCTCGGTGCCGCCGGTGAGGGCCCCTGTCCGAGAGTGAGGAGACCGACGGTGAGGCTGCCCAGTGATCGGGACGGCGGACTCAGGCCCCTGGGTCTTGTGGACGGCGACGACGGGCTGAGTCGGGACGGGACGTCGTACTTCTTCATGAGGTGAGAGACGTGGGTCTTGACGCGTGGACTCGGCGACGACGAGCCCGCTCGGCGATCTCGGCATTGGAGTAGCCCCTCACAGAAGGGTGAGGACCGCCTGCTCGGCCTCGGTGACGTCGCGGGGCCTGGGCCGTCTGCGGGGAGCGCAGGTGGCGGGTGACGAGCCGGGAGGTGGCGGCCGGGGAGATCGTGGTCCCGCCCGCGCTGGCGGCGATGACGGCGCGGATGATCTCCTCGGGCGAGGCGTCCCTGAGCAGGAAGCCGTTGGCGTGCTGGGCGAGCGCAGCCACCATCGCCTCGTCGTCGTCGAGGAGGTCAGCACGACGACGGCCGTGCGGGCCACTGGCGGCGCACCGGTGAGCAGCGACTCAGGCCGTCCATCTCGGGCATGCGCACGTCGGTGAGCAGGACGTCCACGCGGATCTTGTGGAGGAAGGCCAGGGCGTCGGCGGCGCGGGAGAAGGTGCGTGGTCACCTCAATGCGCTCGTCGAGCCTGAGGTAGGCCCGCAGTGCCTGAGGACGAAGGTCGTCATCGACGATGGCCACGCGCAGGACCTGCGAGGGAGCAGCCGAGCATCAGTCACGTTGGGGAACCGTCATGGAGGGATATTATCCGGATCAGCTCAGGGGAAGGTGGTGAGATGGTGTCCAGTTGCGGCGAATCTGATGCAGCCCACGCGGTACACGACGTGGCGGCCGACCTGGCGGCTGCACCTGGCGCACGCCTTCCCGGCCGCGCTGATTACTCTGTTCTCGGTCACGGCATGGCCGCCGTATACGTCCGCTGATCGTCTCTCGAGGTCGTCGGGGGCTGGGCGCTGGCTCTGTGCAGCCGCTTCCGCCGGGGCCCTGTTGGGCAGCGCGATGGCGTGGGCCGGACATTGATGATGACCGATGTCCCCCATCTCCTGGCATCATTCCCTGGCTGTGCACGGCGGTCCTCGGCGGCGCGCGGTTTTCCGCGGATGCCCGCCTACAGCCTGGTGGTGGCTTCGCTCGTGCCTCGATCGCCGACGCCCGGTGGGGCGAGACCAGTGAGGGCTGGGTCTCGCTGCTGGCGTGGTGGGTTGTGGTCGAGGCGGGGCTATCACTCTGGCCGAGCCATCCGCAGCCCGCGCGACCAGGCCGAACACTCCTTGCACACCTACCGCGAGAGCATGGAGCGCCAGCGTCTCCTGGTGTCACCGAGCCTGCAGCGACACGGTGAGCGGGACCTGACCCACGCGTGATGACGGCAGAGCAGTGCCCGGCTCGCGCACTCCCAGGACGCGGCGCTGGCGCCCGAGCGCAGACGCGATGACGACGGCGGTGCGCGCGGCGGTGGAGCAGATGCGGCATCGCGCTGCGCGCCATGAGTGATATCCGCGGGGGTGAGCGGCTGGATATCGAGGCGACCTCCGCGCCGCGCCCCCTGGAGGCGGTCATCGCCGATGCCGCGGCCATCCTGGGGCAGCGAGGGTCGCGCCTGGGTGTCCAGGGCCTGGAGCTGCTCGGGGATCCCCGTGATTCCGCCGGGCGTGCGCCTCCAGCCTGCTGCGGGTGCTGGGCGACCTGGTGTCGAACATGTCGAAATACACGGCTCCGCAGGGGCGAGCGAGGCTGATCATCGAGTCCGACGGACGCTCCCTGGAGGCGATGGCGAGCAACGACATCGGTCTCCCGGGGGTGGGTGGCGTGGGCGGGCGCGGCGCGCCGGGCAGTGGCGTACCGGGCTGCATGACGCCTTCTCCTCGGGCCTGGGCCTGAGGGCGCGGCGACGCGTGGAGGCGCGCTGGGCGGCAGCCTGGGAGCGTGAGCCAGGGCGAGGGCCGCTGGACCACCATCTTCAGTGTCCCCTTCCAGGCGGTCTCTTGAAAGGACGCTCAGCGACGCAAGCCCTGGGTGCGCGATCTGCCCGGATATGTCGTATCAGGTTGCTTAACCGGCGCTTGCATCCTGCCACCTGAGATGGCACCGATTGAGCCCAGCACGACGCGACCAGCCGTCGGCACCGTCAACACCGTCGACGGCAGGCCTCCATCATCCATCCGGTAGCCCTCCGTCTCAGAACCCATCTCCCAACATCCCGGCAACACGAGAGTGGTCAACATGCCTTTTCCCGCCTTCGACACTCAGACATCCTTCACATGGCACCCCACGCGACGCACTCACCTGCTCCATGCAGGAGTTGCCATCTTGCTTCTCAGCACCTCACCGGTGACCATAGGTGTCCCTCTTACTCCTTCCGCCTTCCTGGTCACCGCCATGAGCCTGGCCTGCCTGCCCCTGACATCCCGGCTTCCCGCCGCAGGAGCAGCCGCAAGCCTGGCCATTGCCTGGTTCGCCGCCACCTCCCCATACGATCTTGGCAGCATAGCAGTGTTACTGCCCTGGGGGCTTTGCATCATGCTTCTGGGCCGAGGCCTCCGACGCGACATGATCTACGTCCTCGCCTTCGCAACGACATTGTCACTCATCTCAGCAACACCAACATGGTTTCAAGGGCTGATCCCAGCAGCGACTGTTGGTGCTCCTTGTGTGGTGATCGGTGAGGTCATCCGCCATCACCGCATCCAGGCCAGCACCGCCGAGCAGGAACGCCGGCGCAAAGTGCTCGACCAGCAACGGCGCCCTGGTCGTCTCGAGCTCCACGACACCGTCGCACGCGACCTCAGCCACGCCGTCATGATCGCCGAGCAAGCCCGCCTGGCCGACCCCACAACACCCGCCTCAACCAAGAGCCTGGCAGCCATCACCACCCCCGTACGCACTGCCGTCGAACAACTACGACGCAGCCTCAAAGCCGCATGAGCGCCGCCGAAGGAGACGACTCCTCCTCTGCTGGCCGCCTCACCCCCACCACCCCTGACTGACACCATCCGCACCGCCCGGAAGCCCTCGCACACCGAGACGCCCACCTCACCACCCAGGGCACCGACCTGCTCGACAACCCCAGCATCGGCCCGGGCGTCCGCCAACACTCGTACGCATCATCGCCGAGTCTCATCAACAACGCCGCCAAGTACACACCCCCGTCCAGCACCGCCACCCTCACCATCGAGGCCGACGACAACACCCTCGAGTGCATGTGCACCAACCCCATCGACCCCGGCCAGACCACCAGCACCGCCACCTCATCCCAGCTCGGCCTTATTCAGGCCAGGCAACGCATCGAGTCCCTCGGCGGCTCCCTCCACATCACCCACACCAACGACCGCTGGACCGCCATCTTCACCATCCCCCTCCAACCCATATCCCCAATGCCCACCGACTGAGGCACTGGCGGGACACTCCGCGCGGCCGGGTGCCAACCACTCCAGCCGGGGACATGTCACGCGTTCGGGGACGGTCGTCCTGTCCCCGAACGCGTGAACTGCACCCGTCGATGTCGAATGTCCCCGGCCGAGAGACCCTTCTGCCCACGCCACGTCCCTCACGAGGGCCGCTCGGCCGGTCCGCGCGGGACGGGAACGAGCCGATCGTGTCCACATCGGATACAAAGGCTCGGAGCGGACACATACTGACGAAGGAGAACCGCATGATTCCGCGGTTCATATGGACGGCCAAGGAGCACTGGCGGTCCTTTGTCACCGTTTTGGACATTCTGGCCCGCGATCGCCTCCGGTGGCGTTGTCAGTGCGCGCTGCCATGCTCGACGAGGAGCACCCCGGCCATGATGAGCGCGATGCCGACCACCATGGTGCGGGTCAGCGGCTCACCGAAGAGGAACCGTGAGGCGATTGCTGTGACGGCCACTCCCCCGGCCGACCAGATCCCGTAGGCAACACCAAGTGCCAGGCCCTCCTTGAGGGCCAGGGTCAACAGGGCGAAGGCCCCCAGGTAGCCGGCCATGACGAGGCCGTACCATCGCAGTCCTCTACCGTCGGAGGCGAGCTTGAGCGAGAGTGTGCCGGTGGTCTCGGAGGCGATGGCCGCCGCCAGGTAGAGCCCGCTCATGACGCCTCACCGTCCTTGTTCTGCGTGCCTGCGCGCTGCGCCCCGACCTCCACGAGGAGCAACCCGGCCATGATGAGCGCGATGCCGAGGGCGACGAGCACCGTGATCGGCTCACCGAAGACGAGCATGGACAGCACGGCGGTCAGCGCCACGCCCAGGGCGCCCCAGAGCCCGTAGGCGACACCGAGCGGCATGCCGGCCTTGAGCGTCAGCGACAGGAGGATGAAGGCCAGTGCGTACCCGATCCCAACCATGACGTAGAAGCCCGGCTGGTTCAGGGCCTGTCGCAGGGCGAGGGTCGCCGACACCTCGGAGATGATGGCGCCTCCGAGAGCCGGCCAGGCGCACGCGCCGTGGCCCGTCGCCCCCGGGCGCTCCTTCCGCGCACCGAGCACCGTCTGGCCGGTGAGAGGGCCCGAACGGCATGCGCTCCCCCACGTGGACGGGCAGAGCACGTCCCTGACCGTCACGCCCGGTTCTCTGCGGTCTCGAGCCGCCGGCAGACCATGGAGCCGAAGGCGAGCGCCGGGACGATCATGAGCAGGGCGTTGGGTCCCCCACCACAGCGGGTCGAAGTCACGGTAGAAGGACCAGAAGGAGATCGCCATGAACCCGGCGCAGAAGGGTGAGCTGAGTCCGACCGTCAGCACCAGGTCCCTCGGATCCTGCCGCCCACGCGCGTCAGGTGGGCGCCGAGGAAGACGGTCAGCGCGGCGGCCACGTCGAGCGGGAAGAAGGACCAGTTCCAGGCCTGATCGACCTGGGTTGGAGTAGTCTCGAAACGCAGGTGCTCGGGAATGAGGTTGAGGAAGACGGCCGCCCAGTAGAGCAGCAGCCCGGCATCGACGGCCACCAGCAGCCTCTTGTACGTGGGACTCATCGCCCCACTATTTCACCGGCCGTCTCCGGTGTCGAGATCTCGTGGCCGTCAGCCCGCGCTCAGGACCGCCGGCCCAGGACCAGGCTCATGGCCTCGGGCGGGTGGCGGCGTTGCGCATGATTCCTGCGCACGGCGGAGGTGACCGTGTTGGAGCCGGGCTTAGCACGCCCCGCATCGACATGCACAGGTGCTCGGCCTCGACGACGACGAGCACCCCTGGCACTGGAGGCGCTCGACGAGGGCGTCGGCGATCTGCCGGGTGAGCCGCCCCTGGACCTGGGGGCGCCGGGCGTAGCCGTCCACGAGGCGCGCCACCTTGGACAGGCCGGTGACGCGCCCGTCCTCGCTGGGGATGTAGCCCACGTGCGCCGACCCGTGGAAGGGCAGCAGGTGGTGCTCGCACACCGAGTACATGGGGATGTCGCGCACGAGGACCATCTCCTCGTGCCTGACGTCGAAGACCCGCTCGACGTGCTCGGCCGGGTCCTGGTCGAGGCCGGCGAACATCTCCGCGTAGGCGCGCCATGCGCTCGGGGTGTCACGCATGCCCGTCGCGCCCGTCCTCCCCGATGGCGACGAGCAGGTCGCACTGCGCGGCGCACGCCCTCGGCGTCATACACAGTGGTCAGCCTCTGTCTCTGTGCCTGCCGGGCCCGCCTGAGCCTGGGCCGGCTCCAATGGTTGTAGCCCCAAATGTAGTCGCCGTTGTGTGTGGAGTCGTCGGACTCACCGCCAGGGGCGGAGGCGGCTCGACGACGGGCAGCGACTCGTCGCTGCGCCACAGGGCCGCTCTGGCTGCTTGATGACGCCCCTCGAAGATCCTCCCAGGTCCTTCTCCAGGAGCGTCTGCGGGTGAGGAGCCCTCGGCCGCCTGGTCGAGCACGGCGCGGTTGCGGGTGAGGGATCTCCCAGGCCTCCCTGGTGGGCGGTGTCCAGCAAAGTTGCGGACCTCGGTGTCGACGGTGGCGGCGACCTGCTCGGAGAAGTCGCGGCTGGTGGCGTTGAGCCCCAGGACCGTCTCGCCTCGGTGGTGCCGAGCCTTGACGGCGCCGACGGCGCTGGTCATGCCGTAGTCGGTGACCATCTTGCGGGCCGGCGGTGGCCTTCTCGATGTCGTTGGAGGCGCCGGTGGTGGGGTCGCGGAAGATGATCTCCTCGGCGGCCCGCCCGCCCATGGCGTAGACGAGTCGGTCGGAGCAGCTCGTTGCGGGTGGTGGTGGAGTACTTGTCGTCCGGGCATGACCTGCGTGTAGCCCATGGGAGGCGCCCGCGCGGCAGGATCGTCACCTTGGTGACCGGGTCGGAGTAGGGCGCCGGCGGCGGCGCACAGGGCGTGGCCGGCCTCGTGGTAGGCGGTGACGCTTCTCGTGGTCGCGCATGACGCGGGTGCGCTTCTGCGGGCCGGCGATGACGCGGTCGATGGCCCTCGTCCAGGGCCCGGTTGTCGATGAGGTGGGCGTTGGAGCGGGCGGTGAGCAGGGCGGTCTCGTTGAGGACGTTGGCCAGGTCCGCGCCTGTGAAGCCGGGGGTCCGCTTGGCACGAGTCTCGGGAGGTCGACGTCGTCGTTGAGGGGCTTGCCCTGGGCGTGGACCTTGAGGATGGCGGCACGCCCGGCCGTGTCGGGGCCTCGACGCTGACCTGCCGGTCGAAGCGGCCCGGGCGCAGGAGGGCTGGGTCCAGGACGTCGGGCGGTTGGTGGCGGCGATGAGGATGACGTTGGTGTTGGCAGTCGAAGCCGTCCGCATCTCGACGAGGAGCCTGGTTGAGGGTCTGCTCGCGCTCGTCGTGCCCGCCGCCGGTTCCCGAGCCGCGGTGGCGGCCGACGGCGTCGATCCGTCGACGAAGATGATGGCGGGGCGTTCTCCTTGGCTCGGGTCGAACAGGGTCGCGCACGCTCGAGGCGCCCACGCCGACGAACATCTCGACGAACTCGGAGGCGGCCATGGAGAAGAAGGGCACGCCGGCCTCGCCGGCGACGGCCTTGGCCAGGGAGGGTCTTACCGGTTCCGGGCGGGCCGTAGAGGAGGACGCCCTTGGGATCTTGGCGCCGACGGCGCGGAACTCTCAGGCTCGGAGAGGAACTCGCGGATCTCCTCGAGCTCCCTCGACGGCCTCGTCCTCGCCGGCGACGTCGTCGGGTGACGTCGGGCATCTCCTGGAGCCGGCTTTCGCCTTGGAGCGGCCGAAGCCCATGGCGCCGCCGCGCCCGCCGCCCATGCGGCTCAGCATCCACCACATGAAGCCGCCCAGCAGCAGGGCCGGCACGAGCAGGCTGGATGAGGGAGGACCACCAGGCTGGTGGTGGGCTACCACGGAGTTGAAGCCCTCCTTGGGGGCGGCGGCCTGCCTGAGGCGGTCGACCTGCTCGGCCTGGGCGTCGGTGTGGGAGAACTCGACCTTCTTGCCCACCGGGCGCGACTCGATGCCCTTCTTCTTGGGCTGGACGTAGGTGGTGGTGAGGTCCAGGCTCGACGCGCTGGTTGCCGTCGACGACGGTGATCGACTTGATCGTGTCCGGCTTGTCCGCAGGAGCGTCAGGCCGTCGGAGGTGTCGATGGTGCGGTAGCCGAACATCGAGGAAGACGGCCCAGCCGAGGATGACGACCAGGAGGAAGGGCACCAACCACAGGAACAGGGTTGCCCAGGGTGTCGCGGAGCTTGCGGTCGCGCTTGCTGCGGTCGTTCTTACCGGCCTTGCCCGGCTTCCCCGAGTCCTTGCGGCCGGGCTCGCGCCCAGAATCTTTCATCGTGCGGTAGGTCCCTTCAACATACTGATTCCTCAGACGTTAGCGGATGCACGGCAAAGGTCCCATTGCGCTTGCTCACGTTCGCGCCGGGCGTGGCCGGGAAGATCCGGCCGAGTGGGCGGCAGCCCAGCAGCCGCCCCCGCTTCAGGCGCGGCGCAGGCGTAGGACGATGAGGCCGGCAGACAGCAGGATCGCGGCCACGGACAGCACGCCGATCGCCACACCCGTCACCGGCAGCCACCGCTCCCGCACACTCTGGGCCGAAGGCCGCTCAGCGGCGCTCGTGCGCCCCTTCGAGTCCTGGCTGCTACCAGCACCCACCACGACCTCATTGTGGTCGCTGCTCCCAGCCCCGCTCGAGGACTGCGAGCCGGCGCTCGCGCCGTCCGGCACGGAGCCGCCATTTGGAGGACGGGCCCCCGCAGCCCGGGCCCTGCTGAGGCTTCGCCTGGGACGAGGCCGACGCCGAGGCCTCCGGGGCCGGCGTCGCAGCGCCACTCCCGGCACCCGCACTGCTGCCGCCAGCGCCGGCGCGCTGCTGATCCGCCGGGGCGGGCGCGCCACCAGCGGGGGCGGACCACTGCGGGCGCGCCACGAGAGCCACCTCGGCCATCGTCTGCGCGTCCAGGGTCTGCGCCTGGGCGGTCCCCGTCGAGGCCCGCACCACCTGGTTGTTACCGACGTAGATGCCGACGTCGTAGACGTTCCCGAACACCGTGGACTGGGCGGGAGCCGAGCCGGACTCGCCCTGCCCCCCGGGCAAGGGGTTGGAGAAGAACACAATGTCCCCTGGGCTGATCGAGCCGTCCGTGTTCAGCCACAGGCGCCCCTGGGAGTGGAACCAGCCGGCCAGGTCGTCCGGCTTCCAGCCCCCGGAGAGGTCCTGGCCGACGTCGGCCCGGTAGCCGACCTGGGTGTTCTGGTCCGCCGCATACGTGGTGTGCGAGTAGTCCCAGCCGGAGAGGACCATGCCCACCAGGGCCGAGGAGGTGATCGCGTACGGGGCGGAGCCACTGGCACGCACGTTCGCGCCCGACAGCGGCGTGGGCCGCGACGCATCCGACGTCAGGGACCCGCCGGCGTTGACGAAGGACTGGGTCCGGGCCACGACGTCGTTGGCGGCGGCACCGTCCGCGGCAGCACTCGGGAAGGCCGGGAACCCCTGCGGCACGGCCCACTGACCATCGGCCAGCATGACCGAGACGGCACCCAGCGCGCCCTCGGGACTCGTACTCTCCACGCTGTAGGTCAGGCCACCGCCGTCGCCGGGCGCCTCGTCACCGAGGGTGGTCAGGGTGCCGGAAGCCCCACTGGCCTGCGCCATCTCAGCGACCGTATTAAATGTGCCGCCGGAGGTCGGCTCGGCCGCCACCGGAGCCATCACGGGGAAGCTCAGCGAGGACGACAGCACCACCGCGCCGGCGAGGCCGACCAGCCTCGGGGCGCGTCGACGCACAGTCTTCTTCACTGTTACCAACAGTCCTTCCACGTCACCCGCCGGAAGAGGGCATCCACCGGCGACCTACACTTGTTATCTTAACGTAACGTACGCGACTCCGACCACCTTGAAAAGGGGGAAGATCGCAGTTCGCGGGCCCCTTGACCGTCTCCCGACGACGGCGCCCAGGCGCCACATCCCGTTATTTTTCCGTCTGACCCCCAGGTTGCGTCAAGGTTGACCTGGGTCAGTCAGCCCCCGTAGACCTCAGGGCGCAGCGTACCGATGAACGGCAGGTTGCGGTACCGCTCGGCGTAGTCCAGCCCGTAGCCGACGACGAACTCCGTAGGAATATCGAAGCCGACGTACTTGACGTCCACCTCGACCTTGGCGGCGTCGGGCTTGCGCAGCAGCGTGGCGATCTCCACCGAGGCCGCGCCGCGTGAGGACAGGTTGCCCACCAGCCAGGACAGGGTCAGCCCGGAGTCGATGACGTCCTCAACGATGAGGATGTGACGGTCGGTGACATCGGTGTCCAGGTCCTTGAGGATGCGCACGACGCCGGAGGACTTGGTGCCCGAGCCGTAGGAGGACACCGCCATCCAGTCCATCGGGGCGCTCATGTGCAGCCGGCGCGACAGGTCCGCCATGACGTAGACGGCCCCCTTGAGGCACGCCGACGAGCAGAGGTCACGGCCCGCGTAGTCCGCGTCGATCTGCGCAGCCATCTCATCGAGGCGCTGCCCGATCTGCTCCTCGGTGATGAGAACCTGCTGAAGGTCCGATCCCATGTCCGTGGCGTCCATACGCCCTGCCTTCCTCATGTGTCGTCATGGCTGCGCGGGCTCACCGGGGCCGGGGAGGCCACCGGTCCGCGCCGACGCCATAAGCCTGCCACAACGGGCCCCGGCCTGACACGTCAGCTGACGCGACGCACCCACACGTCGGGGCGGGCGAGGCTCAGCCGGCGTGGGCGGCAGGCTCGGGATCAGCCCACACGGCGTTGGAGCCCTCGTGCCCGATACGGGTCACGACAGCTGCGCACGAAGGCGGCGCCGTCGGCGTACTGGGCCTCCTTGGCCTCCAGGCCCATGAGCCGGTGCAGCAGGAGCGAGCCCAGTCCGGGCCCGGGGCCGATGCCGCCGTCGGCCGCGCGGCTTCGCGAGAGCACGGCCCGGAGCCGGTGGACCGAGGGCATCCGGTTGGGGTGCACGTCATCGAGGACCACCTCGGCGTGTCCCTCCAGGAAGGTGAGCGCGGCCGCCAGGAGGCGACCTCGGCGCGGTCCGTGACGTTCATCAGACCTTCGAGCACCCGCCCTCGGCCGCGCGCGCCGCAGGCTACCGCCCGGCCTCGCCGCGATCGACTCCCCGCTCCTGCCGGCTCCCGCCGCCGGCGCTTCCCGGCACCGTCGGCACCGCCGTATGCGGCCTCGACGACGGCACCGATCACCATGCGCATGGAGTCCGACAGGTAGGGGCCGAGCCAAGGCGCGGCAGCCAGCTGGACGGCGTGGGTCATTTCGTGCAGGCAGACCCAGGCGGGCAGGTCGAGCATGTCCAGGTCCATCTGGCGGCACCGCCAGCACGTTGGGGGCCACGAGCAGGAGGTGCGGCGACGCCGCCCCATCCCAGCCTGCGCCCGTCGTCACCTCACGGGCCGGCGCGGTCGCGGACGTCACGACGTCGTCGCCCTCGCCGTCCCCCTCGCCGGAGGGGTGAGCCGGGCCGGCGCTACCGTCCCCGTGACCGCTGGTCCCGCTCGGGGCCGCGGGCACCACCTGTCCCAGGAGCCGGGTGGCCAGCAGGGCTCATCGCCCCGGCAACCTCGGCGGCCCCGACAGGCTGGATCGCCTCCGAGGCCGGCGGGGCGGGCACCTGCTCCATGAGCCCGCGCAGCGCCCGGGTCGAGGCGCGCACGAGCCCGGCCCGGTCGACGACGCTCACCCGCGTGGTCTCGGCGACCTGCTGGGCCGCCCGGTTCAGGCCGGTGATCCTGGCGACCCAGGCCGGTGCCTCCTGGGCGGAGCGGCGCAGGACCGCCACCGAGCTGGCGCGCGCCGAGCGCGAGGCGCTGGGGCCCGCCAGGATGAGCGCGGTCAGGCGCTCCACCGTCCGCCAGTCGACGAGTCCCGCCGCTGTGCCCTGGGTCGTCACCGTGACACCTTTCTCGCCGAGTTCACCGGGCTGTCTGAGCCCCTGCCTGTCGCCGCTGCGCTGAACACGCCGCCGCGCCCCTTACGAGCATCCGCACGAGGCCAGGGGCGCCACAAAGTGGTTGTCGATCGCGGCTGCGGCTGCGGGGGCCCCACCGCCGTTGGTGGGAAGCCGTTGGTCATGACCGCGAAGGCCGGCTGGCGCCCGTCGGCGGTGGTGACGACCCGGCCAGGAGGCGGTCTGCTCCAGCGAGCCGGTCTTGGCGCACCGTCCCGGCCGCGGCGGTGTCGTGCAGACGCTTGCCCAGGGTGCCGTCCAGGGCGGCGACGGGCAGGTCGGCGATGAGGTGCGTCCGGCCGAGCCGCCCTCGCCTCCGGCGGCCTTGTGATGATCTGGGTCAGGAGCCTGGCGGGGACCTTGTTGCCCTGGCCAGCCGGAGGTCCAGGAGCGTCACCCCGGAGGTGTCGAAGCCGTCCTTGCTCAGCCCGGGCGAGCACAGCCTTGGAGGCCCCGGCGAAGTCGGTGGTCTCCCTCGGCGTGCGCGGCCACGAGCCGCCCCTCGACCTCGGTCATCGTGTTGTCAGAGGTCTTGAGCGACAGCGGCGAGGATGTCGGACAGCGGGGCGGAGGAGACCGAGGCCACCTCCCGGGCGCTGCCGGAGGCTGCGGCGCGCGTCGGCTCGCCGTCGACCGTGATACCGGCCTCGCTCAGGTGCTTGGCGAAGGCCTGGGCGGCCTCCATGGCCCGGGTCCTCCGGGTAGCCCTGGTTCTGGGTGGCCGAGACATCCACCATGATCAGCTGGATCTTGGCCACGTACTGCTCGTTGCCGGCCTCCCACTTCTCGTTCCACGGGGGCCGGTGAACAGAGGTATCGTCCAGGCGTAGGGAGACCGACGTCGTCCCCTGGGACTTGAGCTTCTCGGCGGTGGCTCGGGCGAGGTCGCCCAGGCCCGCGTGGCCGGCCGTGGCGCTCGGGTCGCCCTCGTTCTCGGCCAGCAGCACGTCGCCGCCGCCCACAAGGGTGAGGGTCTGCCCCTCCAGGACGAGCCCTGGTCTGGAGGGTGTGGCCCGGGCCCATGGAGGACAGGGCGGCCCGAGGCGGTGAGCACCTTTGTTGGTGGAGGCCAGCGTCACCCCGGAGGCGGCCGAGCGGTCCAGCAGCTCCTCGCCGGTGGCGATATCGACGACGGAAGCCGTCACATTCCCCGGTCAGGGCGGCGTCGGAGACCACACCCTGGATGTAGCCGCTCAGGGCAGTCTTGAGGGCGTGGGAGCCCCTGGTCCAGGCCGGAGGGGCGGCGGTCTTGGCGCTGGGGGCGGCCGGCGTCAGGGAAGGGCCGGGGGCGACGTCGGCGTGGGCGACCGTCACCGGGCCGGGCAGCAGGTCGAGAGCATCGCCCAGGCTGTAGTAGCCGCTGAACACCAGCAGGCTCGCCGCCGTCAGGGCAGCGGTCTGGACCTTGCGCATACGTCCTCCGGACTGGGTTGTGGACAGGCTGGGATGGCCTGTATATCAAGTGGGTGGGGCGCCCAGGAGGTTACTGCCACCCGTGCACCGACGTGCAGAGTACGCGTTTACCGACCTCAGGCGCTGTCGTGCGCCACACTAGTGCCATCAATACCCGCCCCGCCGGATCGACGCCGACCACCAGGCGCCGCTCCAGCGCCCAACGAGACTGAAGACACGAGCGAAGGAGGCTCCCCGTGGGTTCGACGTCACGATTGAGATCTGGGGCAACCGCAACAAGTACGAGATCGATCACGAGACCGGTCGAATCCGCCTGGACCGCATGCTCTTCACCTCGACGCGCTACCCCGACGACTACGGCTACATCGACGGGACCCTCGGCGAGGACGGCGACCCCCTGGACGCGCTGGTCCTGCTGGAGGAGCCGACCTTCCCCGGCTGCGTCACTCCGCTGCCGCGCACTGGGCATGTTCCGTATGCGCGACGAGAAGGGCGGCGACGACAAGGTCCTGTGCGTGCCCAGCGCCGACCAGCGCGCCTCCTGGCGTACCGACATCGAGGACGTCTCGGAGTTCCACCGCCTGGAGATTCAGCACTTCTTCGAGGTCTACAGGGACCTCGAGCCCGGCAAGTCCGTCGAGGGTGCCCACTGGGTGGGCCGCGAGGAGGCCGAGGAGGAGATCCGTCAGTCCTTCCGGCGCGAGGCCGACCGCGTCGCCCGCGAGGGCCACTGACGCTAGCCGGCCGGGCGGGGGCGGCACATACGCTCGGCTACCATCCGCGCCGCTCGTTCCTCGCGCCGCTCCCGCCAGACCCGCCACGCCTTCGAGCACTGCCGCCCCACCCCTGCTCAGGGGTGGGGCGGTTCAGTGACCTGGCGGGTCACCTTCCGGCGGGAGGACTGCCGCTGAGAGTGTTGAGAGGCGCACCGGGTAGGGCGCGACGCCGGACTACCGCCCACCCCACCCCCGTTTTAGAGGCGCACTGCGTAGGGCATGATGCCGGAGTAGCGCATGGAGGTGACGCGCACGGTCATGCCGAAGGTCGGCGCCTCGATCATCATGTCGTCGCCCAGGTAGATGGCCACGTGGTAGATGCCGGACTGGCTGCCGTCGGAGGACCAGAAGACCAGGTCCCCGGGCTGAGCGGCGTCGAGCGGAACCAGGGAGCCCTCCCCGTACTGCACGCGTGAGGAGTGCGTGAGCTCCACTCCGGCGGCCGCGTAGGAGACCATCGTCAACCCCGAGCAGTCCAGACCCGCGGCCGACTCCCCGGCCCACACGTAGGGGGTGCCGAGGTAGCCCATGGCCGCGTTGATGGCGGTGGACGCGGCACTGCCGGAGTGCGCCGGCGCGGGCGCAGGCTCCGGGGCCGGTGCGGGTGCCGGCGCGGGTGCGGTCTCCTCTTCGGCCGCCTCGGGCTCCGGCTGGGAGGTGGTGGCGGGTTCCTGGGCCGAGGACTGCTGGCCCGGGCTGGGCCGGCTCGCCTGCTCCTGGGGAGCGGGGGCCGACTCCTGAGGCTGGGCGGCAGCCTGCTCGGCCTGCTTCTGGGCGAGGTCGGCGGCGGCTCTTCTCCGAGGCCGCCTTGGCTGCAGCCTGGGCGGCGGCCTCCTCGCGGGCCTTGCGCTCGGCCTCGACCTGGTTCTGGGTACTTCGTCTCGAGGCTCGACGGTGGTGTTGGCTGCGCGGCCAGCTGAGTGATGAGGCTCTGTCGGTTGGTGCGGGTGGTGGTGACGGCGCTCTGGGCCTCGTTGGCGGCGGTCTCGGCGTCGGTCTTGGCGGTCTCGGCGGAGGTCTTGGCGGCCTCCTTGGCCTTGACCTTCTGGTCGGCGATGGTCTGCATACTCGTAGCCACTGCCTCGAGGGCCTCGACGTTCTGGACCTTGGCGTTGTTCTTCTCCCGGCTCGGGTCAGGGGCGGCGTCGGCGTCGGCGGTCCCTGCCAGCGACTCGCTGGTCGGGTACGGGGTGAGCGGGTCGAGGCGGGTTGCCGCTCTCCTGGTAGGTCTGCACGACGATCGAGCGAGGGTCGGAGCGGGCCGACGTAGTGCTGGAGGCTGCGGGTCGGCGTTGGCCTGGGCGGTCTGGGCGTCCTTGGTGGCCTTGTTGAGCTCGTCGACGGCGGCCAGGTAGTCCTCGTTGGCGGCTGAGGCCTTGATCTGGGCCTCCTCCGGGTTGCTGCTCTCCTGGGCGAGCCGGGCCTCCAGAGGAGGCGATGGAGGTGGAGGTCAGAGCGCTCGAGGCCTTGGAGCGATCGATGTCGCTCTGGTCTACAGGGGTCAGCCAGCACCGGCGGCGCCAGGGTGCATGCCTGGGGCCACGACTGCGGTGGCGACGACACCGTGTCCGTGCCGTCTTGAGGGGATCGGGCTCACAGGGGTTCTCGTCGTGATGGGGCTGAACGTGAGATGACGCCTCACCCTCGAGACTAGACGTCGAGCCCGCCGTCGGGATCCGTCCCGCGGAATCAGGGGCTGCGAGTAGATCAGGGACGAAGACGGCAGGCAGCGCTCAGCCCGGATGCGACAAAGCCACACCAGTCCTTTGGTCCCACCTGAAAACTAGTTTCACACTATTCACAATCGTAACTTACGCCCCTGTAGTTAGCGGGTTGCAGCCTACGTTAGCTGCGTCCCAGCCGTCGTCATGTCTGTGATCGATATGGCATCCAGCACCAAAATGACCGTTTGTGCGGGTCATCGCGGGGTTTAAACGGCCGGATGGGTCGCTTGAACCGGAAGGCGGTCGACCGCGCCAGCACCACCCTGGTACCTCAAGGCGGCGCCGCGAGGGCACTCGCACCGACGCCGCACCCGGGCACTGAGGCTCTCACACCGCGGCCGCATGGCGGACGCCTGTTTGGACCACCCGCGGAGAAACACGCTAAAGTCGGAGCATGTTCCGTCGTCCTGAGGGCCCTTCGGCCGGACACCCGCACTACGGGTGCAGATGCACGTGACGCGCACGCCGCCGCCGTCGGCCCACGATGCGCGTCCCCGCCATCCCGCCGCACCATCACAGAAGTTGCGGCAACGGTGACGGACGACTCAGTGCCGACTCTCCTTGGCAACAATACGTAACCCAT
>BNJS01003497.1_pt1 | contig 38407 bp, 54 predicted proteins | sample 8540461 | NCBI WGS metagenome assembly BNJS01 (sample SAMD00202454, study PRJDB9452) | human saliva metagenome | isolation source: human saliva | place: Japan
AAAGGTATCAGGCGGGATTATTCAAATCATGACGAGATTTGAGCAGGCTGCAAGGACTTTGATGAGCTTGGTTGTCCCTTTATAACAATCAAAACAGGAGGTTCCACTTGACAGAACCATTGAAATAATGGACCAAAGGATATGGCAGAAACAAGAAGGAATGATTTAGTCCAGTCCACAGGCACTCAAACACTAAATAATCAAATTATAGACCAAAGAAGAAATATATTTGAGCACAATTTAAATAAAGTGTATTGATGGAAGAAAAGAATATCATTAGAAATGATGCTAGTAACAGAGATGGTAGCACCAAAGAGAAGGCACATCTTAACTGAGCAGTCGGAGTTGAAATGTACAGGTACTTTTGCTTAATTATTTTAAAGTATATTAATAATCAATAGTAGGAATGTAGCACCTTTATCAAAAAAAAAATGAGAGAAAAGTAAATGATTTACCTAAAATTGTTTATGTTTTTTAAAAATGAAGTTTCAGTTTGGTGGAGGTTATGCGGCAATGCCAATTATCCAAAGTGAAGTGGTAGATACACAATTGGCTTACATTGGAGGAGTTTACAGATCTTATTACTATATCTCAGATGACACCGACCTATTGCAGTAACTAGCTACCTTGTAGGTATCAGAATAGGGTGGAATACCGTAGTTGCAACTTTCGGTTGTGCTACTCCGTCAAGCATACCATTTATTTTTCTTCATGGATGTATATGAAATATAAAAGCCACCGATCTGCAAACAATATCAGTCTAAGACCGCTGTGGTAGTTTTGATTGCAATACGAACAAAGGAGATATAGTCGTTTCGGATTGGAATTTGGATTTGTAAATAGATGATATCGGCCGCATATGGTTTTTAGTATTCATATCTTTGGTACTTTTGGTAAAGTATAATAAGAATCCGATATTAGGTGTAATACTTTCAGGAGTATTAAATTTATTTTACAACATATTATTTCAATAAAGATAGGGGCTGTTGCAACACAATGATTGTACCATCAGTTATTATGAGGACCTAAACATTTTTACACGAGAACACTATGCCGGGTAAGAGCGTATTATATACCGGTTTAAAGAGGATGGATGATCTTGTAGAGCATCGTGAAAGCTCGGACAGAATATGTTTTAAACGGTATATATAAAAGCTAAATATTTTGAGAGTATTTATGAGGTAAAGGAAGAATTTTCAGGCAGGGACGATGTATCCGAGTATGCAGACAGTTTTGGAGCAAAAATGAGGATAAGGATAATCATCATTATACAAATATAAAATATCCTTTTCATTTGATCTCGCCATATGTGTCACAGATGTGCCATGTGACATATGTATATGAGTTTGATTACAGAGATTAGAGAAACGATTTCTTAACTTGAAGGTGTGAATAGCTCATTTTATTTATGGATAAACGTGGTTCAGTATGTGGAGGAAATGGTAGTACCCTCATGTTATAAGTGAATTTACAAGCTGCGGATGTAAAAACGAAAGAATACAATTGTTGTTTTAGTAATGGAAGTGGTAGGACGGTTCTTATTTGAGATCAGGATAGTTCAGTATGAGCGGGATTGAGGATGTATACTTTAAAAAGACCACAGGTTTTTATAAGATTATAAAGTTAAACATACAGATGTGAAAAAGTTGAAGCTTGATATAGAGCTTGCACATCCGTAGGTACAAATAACTCAAAGATAAAGTCGAAAAATAATAGCAAAAGGTGAAATAGACAAAACCGAAGCATAGAGTTTAGTTAATGATCCTGTTCTTTGGAACACTGAAAACCATATCTTATACTTTGATACTTGAGACAGAAAATGAAGTTATTGTTATAGTATGATTTAGAACTGTTGAGATCATTGATAAGGTGCTTATTTTAACAAGCAAAAGATAAAGTAATAAACAGACATGATTCATATCCCGTGACCCGCCAATAAAAGGGAGCAAAATGATAACCGACCTTACTTTAATGAAGCAGCATAATTTAATTTATAAGAAGCAGCCATTATCCAAATGCACCATACTTTATCACGGTGATAAGTTCGATTTATGGCACTGATGAAACTGATATTGAGGTCATGGTCCTCATATGATTTACAGAAAGAGATACAGATTATACAGATACAAAAGATGGAATGAGAAGATAGCGGATGATCCGGCCTAGAGGCTTTACTCTACAGAGAAGCTTATGGTAAAGAGGGATAAGAACAGACCTTCATCAATGGTCAATGGGAAATGAGAGGCTACGACAATTTGAAAGGCACCCTATGACAAAGAATATAACCTCAAGAATTACACACAGCAGAGTGCAAGATAGAAATTACGATGAGTACAATTACGATCATCTGGATATATACAGCAGAATGTACTCCAGAACTATAAAATAAGAGAGTACTTAAAACATGTGCGTCTTTTTACCGTGAGGCCACAGTATGGAAACGGACCGAGACTAAAGATTACTTAAACTGATTCTGAAATAATCTGCGTGGAGGCTGTCTGGGAGTGGTGTGACCATGCAATCTATAAGGGTAAAGCAGACAATGGCAAAGACATGCATACTATGGCGGTGACCAGGAGAAAAAGTACATGATTCAAACTTTGTATGGACGGATTGGCATATCCTGACAGAACACCTCATACAGGACTTTAGAGTATAAGAAAGCTTACAGACCCATAAGGGTGGTTTCAAGATAACAAGTGGTAAAACTAATACTTCACAACTATGGATTGATGACAAAGCGACTTGTAGATGCTTTTACGAATTAAGCCGCGACGGAACAAGGTTGAAAACAGGTGTTAAGCTTCCTTCATCAAGGCACATAGCGAAAGGAGCTTGACCCAAAAATAAAGATTCCGAATAAGGGTAAGGTATTCCTTAAACTTATTTATAAGCTAAAAAGAAATGCCGTTGTTACAAAATGGATATGAACTTGATTTGATGAAATAAAGATCTCAAAATGAGGATGGAAGAAATCAAATGCCCTTAGATGGCTGGACAGAGAAATTACCGTATCGGATATGGAAGTTAGAAAGAGATACATCGGTAATTATTAACAGTCATTTACTTATACCTAGAATACATCAACAGACCTATGGAGCTATTTGGAGAACCACAGATAATGATATGTATGCAAGCATGAATGGAAGAAGGCAAAGCATAACGAAATATGTAAGAGCAGAAACAGATATTATAAAAATTATCCGATGGGTACAGACATCAGTAAAAATCAATGTCAGCCGCAAGCACTCAAAAGATTTTGGATGCAGAAGTTGTTTGAAGATTATCGCATGGAGCAAAACACATCAATACACATGTCACAAAAGATGAAGAATCTGATCTTCCAAGATTCAAAAGATTATTCCCTGATAAAAGCTTGAACTTACTTCGGTATGGGACCATGAGAGTTATAGAAAACATCACCCACAAGTCATGGTTTACATGAGAAAAGAGAAGACACGAGACTATATAACCCGCAGGAAAACGAAGTCACTATGACTGTGATTTGTGGAGACAACAAATTCTCAGTTTAAGAAGCGGCAGCAGCCGATAAACTTTCTCACTAACACTTCTGTTTATACACAGAAGACTTGAAAGAGCGAAACATAACTTTGAACTGTAGAGTCTGAGAGTACAGCTTTGTCTTGACTATGCTCTAAACGGAGAATTCAAACAGCGGACCAAAGACAGATAAGCAGATTCTGTGAGACTAATGACTTAATATAAGAATAATAACTTTTAAAGCAAAACAATAAAAAAAGAGATTTTTACACAACTAACAGTATTTATTAAATAGAAAATTTCCTTTATCAATGCAAATTTTTATCTATTGCAATTGTGGATTTCTTGATTGATAATTAACTTGCAGAGTGTCATATGAAAAACAAAGAATTGGTTTAGGGAGCAAAAATGATTAACAGGCTTATCAATGAACTTATGGTTTACGGTATGCGTGAGTATCTTGTGGATGAAGATGACAGAGTATATGTTACAAAACCGATTGCTGGATCTTTTCGGTCAGATAGAGTTTGAAGAAGAAGAGGTGACTGAGGAAAGAGCACTTGCAGATATACTCCGATATGTGTAAGTATGCCTATGAAAAGGTATTATTGAGGATGATACCGTAACAATGACAGATCTTTTTGATACAAAAATTATGGGACAGCTTACCCCTATGCCTTCAACTGTAAGAAGAATGTTTAAAGAGATATATCATATAAGCAGTAAACTGGCTACCGATTTTTATTATAAATTCAGCAAGAGAACGAATTATATACGTACAGACAGAATTGCAAAGGATGAAAAGTGGGTTACCGAAACGGAGTACGGACCTATAGATATTACTATTAATCTTCTAAGCCTGAAAAGGATCCGGAGAGATATAGCCAAAGCCGGACAGGCAGAAATCAGGATATCCAAGCTGTTTGCTTTGTATGGAAAATGAGGGATATGCAGGACATTTCTCGCATCCGGCAAGACAGAATCTTATATTAATTCCTATCTCTCTTGACGGAAAAGATTATTTTTACAGTACTCACTATATGTGTATTACAATGAGCATTGCATAATATTTAATAAACAGCACAAACCTATGAAGATAGATAAGGCGGTATTTAAAAAGCTTTTGGAGTTTGTAAAGCTGTTTCCGCATTATACTGCAGGTTCAAATGCGGATCTTCCTATAGTAGGAGGTTCTATTTTAAGCCATGATCATTTCCAGGGTGGCGGCTATGTCGCTTTGCCATGGCAAAGGCAGAATATGACAGAAACTTTTGTAATTCCCGGATATGAGGATATTAGAGCAGGTATTGTAAATGGCCTATGTCCGTTATCCGACTTCAAGGTAAGGATATAGACAGGATTGTGGAGGCTTCCGATCATATTTTATCAAGCTGGAGGGCTTATACCGATAAGGATGCATTTGTATTTGCAGAAACTGACGGTACTCCTCATAATACAATTACACCGATTGCAAGAATGAATGGAGATTTGTATGAGATAGATCTTGTACTTAGAAATAATATCACAACTGATGAAAGCCCATGGGGTGTATATCACCCAAGTGCGGATCTTCATCATATCAAGAAGGAGAATATAGGTCTCATTGAAGTAATGGGACTTGCGGTACTTCCTGCAAGACTTAAAAAAGAAATGGCACTTCTTGAGGAGTATATTCTTTCAAAAAAGGATTTAAGAAGCAGTGAAGAATTGGAAAAGCATGCGGACTGGGTAGACGGCTGGATTGATAAATACGATATCAATTCCGAAAAATATTCACGGTATTGTACAGGATGAAATCAGCAAAGTTTTTGTAAAGGTTTTGGAATGTGCGGGTGTTTATAAGAGAACGATGAAAAAGGTCAGGAAGCATTTGACAGATTTGTAAAAACTTTATAATTTACAATACTTTATAAATCATTAAGTTTGTTGTTATAACTATAGTTGTAAGGCATTGCACTGATAAGATATAATTAGTGCGATGCCTTACATTTTTATAAGGTTTAACAACTAGGTGGTAGTATGAGAGAAAATAAACCTATTACAAAAGAAAATATATCTTGTCATACTTGTCATGACAATCTTTTCGGATTTCAAGGGATGTATGAATATTACAGTGCAAAGATAGACGATCCTTTTCCAGCTGATCTCTGCCGTATTATACGGCATTATAAAACTGTTTTTTATTTGCACCGCCGATTTCACCAAGTGATAAGACAAATATTTTTCTATGAGGATTTCGCAAAATGGACTGCACCGATACTTTACGTCCACTTTTTGTATTTACCAAAATTTCAAATACTCTTTTACATATGAAAACATAGTTGTAAATAAGATAAGCGAAATCATATTTTGGTATTTGAGAACTCTCTTATGGGTGAAACATTGATAAATAATCTTATAGATGAAAAAGTTCATATAAGATATCACTTATTTCAAAGAATTTCATAGATGACAATATGAAAAACAAGTATGAGAAAAAGGGAATTGCCGTTTATCAGACGGATTTTGGAAAACAGTGACAGAAATGAGATAAGAGAGCTATTTGCCGCACTCAATATAAACAAGGCAAAGTATATGTTTTTGTGCCGATGCGGATCTTGAAAAATTATGCCCTGTACACAAATGTTATAAAGAGAATAAAACCTCAAAGACATATTACCTGCTATGTAAAATGTGAGTCAAAAACAGTGTCCTCATATATAGAGGATATGATAGCTCAGGAAAGAAAAAGAAGAGAGTCTTAAAATATAGATACAGTACATTTTGATGAGAGAGATCTGACTGTAAGAATGCTTTATATCGGATAAATGTGTAGGCAAAAGTATATCAAGTAATGGAGGCCCTTTCGTATAGGTGATAGCAGTGACCCTGAGCTGATTGATGAAAATATCAAAAGGATGCATATTTTTAATAATAGGTATAAAATGAGCTGACTCTCTACATTATTAAAGTTTATTTCAAACGATATGACCATGTCGTTAAAGGAAAATACAAGGGTAAGCATCATAGACAGGGATGCGGACAGGAAGATGAAAGAGCTCCTGGTGGATAATGAGGGATTAAATAATTCTTTGGATATACAGATAATGAGTCTCAGCTCTGGAAAGAAATATGATGTATGATCACCTTTAGAAGTATAAAAAACGAAACGGATCTCGTCTCTTTGTGATGAACGAAGATATCGTTAAGAGTCTTAAAAACTTGAAAGCTTTTTAAACAGGTATTTTGAAGGTGTTCCGAAGATAATAAGAAATGTATCAAATATAGATTTAAGTTATGTATTACCTAAAAATAATGATAATATAAAAATTTTCGGAGATGTTTCGCAGATTATGACAGAAGATGTTATGATAAGGGCGGCACTTGATAAGAGAGCAAAGCAGTTTAATGACAGCTATAACATATCTTCAGCAGCAGCAGGTATGGGAGATGGACAGAAATGGAATGAGCTCATATGTGAAGAAGACATCTTCAAGATTATCTGCCGCACATGACAGGATAAAGGAAGAGATAGTAAGAAAGATATTTTCAGATAAATCTGAGGATGAGATAAAAGCTTATCTGAATTTTAAAGTTTGAAGAATTCAGTGCACTGCAGGAAATCAGAAAAGTTGATAATGAAGAGTTCAAGAAAAGTTTTGTGAATATCTAAAGAATGCTCCGGTCACTGATTTCTTATCAAGACTTGAACATAAGAGATGGTGTAACAGCTATTATGCTATGAACTTTAAGTATGGTGAAAAAGAAGGATGAGAACCCTAAAAGACACATCCATGTTTGATAGATGATTGGAAAATAATAATAGGTGAAAAGTTTTGACACCCGCCATCCGGAATATGATTTATTATCGGTATTTACTTTATTTCAGAGAGAGGATTGAGAATGGAAAAGAACAAAAATCACAGGCAAAATGTAGATGAAATGCAAAAAGGCGGCAAATGAATATAAAGAGAAAAAGTTATAAGTAGACGCCTTTATAAGCTATAGGCATGTGGAGCCTGATCAAAGTATAGCTAAACAGGTTCACCAGATGATAGAGACATTTAAAGCACCTAAGGAATTTTTATCAAAAACGGTAAAAGGCCTGCATTCAGAGTGTTTCGTGACAGAGAGGAGCTTGCTGCAAGAGATTTAAGTGCTTCCATAGAAGAAGCGCTTGCAACAAGCAGATATTTAATTGTTATATGTTCAAAGAGAACGCCGCTTTCAGAGTGGTGTCAAAGAGAAATAGAGACATTTAAGAGTCTGCACGGTGAGGAGGAGGATAATACCAGTACTTATAGAGGGTGAACCTGATGAAGCTATTTCCTTTACCTCTTAAAGAAATGAAAAAGATGACGGGCATGAGATACTGGCTGCAGATATAAGACCTGATGATATATTTAAAAACGGATTTTTCAGGGTATGAAAAACTGCAACAGAGTGATAAGTCAAAAGTTAAAAAGAGCTTACAAAGAAATCTTTAGACATATTAAAAACTGAAAAATACAGGATAATGGCCACTGTTCTCGGCTGCAGCTTCGGAGATTTAAAAGCAGAGAGATAAGGAGAGAAAAACAAGAGAATTTTTGACTGTTTCCACCTTATCGGGAGTATGTTTTGATATTCGGTCTGTTTATGGCAAATGCTTATCAAAAAGCGGAACTTGCCAGACAGGAGGCGGTGCAGTCAAATGCAAGCATACTTATGAAAAGGTCTAAGGACTTTACAAAAGAGGGAGATTTTTATCAAGGCTGTTTTAGTGGCAAAGGAAGCCATGAAGTCTATAAAAACCCGATATGAAATATTATGATACTTTGAAGGCTGAAGAGGATACAATATTCAACAGTATGATATATCACAGCGGAGCTTCAACATTGACTTCCATATCTACTAAAAAAATATCTTTTACATATATGGATGTAAGTAAGGATGAAAAATATGTAGCTTACGGATTTGATAACAATTATACGGCAATTGCAAGTGTAGATAACGGAGAAGTATTAAAAATCTTGCGGGTCATACTCAGCAGGTGAAGGTGGTGAGATTTTTCTAATGACAATCGATATCTGGCATCATTTTCATTTGATAATACATGTATTATATATGATGTTGAAACGGGTGAAGAAAGGGCAAAGATAGAAACCGAGTGGTGTACCTATGCTTTGTCAGATTTTCAGAAGATGATTCAAAAACTGACACTTATTACATTTAATAATAATACTCTACCAATTTCTGTTTATATGACACCGCTAACTGGAAGAGATAGGAGGATTTGTACTGACTCTTATAAAAATACCGATATAAAAAGAGTGACGGAAGTGAGGCAATTATACTACAAATCCGGATAGTGATGATCAGATAACAAGAAGAAGTCTGATAGACGGAAGTAATAGAAGTTATTCCAAGTCTTACAGTCTAATTCGGTAGAACCGAGTAATAAAAATAAACAGTACAAAACGGCAGCCTATTCAGCTGACGGCGAGAGTATTTTATTAAATACACAGAATGACTTAATAAAAGTTACATATGATAACAGGGAATTATTCCATCAGGAGATATCTATTAACATTAATGATCCTAAGGTATTATAGTGAAAGTGATAATGGCGATAAAATAGCAATAAAATCAAATAGTACTATATATATTCTGGATGGAAAAACCGGAGAGACAATTAATAAAATATATATGCAGGACTTAAAGTATTATACTTACAACAGCAATACAAAATACGATAGTCGGATTTTCGGAAATGGAAATTATTCTGTATGGAAGGATGGATTATAACTGATAGTAACTTAAATTATGGTGAATATTGCCGGTAGAATATCATATTTTTATGGATACAAAGCATTGGCAAGTTCTCATGACAGTCAGACAATAAAGATAATAGATTTAAAATCAAGAATTTCTTCGGATTCCATATATGCAAGAATAGTATCAAATTCAAATGATTCTTCAAAAATGCTTTTGTTTGACGGAAATGATGTATTTATATCGGAAGATGACGGTAAAACGAGCAGAAAAATACCTTTTAACAATAATATTACATACGGTATAGCTGTAACTCTCAAAAGATCAAAAATATCAAATGACGGAAGATACTATACCGTTTTGGGAATAGATAATGATACGTGGATAAAAAGCCTACATTAAGTATTTATGATATTGAAAATGATACAATCAATAATATATGTAAATGCAATGGATTCTAATACTGTCATTTAGCAATGATTCAAAGCAGATATTTGTGCTTGACGCTGTAGAAGGATTAAAATGTATATAGTACAGATTCTTTTTGAGAAAGTAAAAACTTATAGCGATATAGGAAGGATCAGGGAAATATAAAATTATCACAGGATTCAAAGATATTTGTCGTAAAACAGATATGCGGGAATTGCATCGGTGTATAATCTTGAGTCGGGTGAACATATTGATGATATACCGAGAAGTATTATATGTAGAAAAATGTCTGCGGTGAAATAAAAAGCAAAGGAATACAAAATAATACGGCATTTACTTGGAGCAGTAAAACGGACTTAAGTCATGGGAAATGGATGAGGCCTGCAGTCAAACACCTCTGAGTCTTAAAAGATGTCAATCTGTACAATGCAAATGCCGATATATTGTTGATGATCAGAAATAATGATACTGAAAGAAAATGCTATGTAGTGGATTTTTCAACAGGAAGACTCAAGATGGCTCTTAATTCCACATTGAAAGAATATGCTGTAAAACGGACATATTTCTTCTGACGGTAAGATGATAGCTGTAGATCAAAATTATTATGCCGATTATGATTTCAATGCCGGAAAAAACAAGCAATATATCGAGTCAACAGTGTACAAGATACTTAATGAAGAAGAGGTAGCTAATGAGATAGACAGTACTCTTTCAGGAAGAATACTTACTGAGGATGAAAAGATACAAATCGGTTTGACTAATAGATAAAATGTCTAATCTTAGGATTAGCGGGGACATCTAAGCAGATTTTATTATGAAAAGTTTTGCAAAAAGCCTTTTTCTTAGGCTCGGCTTTTTACGATTTTACCGCCCTTTACACTCTTTTATATCTGAGATGTAAATACCGCTTACTACCGCCTTTACTTCCGTCTTTAGCGGTATAGATGCAAATACCTTTTCATCTGCCATCAATGTCATGATCTTCGGACCTACCTTTGCTTTTACAATAGGCACTTTAGACCATTTGAGGTACCAGCGGGTTTGCTTCATAAACGATTTTCGGCAAACCTGATTCTTTATCTTCAGTTTCTTTTTATCTATAATAAGCATAGAAACAGTTTGTTTGGCAGCTTCCATAGCGGCCTGGGATTCTACTTGTTTTGTCTCCATTTTCTTCCGAAGAAGTATAGTGCAACCAAGGCGACAAGTAATATAAATCGAGTATGACAATACGCATTGTCAAAATGTTCTCACCTTTTCGTTCCTCCAAAATAAAATTGTGAAGTATCACTGACGACAATTATACCAAAAATTCTAACAATTTATCAACAATTTATCAAGATACTCATAGTACAATGGTTATTGTTACAGGTTTGTATTTTAGTAGATGCAATAAAGATACATGTGTATAGTCAATAAAAGATAAAAGAGCTGTGTTAGAATTTAAATAAAATATCGGAGGTTATATGAGAGACATTGATTGTTATAGATATGCAAAATGATTTTATTGACGGGAGCCTTGGAAACAAAGGAAGCGGAGGCTATTGTAAAAGGTGTAACAGATAAGATCAAGGAGCACAGAAGATGCATTTGTGGACTATGGATACTACAAGTATGACAGTTATCTTAAAAGTCATCAGGAAGGTAAAAATCTTCGGTAGAGCACTGTGTAGAAGATACTAATGGTTGGAGTTGCATCCGACATATCAAAGCTTATTGATCCGGAAAATATCTCTTGAAAAACCGAGTTTCGGAAGTGTGGATCTGGGTCAACAAGATGCTTTGAGATATCAAAAAGGAAGATATTGACAGAGTTGGTAGGACTTTGCACCGATATATGTGTTGCATCAAATGCACTTTAATTAAAGCATTTCTGCCGAAGTACAAAATTTCAGTTGATTCAAATTGCTGTGCCGGAGTTACTGTTGAAAAGCATAATGCTGCAATCGAAACACTGAGAAGCTGTCATGGAGATAAAATAGTGTATGAATGAGAGTAATAGATTTAACACATACACATAAATGAAAATATGCCTGTCTATCCTGGTACAGACACACCGAAGCTTATCTCTGTAAATACATATGAGAAAAATGGATTTAAGGAAACTTTTTCTCCAAATGTATACTCACAGGAAACACATATGGATCCACCTGTACATCTTTTATGAAGGGAAAAAGACTTTAGATGAGTTTTCCATAGATCAGTTTATCGGAAAAAGCAATAGTGATAGATTGCAGAATGTTAAAAGAGGGAGAAGCTATTACTATGAAGAATTTGCAGTTGTATGGTGATAAAATAGACAGGGACAGACTTGACTTTTTAATCTTGGCTGGGATAGAGAGATGGGAAGTGAAGATTACTTTGGAGATTATCCATGCATTGATAATGAAGTGATGGATTATATTTTTGAAAGGAAATTATAAAGGGAATAGGTTTTGATGTAATAGGGACTGGATCCCATTGCTAGATGAAAAATCTATAAGACATACAAAAAGCTTTTCGAAAACTGTGATATCATCAATATAGAAAAATCTTACAAATCTTGAGCAGTGTGGAGACGATTTATTTTGGTTTAGTTGTTTTCCTTTTAAAAATTGAAAACTGTGACGGTTCACCTATAAGAGCGGTTGCATGGTTTGAGAGATATCAGAAAGCCTTACATTTCAAGTTAAACTTGTTTGTAAGGCTCACATATTCTTCACAAATTAGCCTGTCAGTTTCATTTCAGTTTATTTGTGTATTCTTAGGGCATGAAGGGAAAAACAATCCTTTAAAAATAATTTGAATATAAGAGAAATGAGGAGCTATGAAAAGAGAGACAACAGATAAGAATAAGAAGATTAATAAAATATTGCATTTTCATTGATGGAATGGGACTGATGCTTAGCTTAGAGCATGCAATGCATCACAGGATGCAAGTGCAGCAACTGTAAGTGCAAATGTAAACAGTAATAAAACTCAAAAACTCAGGGAAATGGAACAAGCATGAGTATTGATAATAATACAGTTTCAATAAAACGGAGACGGAGCAAGCAGTGAGGGAAAGGTCATTTACAATAAGCAAGGCCGGAACATATCTGATTAAGCGGAAGCTTGATGAAGGACAGATAGTTGTAGATGCAGACGGAGATGTAAACTTAAATCTTGATAATTTTACAATATCAAATTCAACAGATGCTCCGATAGTCGGAAAGAGCGGAAATATAAATATCAACCTTGTTGACGGTAGTGATAATAAGACTAAGTGATACAGAGCTGCAAACACTCATGGATGAGAACAGTTCAAATGAGACTAAAGCATATGATGCTGCAATCTATTCTGAAGCGGATATAAACCTCACAGAAGTGGAAAGCTTTACAGTGGAAGGTGGATATGAGGATGCTCATTCATTCAAAAATCCAATTTAAATATTGAAAGTGAAACTACTCCATTACAGCTTCACATCATGGTTTTAAAACGGAAAGAAAAACTCTTGTTGTAAAGAACGGAAGTTTTTGATATCACAACAGTGGAGGATGCACTTCACTCAAAGGGTGATGTTACTTTTGGAAATGGTGAATTAAATATAAATGCAGGGATGACGCATCGCATGCCGATAATACATTGACTGTTAAAGACGGAAAGATAAATATAAAACTCTTCAAAATAGAAGGCCTGGAAGGAGTTACAGTAAATATTGAAGGTGGAAATATTCTTGCAAATTCTACCGATGACGGGATCAATGCAGCAGGAGATTCTGAGGACGGATCACAGCTTAGTTATGCTATCAATATCTCAGGAGGAGATATAGATAATCTCGGTGGTGACGGTATAGACTCTAACGGAGATCTTAATGTTTCAGGAGGAACATAGTTGTAGACTGGACCTTCAATGGTGGAAATGCACCTGTTGACTATGACGGAACAGGTACTATTACAGGAGGAAGTATATCTTGCAACAGGTAATTCCGGAATGTTCCAGGGATTTAACGGAAATAATCAGGGGCAGTCGAGCATTATCTACTATTTGATAATAATGCATACAGGAGCTACTATAAAGATCAGTAATGAATCAGGAAAGGAAATTTTCTCATCATGCAGATCAGACTCAGAGCTATAATGCCGTTTTATACAGCAGTGCTGAGATTGAAAGCGGAAAAACTTATAAGGTAAGTGTGAGGAGACAGTGAGGTTCTGTTACTGCAGGAGACTCACAGGGAGGAAAACTTTGGTCATCCACCAATGGGTGGAATGGGAGGAAATAACCAGGACAACTGCACAGGGCCAGCCGCCGGAGATGAACGGCAACTTCCAGGAAGAGGTCAGGGGAAATAACTAGGGACAACCGCCGATGGGCCAACCACCGGAGATGAACGGCAACTCCAGGAAGAGGTCAGAATAACCAAGGACAACTGCCAATGGGACAGCCACCAAAGGGTGGAAATCAGCCACAAATGGGTCAACCTCCACAGAATGAAAACAATCAGAGCGGTAAAAAATAAACTGACTCTAAGAAGAAAAAGAACAAGCAAAAAGTAATCAAAAAGACAGGAGATACATCCGAAAGGAGAAGTAATGAAAGAAAATTTGCCCTAATACCGTCATATAAGCCAAAAATGAAAATTTGATATATTTTGTGCAGTCCATTGAAGCAAGAGGGATAGAGGTAGTAGTGGTGAATGACGGTTCAGGGAAGAATATCTTCCCTCTTTTCACAACTTGAAAAGAACAGCAGAGCAAAGGTCATTCACTTTTATGTAAATTAGGGAAAGGGAGCTGCATTAAAGGAAGGACTGTCATATTTAAATAAAATAGATGATGATTTTACAGTAATAACCTTTAGATGCAGACGGTCAGCATCTCACTAAAGGATGCATTATACCCTGCTTGATAAATCAATGGAAAGTGAAGACAGTTTGATACTTCGGATCAAGAGAGCAATCAAAGGATTCACCTCTCAGATCAAGAATAGGCAACTATATTACAAAAGAAGGTATTTTATTTTTCAACAGGAGTAAATATCGAAGATACTCAAACCGGAATGAGAGCATTTCACTAAAAGCCTGATACCGGATCTTCTCAAAATAAAGGGAGAGAGATATGAGTATGAGATGAATATGTTACTTGATTTTGCAAAGAAAAGGTATAAGGATGAAGGAATATACCATTGAAAACAATATATATCAATGACAATGAGGAAAGCTCACTTTGATACTATAAAGGATTCAGCAAGAATATACAGCCAAATCATTAAGTTTTGTGAAGCTCTATCCTATCCTTTATTATAGATTTTTACTTTACACTGTATGCTTCTTCTTATCAGGAAGCATAATACTCTCAAATGCGACTGCCCGCATTATATCACTGCATTTCAACTTTTTGGTAAATAAAAAAGTTTGTTTTCAAAAATTATAAAAAAGATGAGAAGAATCTTGTCAAAGAATATATTTTCATATTTGGGGCTTGTGTTATTTATATTTTTAATGAATACATTGATTCTTCTGAGGAATGGTTGAAGCATTAAATATTAATGCATATTTGGCTAAGATAATAACAGAAGCAGTATTGTTTACAGTATCATATTTTGTGCAAAGACATTTGTCATTTGCAAAAGAAAAACTGTAAGAGAGAACGATTATGCAGCTTCTTTTAAAATAGATGTTTAAATAATGAGGTAATTATATGAAGAAATTAAACAAGAAGAGATTAGGGCGTATTGTATGGTGTACTTTTTATTTTCATTCAGTACATATGCGCTTTTAGATACATTTGTAATACCGCATCCGATGCAAAGTGTAATGGCTTCAAATGTAGTTGCACAAACTACAAGCAGCAGTATAAAGGAAAGCGTGGAGGCTGCATACAAGAAAAGCTATCGAAATTCAACCGGAAACACATCCACAGCAGATAATAACTCTGACATCAGGCAGCACTACAGCTGAAAATACGGTTACAACAAGCAGTACTTCATTGACTAATGTAGAGACTGTGGAAGGTGGAACTGTTATAGGAGAGTATTCAGACAGCAATACAAGTATTACATTAAAACAGTACAGAGCATATAACAGTGATATATATGTGGCGGATGTAACTGTAAGTGATGCTTCCGTTTTTAAAGACAGCACTTGCAAAATAATACTTACGGAAGAAATATTACCGATACAACTTCAAATATGGCAGAAGAGAATAATGCCGTTTTGGCTATCAATGGAGATTACTATGGTGCAAGACAGGCAGGATATGTTATAAGAAACGGAAATCTTTACAGAAATACTTCCGGAGACAGAGATGCCTTGGTTATAACTAAAACCGGTGAGTTTGAGTTTGTTTCAGAGAATGAAACAAGTGCAGAAGAGCTTTTACAAAGAGGAGCATATCAGGTGTTGTCATTCGGTCCCGTACTTTTAGATGACGGAGAGATATCTGTAGGTGAAAATGATGAAGTAGGAATGGTAATGGCAAGTAATCCAAGAACAGCAATAGGTTACCTTGGAAATAATCATTATGTATTCGTGGTTTCAGACGGAAGAACAAGCGAGAGTGCAGGATTAAGTCTTTATGAACTTGCAACATTCATGAAAGAACTTGGAGTAACAGATGCCTATAATCTGGATGGTGGCGGTTCTTCCACTATGGTTTTCAAGGGAGAGATCATAAACAATCCTACTACAAACGGGCGATCAAATCAGGAAAGATCGGTAAGTGATATAGTATATATTGAGGTGAAACTGATGAAGAAATCATGGATTTATCTTTGGAATTTCAGTATTTGTATTTATCTTCGGACAGATATATGAGTATTTTTCACATGACGTATATTCAAGCTATATGATGTATGTATTTTTGATATTTTTTATAGGACTTTTTTATACCAAGTTTTTTTAAATAATCTTATTTTTAAAAAGAACAATTTCGGATAATGTCACCCTGCCTTGGAAATGCGGTATAGCAAACTTTAGTGCAGGTTCAATATACAAAGGTATATTGAAATATATGGAACGAGCGGAACTTTTGAAATAGTTTACTTGATAATAGGAAGTATATTTTGTATTATGACAGCTGTATTTCTGGCAGGTGGAAAAACAAATAAAGATTAGTGAAAGAAGTTTATAGTAAAAGTTGCAGATTCGATGGATTTCGAATTTGCACTTTTTGATAAAAACCTGCCAAAGCAAGAAAAAGAGTATGTTGTCGAAATAGATACAGATATCAATGTTAAAGTGCAAAAAGAGTTATATAATGTGAATATTGTATATTGACTTATAAATTAACTGTGAATTGATACTATTTTTATTAAAAAACATATAAAAACTTATCTGTTACAAGATATTATATTAGATATATAATTGTGTTATAATGAGTACACAAAATTAAAGGAGGTTGCATTATGAATGCACATGATATTTTGAATAATCCCTTTTTAAATAAGGGAACTGCTTTTACACTTGAAGAGCGTAAAGAACTTGGCTTAGTTGGAGTTTTGCCACCTTATGTGCAAACTTTGGAGGAGCAAGCGGTACAAACCTATGCTCATTTTTCTAAAAAAGCAACAAACCTGGAAAAACGTTTGTTCTTGATGGAAATCTTCAATACTAATCGCACCTTGTTTTACTATCTTTTTAGCCAACACATTGCCGAATTCAATCCGATTGTTTATGATCCAACGGTTGCAACTACGATTGAAAATTACAGTGATTTGTTTGTTGATACGCAATATGCAGGCTATTTAGACATTAACCACCCTGAAAATATAGAAGCTACCCTTAAGAATGCGGCCGGAGACCGTAATATTAGACTTATTGTTGTGACAGATGCAGAAGCAATTTTAGGTATTGGTGACTGGGGAACCAATGGTGTGGATATTTCAGTTGGAAAGCTTATGGTTTACACAGGAGCGGCCGGTATTGACCCTGCAACTGTTTTACCTTTGGTCATTGATGCCGGAACTAACCGTAAAGAATTGCTGGAAAATCCTAACTATCTTGGGAACCGCCATGAGCGTGTACGTGGAGACCGTTATTATGATTTTATTGATCAGTTTGTACAAACAGCTGAACGACTTTTCCCTAAGCTCTACTTACACTGGGAAGATTTCGGTCGTCTAAATGCTGCCAACATTCTCAACAAGTATAAGGGAAAATTCCTACTTTCAATGATGATATCCAAGGAAACAGGTATTGTCACACTGGGTGGTATTTACGGATCATTAGATATTAGTGGTGAAAAATTAACAGACCAAATCTATCTTTGCTTTGGCGGTGGAACAGCAGGTGCAGGAATTGCATCACGTGTTCTCAGTGAAATGATTACAGAAGGACTCTCAGAAGAAGAGGCTTACAAACGTTTCTTTATGGTAGATAAACAAGGTCTTCCTTTTGATGATATGGATGATTTGACACCTGAGCAACGTCCATTTGCAAAGAAGTGTTCAGACTTTGCTAATGCTGACAAGCTAACAGACTTGCTTGAAGTTGTAAAGACGGTTAAAACCGACAATCTTGAGGAAATATCAACACAACCTAATACCTTTACAAAAGAGGTTGTTGAGGCTATGTGTAAAAACACTGAGCGTCCAATTATTTTCCCGCTTAGTAATCCAACTGAGCTGGCAGAAGCAAGTGCTAAAGACTTGATTGAGTGGTCTGATGGAAAGGCTTTTGTAGCGACAGGAATACCTTCCGACAATGTGGATTATAAAGGGGTATCTTATCAGATTGGTCAGGCTAATAATGCTCTTATCTATCCCGGTCTGGGACTTGGAATGCTTGCTTCAGAAGCTAAGCTTTTGACAGATGAAATGATTGGTGCAGCTGCACATTCATTGAGCGGTATAGTTGATTCAGGTAAAACCGGTGTACCTGTCTTGCCGCCATTTGCTTATGTGGCAGAAGTTTCAAGTAAAGTAGCGGAAGCGGTTGCTAAAAAAGCTCAAGAGCAGGGATTGGCACAAAGTCAAGAAACCGATATGAAGAAAGCTGTTAGTGAACTTAAGTGGTATCCAAAGTACTAGGAAGTAGTAAAGAATATGGTTTTAACTTCAATTAAAAGTATTATTCCCATTATAGTCCTTATAATTCTTGGCTATTTCTTGCAGGTACGAGGATGGTTTGATGATAGTTTTGGCGGTAATTTATCTAAGCTGATTATGAATGTCGCAATGCCTGTTTCCATATTTGTGTCTGTTTTGAAATACCTGACTTTGGATAAGTTGATTAGTCTGTCCGGTGGTATGATTTATACCTTTGGTGTTTGTACTTTAGGCTATATCTTTGCATTTGCGGCTGTAAAAATATTTAATGTTCGCCCCGGGCGTCGTGGTACGATGATTAATACCTTTGTCAATGCTAATACCATTTTCATTGGTCTGCCTTTTAAATATTGCTCTTTTCGGGTGATGAGGCACTGCCTTATTTCCTCATCTACTATATCACCAATACGGTCTCTACATGGACTTTAGGCGTTTACCTGATGACAACAGACAGTAAGTCAGGGAAAAGTAAGCAAGTAGCTAAATTTAATTGGAAGAAACTCTTCCCTGCTCCCCTTGTTGGTTTCCTTGTTGCCTTGGTCTTCTTAATCTTGCGAATTTCAGTACCAAGTTTTGCAACAGACACCTTGACTTACATCGGAATATAGTGACGCCTTTTGTCTCTGTTATATATTGGAATTGTCTTTAGCCAAGGCGGGATTGAAGACCATTCGTTTTGACATCGATACCATTGTCACATTGGTAGGACGCTTTATTTTGGCACCTGCTACAATGTACTTTATATTAAAATTTGCAGCCTCCGGTATGGAGACAAAAGAATTTAATACATTTGTAGTACAATCGGCGGCTCCGGCCTTAGCCGTCCTCCCAATTTTAGCTAACCAGGGAGATGGAGATGTGGAATTTTCTACAAATGTTGTGACATTGAGCACTATACTTTTATAATTGTCGTTCCGATTGTTGTTACCTTATTGGGTTAGTATTTCAGATATAAACAAAATTGATAATATCAATAAGTTTAGTGTAGATTGTGAAAGTAGATTATAGTAAAAAGGTGCAGATTCGATGGATTTCGAATCTGTACTCTTTTTATTAATAAAATATTTTTGTTGTATAAAATATTAAAATGTAATAACAAACATGGTTTTTCTTTTTATCTAAAAATATTCTTTATAAGGAGTATATGAAGGTTTTTACAAAAAGTGATTTTATAGCGAAAAGTTTCCAATTACTCAAATATGAAATATCGTCTAAGTATGGAGAGAAAGGAGAAGGTATGACAGAAGCATTAAAGGAATTATATGAGGATTTAAGAAAAGAAGTAGATGTAGTGGAGCTTGATAGAGCCAGAGAAAGTGGAATTGTAAGTACTTGGTATCACTTGTAAAGGATGGTATATTGAGTATTGATGAAGCTGCTAAGGGCAAAAATGAGTGTGACAAATTTGAGAATTATGTTAAGTAGAAGAGACAAAAATACACAGTTTTGATGAAATATATAGGAGGATATAATATTTGATATATCCTCCTAATTACTTAGTTAAAAATTATATATGAAAATATATATCAAAACATATTTTTATTTTTACTTGATACCTTTATTTCTCCTCTATGCATAAGCACGATTTCTTTGCTATAGGGAAGCCCAAGTCCATAACCGGTCACCTGAGTGAGATTCATCAAGTCTATAGAAACGCTTGAATATATTGACCGTATCTTCCTTTGAGAGTTCTTTTTCCACATCATTTTCCACTGATAAAACAATATTGTTTATTAGTAAGAGTAAGAGCAGTAGTGATACGGAGTACTTCATGGCATTTTCCAAAAAGGATTGAGATAAGATCCTTTATTTTATTTGTATCTCCCAAAACAGAAATATCATCTATATCATAATTCAGTTCTTTGAATTTTCAAAAACAAAGGTTCAAAAACAGACATTCTTTAGTAACTATATTCGATAAATTTATTTTTCCCATTTGTCGATCCTGCCAGTTTTTCCAGTCTGATAGATCAAGTAAATCCTGTGTCAAATGTTTCATTCTTTTCACTATCTCATCAATGCCGTCATATTCTTCTTAAGCAAATCCATATTTTCTCGCTTGAAAAGAATTTTTGATATAGTCTTTTGAATATTTCCCACATTATTTATAATAACTCAGTGAGAGGTGCTTTTCAGCTCATGTGATGCATCTGAAATAAAACTGTCGCTGTGAAGTAATGGCATCGCTTCACGGTCGAATACTCTTTTACAAAGTATTTTGGAGAAAAGATATTACTATAGACAGTATAGCAGTATGAGCAAAAACCAAAAGATTATTCAAGTTTTATTTCTGTACTGAAAATCTGTAACTATGACACGACAAAGTAGGTGGTTTGTTATGGTGCTTTTTCTTCACCTATGATCGGGAGGAGAATTGACCTCGCAAATATATTGTAAATTGCTCGGATTTTTATAGATGAATAAACTTATCGGTATTGTCATTCATCTTGCTTAGAGCATCGGATATTATCTTTGTATCCATATCAAGCGAAAAGTGTCGGCACCATTTGTATCAATAATAGTTCCTTCAGAGTCAAACATCATTTGAAAACAGCATATGAAGTTGATACTGAATCCTGATACTATGGGTGTATTTATTGCGGAAGAAAGAGTAGACCTCAGACCGCTGTAAATACTGTTTTTGTTAAAAGAGGAATGGAAGATGAGCATAAACAAAAGCAAAAAGATACTACTGGATGATAAAAGCAATGTGCTGTAATTTCTCAATCATTATTCACCTCTTACTTCCAAATGATATCCAAGTCCTCTACTCACTACTGGTGGATATATCTGAAGACAGTGTTTTTAAGCTTTTTCTTAAAAATCCGATATATACCTCCACATTGTTTTCTGTAGCATCACTGTCATATCCCCAAACTTTTTCAAGTAAAAAATTTTTAGAAATATTATTCTTTCCTTCTTTAAGAGAAGTCTCATCATTTGAAATTTTTGATGAAAGGCGAATGGAATTATCACCGGATATAAGCTCTGACGAGTCTATATCAAGAGGTGTTTCAAAACTTATCTGGTTTACCTCTCCCTGTTCGCGAAGCAGAGCGTTTATACAGGCTAAAAAGTTCCTTCTGTCAAAAGGTTTTGTAAGATAATAGTCCGCACCGAATCCAGTCCTTCCACTCTGTCAAGAATGTCTGATTTTGCAGTAAGTATCAAAACAGGAAGACCGTTTTTCTTTCTGAGAGTTCTGCAACCTGAAAGCTGCTTAATTTTTGGGAGCATAAGGTCCAGTACCAATAAATCAAAAATGCGAAGATCTGGCAAGTTCCAGATCATTCATTCCGTCATAGGCACATATTATATCATGCCCATAGTTTCTTTCTGAAAATTTTCTTTTTAAGAGATGAGGCAAGTAATACCTCATCTTCAACAACTAAAATATTCATATACACTCCATTTTATGTGGTGTTTTCATAACTTAAAGTATAGAATATTATTTTTCTCATATAATCAGATTTTATTCAATTATATAGTATTTTCTTTGTACAGCATTTTAGCAAAAAGAATTTTTAATACGGTTTACTATAAAAACAGCTAAAGCAAATGAGAGTATATCTGCAAAAGGCTGTAGAAGATATATGCCGAATTGCCCAAATGACTTTGATAGAATATATAATAGAGGTATAAAAGAGTCCTGACGTGAAACAGAAAGTAGTGAGGACATAAAGTATTTTCCTGTATTTTGTAAAAGCATACAACTTACTGCAAAGAATCCTAAAAATAGGTAGTGTTAAACATTGCATATGTAAAAGCTTTTACAGCGGATAAAAATAACCTCGCTGTCAGAGGTCATGGTTTTTAATAAGATCTTTTTGCAAAAATATATAAAAGTATTGGTGATAAAAATAAAAAGATACTGCCTATAATTACTGTAAGCCAAAAAGCCTTTCACTCTAATATACTGCTTTGCTCCATAATTCATGGCACATATGGGTTGAAAACTTTGAGACCAGTCTATCATTATCATAAATGAGTGCTGATATTTTTGAGCTTACAGTCAAAGCCGCTATAAGAGAATCACTGTATTTTGCAGCAGCTATATCAATAATATCATTGAAATACTTGTAATGGACTGCCTTGAAAATTCGGCATACCTCCTGCTAAAATATGATATATACTATCTTTATTAAAGTTTAAATTAAAAGCTATATTTCCGGATTTTTAAAGAGAAATATGTCAGCACAAAACAACCTGTTATTTGTCCTATAAGAGTGGCATAGCCTGCTCCTGTAAATCCGAATTTTTAAATAAAACATCATTATAGGATCCAGAATCATATTTGTGATCATACCAAAGAGCAGACCTGTCATTCCCTCTTTACATTTCCACAAAAGTCTAAGCTGATTATATAAAGTAAGCGAATAAAGTCCGAATGGAATACTTAAAATAATTATTTTTAAATATTTTACGGTAAATTTAAGCAAATCATCTGAAGCATTGCCTGATAAAAATTTCGAGAGCGGAATAATAAAAATCCATGATAAACAAGCTATAATTATGCCGATTGATATTGCAAAAGAATATGCCGATGGAAGCCAAGCTTTTTAGCTTCTTTTTCATTTTTGCTCACCAATCTTTTTGACATTATATTTCCGCTTCCATAGTCGAACCAAAATCCAATTGCCTGTATAAAACTCATAAAGCTGAATACTATACCTATTGCGGCGGTCATAGATTTATTATTTAAGATACCGACAAAGAAGGTATCTGTAAGATTGTAGATTACCATAACAAGCATGCCGACAATAGTCGGAATAGAGGTTCTTATCAGCAATGGCAGCAGAGCATCATTTAAAATAGCCTTTCTTCTTATTTCATTGTTCATATCACAACCTCTGACAATTCCGGTATCGCCGTCTACCTGTATCATATCGCCGTCTTTAAATTTTTGTTGTTGCAAAAACCCACACCAAGTACTGCCGGAATATTATATTCTCTTGCAACTATTGTGGCATGACTCAGTGCTGCACCGCATCTGCCACAACAGCACTTGCCAGCTTAAAAAGAGGAGTCCATTCAGGATCTGTAAGATGACAAACTAAAATATCACCTTTTTCATTTTATAAAACTCTTTGGGACTTTGAATAATGCAAACCTTCCGACTGCTTTTACCCACACTACCGCTTACACCTTTTAAAATATCACCTTTCGCATCGAAAGATAAGCAACTTTGAGGCTTGCCATACTTTTTATTGAGAGGAAATTTTTCATTCCTGTTTTGATATTTTTCAAGGTCTTTCTTATTCAGATATCCTCTTCATAGCTTCCATCAGTTCATTAAAGAAAAGATTTGATATACCGGTTTTATAATTTTCATTTTTCAAGTAGAAGCATATTTACTTTAGTCACACATTTTTCTGACATAGTAAAATAAGCTTTTCCCATAAATACTGACTTTCTTTCTAACCACATGGAAATATCGAAGGCTGTTAATATCGGTTTCCATGTGCTTATATTTACTGCCATAAACTGACTTTAGCTTCAGCATCAAATCATCAAATCTTTTCTGTTTTTCATTTTTGGTAAAAAGTAGAAGCCAATATAGGCTTTAAAATATTAATGAGTCTGTCAGGATCTTCTATAAATGTTTTCGCCTCCAGACAGTAGCAGTTATAGTCTGATTTGAAACCGTTTTTTGCAAAAAGTCATCAGCCATAGATTTTAAAAATCATCAAACTCATTATATAAGTTTTTGTAGCTGCCAAAAAGAACGGCTTCCTTTAAATTATTGTTTTTGATATTTTTCTGCCATTTTGAGATGTCATTATTTATCGTTGAAGTCTTATTATCCAAGTTTTTATAAAGATCAAAGGCAGTGTAATCAGGATTTATTTTTAGGATTTTTACTGTATTTATCAAATACAAGCATTGTAGGAAATAGAGCATATTTAAATCTGTCATAGGAAAGATCCTTAGTCGTTTATAACTGTACTCTAAAAAAACTCTCTGCACTCTGTCAGGCTCATATTTTCAAAATCTTTGGATTTCAGTATTGAAATATCTTTCTCATATCTATCCATAAACTTCTCACAGATTTTGAGTACAACTAGTTAAAGTCTCTGATTTGTTTTAGGACTTTTAAATATATGAAAAATATTTTTGGTAATTCCTTTTTACCTTTTGGAAGAGTCTGTATGCCGTCATTATCTATCTGCGGGTCGGTGTCAAAGATTATGCCTCCTTCTGCAAATATTTTGGACTTTTTGATTATTGATTGCCATTATAAAATCATAATCCAAAGCTCTGTAGGCAAAGGGCATTTTTCAAGTTGAAATGCCATTTTTACGCATACTCTTATTTGGTCTTGTCAAGTAACTGTCTATAAGGGCTTTTTCATTATCATTTTTTTAATGTGGTTATAGCTCTTGCCTGTAAAATATATACATTGCCGTCTTTGACAGCCCACTCAATATCCATAGGCATACCATAATGCTTTTTCTATTTTTAGTCCGCAGTTTACAAGCTCCGATATTTCATTATCATCTAAAAACTCTCTTTTTGTTCCTCTTCATCTACAGCTATCTCTACAGTGTCTTTGCTTCCATATACTATCTTTGTTTCCTTAGAGCCTATGGTTGTTTCAAGAAGTCTGCCGCTTTTGTCGACAATATAGCTGTCCGGAGTTACCCTGCCGCTTACAACACTTTCTCCCAAGCCATAGCTTGCGTTTATTTGCATTTCATTTGCGTTTTGGCTTAGCGGATTTGTAGTAAATAAAACTCCGGCCTTTTCGCTCTCCACCATTTTTTTGTACTACTACCGCAATGGCTAAAGAAGTTTGATCACAGCCCTGATGAAATCTGTAACTTACCGCTCTGTTACCCCATAGAGAGGCATAGCAGTTGCGAATCTGTAATAGAACATTATCTATGCCCACTACATTCAAATAAGTTTCCTGTTGTCCGGCAAAGCTGGCATCAGACAGATCCTCTGCAGTGGCGGATGAGCGAACGGCAACTCTTATATTTTCACCAAGACTCTTATATTTATCCGTTATAAGTTTTTTTGTCTCAGTGGAAAAATCACTTGACCTTATCAGCTTACGAAAGTAGTCAGCAGCTTTTAAAAGTTGCTCTTCATCATCCGATACTTCTCTTAGCTTATTTCTAATAATTTCTTCTATGCCGTTTTCTCTTAGGAAAGCTTTATAGGAATCTGTAGCAATTACAGCCTTTTTGGAACATTTATATCGGCGAGATAAGCTTCCAAGATTTGCTCCCTTCCTCCGGCAAGTGATACATCTTCTTTTTAATATCAATAAAAATCAAGTACCATAATCTCCTCCTTGTTTCATTAAAAAAATTGTCTGTATGCAAAAAGCCTGTCAAAAGATTTAGAAACTTAAAATATCAAACCTTTATATACTTGGTTGCTATTGCGGATATATAAGTTTTTAGTATATCTTCAAAAATATTTCATCAAAAGATAGTAAAATCCGTACAGAGTAGGAAGCTGCCTATAAAGGCATTTGCAAGACCACATTCATCGGCAGTCTTTACTGCAGAGTTTTCCTTCCAGTAAATTACAAGCTTTTTAAAAAATCCCATACAGTTTTTCTATTTGATTCATCTCATCAGATTTCTTTGTCTTAAGTATTTTAAATGCCTCTTCATATACCGCTGCGTTTTTATCTTTTGCATCAAACCAAAGAATATTTGTATATGACCTCAGTTAAAAACCCTGTAGGATCCTTAATTGAGTTTGAAAATTTCTCTCAAGAGCTTTTTAATTTCTGATCGATCTATATGCCGCCAGATCAATGATAAGTGAACCTTTGTCCTTCCAAAAATTATAAAAAGCTTCCTGTCAATACCGACTTTTTGTCAATTCCGAAATACTTAAAGACTTCAATCCATTATTATGAAAACAGCTCAATGGCGATATTCATAATATTTTCTTTTTATTTTTCCTTTTCTTCCTCACTAAATGCTTTTTCCCATACATCTCCTTAAAAATTCGGCATTCTATGAATATATTTATATTTATTCACAGATATTATATTCTCAATAAAGATGAATATCAATGAATATAATTTATATTATTCATAGATTTTTATAATATTACCAGGTTCAAAAAATAATTAAATAAAAATATATTATATAAAAAGAAAGCTCTGTATGGATGAATATTTTTACTATAGAGTAAAATGTGTTTAATATTGATATGCATGTAAAGATGTGATAATAAAAATATCAGGAAGCATTAACGAGGGATTATGCAGGAGAATTGAACGGTATCAGAGGTTATATAGATCATATTTTTGATGAAACGGATATAGGAAATAATGCAAAGAAATTTGCAGATAATGTTGTTGACAGCCTTAGGGAAGTGAACAATCGTACAAAGGAAAAATTATAATAAGAATGCAGTTAATGTAAAGGTAAATAAAAGCAATAGGACAAATATTTATTTAAGGACCAACAGATCGGATTTGTTGATAAGGATATTTGTCGGAGTACCTATGATGATATTTTTCGGTATTCCTATATTGTACTTACATACTGACTGTACTTCCTATGTCATTTGTCGGCTGGATTGTGCCGATGATTGCACTTATACCTTTTTTTGGAATAGGAGCATTTCGTGCATTTCCGGCAATCAGTGATCTTAGTATGGTTGAAAAGGCGGACAGATATTATCGTATAATGAATAATAGGACTTATATGAATATAGAAGATATTGCTGTGATTTCAAATGAGAGTCCTGAAGACGTGGCACATAATTTAAAGAAAATGATAGAAAAAAGGATTTTCACACAGGGGCATTTGGATAAAGAAAATAAATGCTTTATGTTAAGTCATGATGTATATAAGGGCTATTTAGCGCTGGAAGAGCAAAGAAAATCAGAACAAAGAAAGAATGATATAATTGAGAAAAAGGTTGATAATAAAGACGGAAGCCTTATATCTGAGGGTAGGGAATATATTATATCCATTAAAGAGCTGCACCTTGAATAACAAATGAGCCTATATGTCATCCAAGCTACAAAGCTTGAGACTATACTACTGCAATAATTGACAGGGTAGAAAAAGGAGCCTAAGGAAACAGAGAAGTTTTATGTTTATGAAGTATTATTTGCCTACAACTGTAAAGCGTTTATAAAGACCTATTCTGATTTTGACAATGTTTTTATCCCCTGACAGTGATATCTTGAATACTAAAAATGAGATTGAATTGACAATTGATTCTATAAATGAAGCTTGTGGTGAATTCCAAAACCGTCTTTTTAAGGATACCGCATTTGATGCGGACACAGATGCGGCATTATTAAAAGTTATGCTTGCAAAGGAAGGATTAATAGGGTGGCGGAATTAAAGAAGATGAGAGGTGAGACTATGAATGATAATGAATTAAAGAACAATGAAATAAATATGGATTCACTGGATGATATGTTAAAGGAAGGTCCAAGTCTGACTTTTGATATGGAGGAGAAGGTTCCGGAAACTGTGGTAGTGGAGGATGCAAAGCCTGAGAGTGCGCCTCAGATAAAACTCTCCCCTGAAGAAGAAAGAGTTGTAGAGGAGTTTTCTTCTAAAATAGATATAAGCAATTCACAGGCTGTACTTACATATGGTGTGGGCAGTCAAAAAGATCGCTGAGTTTTTGAAAAATGTTTTGAGAGAGTTAAGACCAAGGATCTTGGAGAGATAGAGCGATATGCTTGCCGGAGTGGTAGGTGAGATTCGTTCTTTGGAGATTGATGAAGAGGACAAGGGATTTTTCGGATTTTTCAAAAAGAGCGGAAATAAGCTTGCAAATATGAAAGCCAAGTATGACAAGGTAGAGGTTAATGTCAATAATATTTCAAAGGCTTTAGAGGATCATCAAGTAACTTTGATGAAAGATGTTTTGATGCTTGATAAGATGTATGAGCTCAATATGAACTACTACAAGGAATTATCAATGTATATTATGGCAGGTAAGAAAAGACTTGAGAGAGCAAATAATATAGAATTACCTGAACTTATCAAAAAAGCTGATGAAAGCGGACTGCCTGAGGATACACAAAAGGCAAAAGACTTTTCACAGATGATAAACCGCTTTGAAAAGAAAAATACATGATCTGGAGCTTACAAAGACGGTATCATTACAGATGGCACCCTCAGACAAGACTTATTCAAAACAATGATTCCATGATGTCCGATAAGATACAGTCAACTCATTGTTAAAACACCATTCCTCTTTGGAAAAATCAGATGGTAATAGCTATAGGATTAAAGCATTCCACAGATGCCGCAAAGGCACAAAGGGCGGTGTCTGATATGACAAATGAGCTTTTAAAGAAGAATGCGGAAACCTTAAAGGCGGCAACTATAGAAACCGCCAAGGAATCAGAGCGTGGAATAATAGATATTGAGACATTAAAGAGCACAAATAAAACCCTTATATCACATTTGATGAAGTAATAAAGATACAGGATGAGGGTAGAAAAAAAGAAAAGAAGGGAAGCCGAGTTAAGAGAATATAGAAAATGAAAATGAGAAGTAAGCTTTGAGATCAGTAACAGACAGGTAAGCGATAATCAATAGATAGGAAATAAAATGAATAATTGGAGACAAAATATCATATAGAACCAAAGAGCGGATGGCTGAACGATCCTAACGGACTTTGCTCAAGGGATACTATCAGTGTTTTATCAGTATGCAAAAATGAGGCGACAGGTGGTAATAAATACCAGGGCATATAAAGTCAAAGGATCTTATAAACTGGGAGGAAGCACCTATATTCCTTTTCACCTGAGTATGACTATGATAAAAAACGGTGCATATTCAGGTTCGGCGATTATAAAGCGATGATAAAATGCATATCTTCTATACCGGAAATGTAAAAAGAGGAGACTTTGATTACATATACGAGGGCAGAGAGAATAATACAGTTCATGTAACAAGTGAGGACGGAATCACTGTGGACTCAAGAAAAGGTCGTTATGTATAATAAGGACTATCCAAAGGACTGTCCTGCCATGTAAGAGATCCTAAGGTATTTTGAATATGAGGGCAAATACTATATGGTAATCGGTGCCAGAACCATGGAAGATAAAGGAGAAGTGCTGTTTTTGAATCTGAGGATCTGGATAACTGGAAGCATATCCGTACATTTGAGACCATGGCAAAGAATCGGATATATGTGGGAATGTCCGACTCTTTGAGACAAACGGTCAATGGATCTGATGGCATGTCCACAGGACTTGAGGAGGAAAATATGAATTCAAAATATTTACTCCTGGTGATACTTTATTATAGAAGGGATTTCAGAACCAACGGTTTTTATAACAGAGTATAAGGAAGTTGACTGGTTTTGACTTTACGCACCACAGAGCTTTATGTCATGACGGAAGAAGACTGCTTGCTTGGATGGATGGGTATGCTCTGATGTGTTATACAACCTGACTACAGAATGACGTGATATCAGCATTGTATGAGTGTATTCTAGAGCTTTGACTCTGCAACAATACATTGTATATGAAGCCTGTTAAAGAAACTTTGAACACTTAAGAAAAAGAGCTGTTTGAGCATGCGAAGAAAAATACTCTATAAAGTTTTGGATGAAAACAGAGCATTTGATTTTAGGAACTTCAAAACTTCGGTGATAGGTCTGAGATAGAAATATTTGATACTTTAAAGCTTGATTTTGATGCAGCAGGAGACTTTGGAGCTTTTCATTTATTGCAAACGGATATGGTAGAGAGAAAAAGATTTTAAGAACCAAGAGTATAGAAAATCTAAGACTGGTGATTGATGCAAGCTCTGTGGAAAGTATTTGTAAATGACGTAAACAGGTGATGTCTACAGAATGTATCCGTAGAATATAAAGAGATAAAGGTATCCGAAATATAAGAGGAAAGCTAGTATAGCTGATATATAATTTTACAATGGCATTACTTGGTATACTAAAGAATTTATTTGATAAAAGATAGAAAAGAAAGTAAAATGAAGTTAATAGTTGTTTGGGTAACTCGGAAGAGAGTATGTAATACAGACATAATGCGGGTTTTTATGTTGTGGAAAAACTTGTATGAGCTTGGGAGGATATATCCGAAAGAAAATATATGGGACTTTTTGCAAAGGTCAGAATAGGTAATGAAAAAGGCAATTATGGAGCCGCAGACTTATATGAACAATAGGGAGAATCTGTGAGGCCTTATGGATTATTTAAGATAGAAGCTGCAGATGTCTAGCGTGGTTTATGATGATATAAACTTGGAACCGGGGAATTGCGTATCAGATTAAAGTAGTGCAGCGGTCACAATGGTATTAAGTCATTGATCGCACATATGGGAACATCCGATTTTCCGAGAGTCAAGGTGGGAGTAGGTGAAAAGTCACGAAGATGGATCTGGCAGACTGCATGCTTGGCAGATTTTGGCGATACAGACAAGAAACTTTTGATGAGTGCGGCATTTGATGCCATAGAAAGGACAAAGCTTATGGTGATGGAGGTCAGTACGATACTGCAAAATGAAATAGGATACCAATACACAAAAAGACAAAGTAAGGAAGAATATGAGTTTATTTGAAAACTTTAAAGAGATTAGCGGATTTTGGAATCTTTAGAAGAGAGTATAAAAGAGATTCTGTACAGGTCAGTGATATGTCCGAGCCGGGAAAAGCACATCTGATTTCCGAGCTGATGAAAGAAGAAAAGGCTTGGAAACTTGTTATATCATATGATGAGGACAATGCGGGCAGGCTATATGAAGATATAGGCTGCTTTTTGGACGAGGTTTACTCTACATCCGCAAGGGATCTTTGTTTTTACGGCAGATATAAGATCTTCGACAGATAACAGCCAAAAAGAGTGGAAGTATGGAAACATTTAAGAGAAGATGAGAGCGGAGTCATAGTAACAACTGTGGATGCTCTCATGGATAAACTTGAAGATTATTATAAGTTTTGCGAAACCACTTTTGGAGATAGGAAGATATTATCGATATAGAAGAGATATCAAAAAGCTAACGGATATAGGCCAGAGAGAAGCTTTGAGACAAGCAATCCCGGACAGTTTTCCATAAGAGGTGAATCATGATATTTTCCGGGCTACTGAAGAATATCCTGTAAGAAACAGAACTTTGGGATGATGAACAGATGCTATGAAAAGCTTCTGATCCTGCAAGTCAAAGATCAATTGATGAGCTGGATTATGTACAAATATCTATCCGCAAGAGAAAAGGTACTTGAGGTGAATAGTCATTTCTTAAGATATTTTGATTAGAAAATACCTCTGGTATATTGGATGAGCCTGCAAGAACAATGGACAAGGCAAGAAAACGGAGGACGAATATAATCAGTGCAGCGGAAGAATAGAATCGGGGCAGTACAAAAAGAGGATATTCTGATATATTCGGAGCGGATGAGGTGTTTCACAGCTTAAATAGCGCCGAGTATTGCACTTACAGGGCTTGATAACAGAATAAAGGAATTGCGACTTAAAGCAATGTACTCGGTGTTTTCAAGAATGAGCGGAGTATATCATGAAGATTTTACAAAATCTTGTAGATGATTTGAAAAGTACAGGTCCGATAAAACCAGAGCTGTTTGTTTGTCAGCCTCAAAGCACCAGAGCAAAGAGACTTGCCGAGCAGCTTTAGAAATGATTATTCTCGGCGCTTTTCGGAAGGAAAAAGATGTAAGGTATTGTTCGGGCAGATTGCAATATTTGTTGGAATATTCATTCGGTTTGCCATATCCGAAGCGATCAATTTTGCGCTGATAATGGAAAACGGATATTTTAAAACTCCTAGGGAAGAAAAAGAGAAGAGAGAGCAACAGGAGGTGACAGAGTAACCCCATTAAGCGAATTGCACATAGGTGGATTATATAGTACATGAAGATCATGGTCTTGGAATCTATAAAGGTATAGAAAGATAGAAAGAGACGATGTATTAAGGACTATGCAAAGATTGAATATCAGGGTGGTGAGCAACTGCTTTGTCACCGTTTCAAAGCTGAACAGAATACAAAAATACGTGCAGCGGAGTTATAAAAGCCTAAACTCACTGTGTTTATGGAGTGAGGAGCAAGACCAAATCAAGAGTGAAAGACTGAAGTTGAAGAGGATGGCATAAAGAGCTTGTGGAACTCATATGCCGCCACAGACTTAAAGGACAGGGCAGTATTTTATGGCGAGGACACTCTTTGGCAAAGAGAGTTTGAAGAAATGTTTGAGTATGAGGAGACATATGATCAGATAAAAGCTCATAGAGGATGCTAAGAGAGATTTGAGAGCGGAAAGATAATGGATCGTCTGATATGTGGAGATGTGGGACATGGTAAGACCGAGACTGCCTTAAGAATTGCATTTAAGGTAATACAGGAGGGATATCAGGTACTTTACCTTGTTCCGACAACTATTCTTGCAAGACAGCATTACAATACATTTGTTCAGAGAATGAAGGATTTTCCTGTAAAAATAGGTTTGCTTTCAAGATTTAATACAAAGAAAGAGCAGAATCAGACTGTCAGTGATCTGGAAAAAGGGCTTGTGGATATAGTGATAGGAACACACAGACTTTTATCAAGGATGTAAAAGCCGAAAAACGCGGACTTGTAATAGTGGATGAGGAGCAAAGATTCGTGTAAGACATAAGGAGAAACTGAAACAGCCAGGAGAATGTAAATGTGCTTACTCTTAACGCAACACCGATACCCAGAACTCTTCATATGTCACTTTCAGGTATCAGAGATTTGTCGGTATTGGAAGAGCCGCCTGTTGACAGAAAGCCGATACAGACCTATGTAATGGAATACCATGATGAGACGGTTAAAGAGGCTATCAGAAGAGAGGTTGCCAGAGGCGGTCAGGTTTATTATCTGTATAACAGAGTCAACAATATAGAAGAAGTTGCCGCACATGTCAGAGCACTCTTGCCGGATATTAATGTGGAATATGTGCATGGAAGAATGGATGAGAGACATTTGGAAGAAAGAATGGTCGATTTTATCAATGGTGATGTCGATGTATTGGTGACCACAACCATAGTGGAGACAGGTCTTGATGTTCCGAATGCCAATACCATAATCGTTCATGATGCGGACAGACTTGGACTCTCACAGCTTTATCAGCTTAGAGGTAGAGTCGGAAGAAGCAAAAGAAGTGCCTATGCCTTCCTTATGTACACAAGAAATAAACTTTTGTCCGAGGAAGCTTCAAAGAGACTTAAGGCAATAAGAGAGTTTACGAACCGGTTCCGGAATAAATGATTGCGATGAGAGATCTTGAGATAAGAGAGGGAATGTTCTTGGTGTGACACAGCATGGCCATATAAGGAAGAGGTAGATATGACCTGTATGTGAAACTTTTAAATACTGCAGTCAGAGCTTTAAAGACAGGAAAGCCTGTGGAAGAGGACGTAGAGGCAAGTGTGGAGATAGACAGCAGTGCCTATATTCCAAGCAGCTATATTTCAAATGAAGAGACGAAGCTTGAGATATATAAAAAGATAGCATTGGTCAAAACCGAGGAGGATTTCCTGTATATGGTGGATGAAGCTGGTATGACAGATTCGGTGAGATGCCGAAGTCTGTGGCTAATCTTTTGTATGTTGCAAGAATAGGCTCTGGCAAGCAGTATGTTTATAACTCGATATTATTGTGAATAAGTTGCAGATAAAGTGGACAATGAGAGAAAATATGATATAAAAATGGATAAACTGGATGCTTTCTTAAAGTCTTTCGGAAAGAATTTGTCTGTAAAATATGATAAGGTATTGAACTGAGAGCACAGGGATAAGAGAAGATCTCAAATCGAGGACAGGATGGAATTTTACTATAAGTTTGCTTGAAAGGATGAAAGAGCAATTGTTTTAGCAATATAAAAATCATTTGACAAACATAGATCATTGCAAGTACACTTCAGCACGCACTAGCCGGAAGATACGTGTCCTGTACCCACAATCCGCTTTAGTAGGTGATGTCTTGCCTAGGGTGTTCATCTGTTTCAGCAGTCTGAGTAAGTGGTGAAGCGGGGTCCCCTACGCAATGGAAACTTTCGAACCGTGTCAGGACAGGGAAATGTAGCAGCACTTAAGGGAAGACCTTTCATGTGCCGTGAGATAGCCGCCGCAGAGCTAACTGCTTTTGCACGCTTGTGATGGCATTCTTGAAGCAAGACGCATGGCAAAAGCAGCACTGTTAAGAAATCTATTTTTAGATTTTTGATAATGCTCTTTGCATTTTGTAAAATAGAATTTGTTAATTCCGCTGACAAGACCATTGAAAAGGTTTTTCATTACTAATATACACATGGATGTCATAGATGTCGTATCGCTAGACATATTATATGAATTACATATAGAGAAAAAGAGTAGATCCGTAAAATAGGAGTGAAAATATATGGCGCAATACATAGGTGTTTTTGACCAAGTGGTGGATGCACCGGAATGAATGCAGCCATCAGGAGTGATAGTGAGAACAGCACACACAACGGAATACCAATGGGAAAGCGAATCGCGAGTTGGTGCAGAGACTTTGCTGCGAAGAGATAGTAGATATGGACAGCACCACGTATCTCGAAATTATTCACAGAGTGCGTGGCTACAATACTGCAATACAAGATGTCAGGAGCCACGCGGAGGGACAAAAAGGCGCTGAAATTGTAGAAAACATGGCATAGACGGAGTTGTCGTTATAGGGTAGACGGATCGTGTCCAAAGCTTTGAAATCAGCACTGAATACCGGAACTATCGACCTGATATAGCATGACTATACTATGGGATCGATACTGCGGTAAATACTGAAATGGAAGCTATTGATAAGGTAAGAGATACTCCACATCACATGAGAGATGTTCGATAATTGAGGTACGGTAGGAATGCAGGATATATATGCACTTTGGTGCGGATTTGCAAACGGTGCCGAGGATGTACTTTTACCTGAGAGATATGACGGAAACGAGCAGGTGTTGATTGACAGAATCATTGAAAACAGAAAACGTGAAAAAGCATCATATCATAATCAATGCCGAGGGAATCGGACATTCAACTCCATGGCAAAGAGAATTGAAGCTGCTACAGGAATCGAGAGACAAGAGCTACAATCGGTTACATGCAAAGAGGTGGTGCTCCTACATGTAAGGACAGAGTTTATGCATCAATTATGGGCGCAAAGGCTGTAGAGCTTTTATTGGCTGGTCATTCAAACAGACTTGTTGCATACAAAAACGGTGAGTTTGTTGACTTTGATATTCAGGAAGCATTGGCAATGACTAAGGATATATCGGAAGATCAATTCAGAATAAGCAAGCTTTTGGTAAGATAATATGCCTGAAATGATTGACGGATATACTACGATTGACAAACGGTGAAAATACAGTACTGTGTGGTGCAAGTTCATATGCAGAAGTATTATTTCAATAAAAAGTTCAAGCTTTTTGCCGGATGAAATAAAAAATGAGCTGAAAATAATGTGTGTGTCTTTTGCCGAAGAGGCGGGAGGCATACTTACTATGGAATTTGATAAATTCGGAAATTTGAGCTTTTGTGTAAGAGTTGATGACGGAGACTTTTACTTTGATGAAATAGAGAGCGGATTGAAGATAAGCTTATACCAAAGAAAAAAAGAAGAGCTTTTGTCACAATTGGAATTATTTTATAAAGTGGTGATATTGGGAGAGAGTAGAATAATATGTTTGAAAGAATATCATACTATATATATATGAGAGTGTAATACTGTATCTTATATTCGGTGTACTGACTACTCTCAAAATTTTATAGGCATACCATATTTGCTACACGAAACTCCAATTTCCGAACTTGTTATCCAATACAATTGCATGGATATTATCCGTTCTTTTTGGCCTTTTATAACAAATAAAAATATGGGTATTTAAAAGTAAAAGTTTTGGACTTTCAAAATCTTGTACAGGAATTACTTTGTTTTGTTACGGCAAGATTGTTTACAGTGTTTTTGGACACTAGTGATTATGTTTGTGGGAGTGGATGTAAAGCAAAACTGATAATTGCAAAGATAGTTTCAAGTGTGGTCGTAGTTATACTTAATTATATTTTTCAAAGCTGTTGTTTTTAGGAAGAATAAGGAATAATGCTAAAAGATTTTAAAATCGAAATATAAATATAGAGGGCGGTTTATGCCTAGGACCAGCTGGCAGGTGTAAGTGACTTGCGATTTCGTCATTTATGCAAAGAAATGGGAGCCTACTTCTAGTTACAGAGGTATGCAGAAAGGCTATCTATTTTAAAATAAAATACAGAACCGCTTATGGAAAATAGATAAAGGGAACATCCCGGCTGTATTGCAGCCGATCGGACCCGGATAATTGCACAGATGGCCGCAAGTATAGAGGAAAGAGACTTTGATATATTCGACTTCAATATGGGTTGTCCTCTGCCAAAAATAGTAAATAACGGTGAAGGCTCGGCGCTTATGAAAAATCCGAAACTTGTAGAGGAGATACTTACAAAGCTTGTAAAGAGCGTAAAAAAGCCTGTTACATTAAAGATAAGGAAAGGTTTCAATGACGACAATATCAATGCAGTCGAGATTGCAAAGATAGCTGAGGCGTCAGGAGTGAGTGCGCTGCTGCACGCAGAACCAGAGAGCAGTATTATTCGCAAGCGGATTGGAGCATTATAAAGCGCGTAAAGTCAGAGCTTGGTATCTCCGCACTGGAAACGGAGATGTTATAGACGGAAAAAGCGCAAAAGAAATGTATGAGTATACGGGTTCTGACGGAATAATGATTGCCAGGGCGGCAAGAGGAAATCCGTGGATATTCAAAGAGATCAGAGGATATTTGAACGGGGAAAGTACAGAAAAGCCTACAAAAGACGAAGTTGTAGATATGATACTCAAACATTGTAAACTGCAAATGCAATATGATGATGAAATCATGGCAATAAGAAAGATGAGAAAGCATGTTGCATGGCATACTCATGGTATGAAGGGCTCATCGGCATTAGTGATAGGGTTAATCATATTGAAAACTATGATGAACTTGAAAGCAAGCAAGATCTGTATAAAAGTTTCATCTCTAAATGTAAAATTAGTGATATATACAAAAAGTATGTGTACAGTATCGGGGAGAGAGGTGTGGAGATATGAATACAAAGGAACAGTAAACGAATTGTAAAATTCGGTTCGGCAGCTATCATATTGCTCATTGAAATAGGGTTTATTGGGCGCTATGGCATTTTTATCTGAATACTATTATAGCGAAGATCTGGAAGAGGAATTCACTGTTGGCTGCAATGTATGGAATGTTATTATTTTTCTGTGCAGACATACGGCGGCTTAAGGATAGGTTATTTTAAAAAGAGGCAATATAATCTATTCTCATATTTTATCGCTTTGATAGCAATGTACTAGGATATTTTATATTGGCACTGGTTGATAAAAGGTTTCATGCAATTTATTATCGTTTATAATTTTAACTTTATAGATGCTGCATTGGTCGTGTGTCTGGGTTTTTATTTCAGTGGAGTACGCATACTTTTCCACCTAGAAGACTCCTTGTTGTCTATGGAAACAGACCGGTATTTTCTATAATGGAAAAATAGGTAAGAGATGACAAGTACATAATCGGCGGAGTAATGAGCACCAAAGTCGGTATTGACGAAAGACGAAAGAGCGGAGGAGCGGACGAATGGTTGTAGGCGATATACTCACATGAAAGAAACTCTGCTTTTAAAGAAATGCTGGTGATGCAGGTGTCAGAGTATATATGATACCTAAGATAAGTGATATCTTTCGATCAGAACCTCCACAA
>BNJS01001522.1_pt1 | contig 38250 bp, 51 predicted proteins | sample 8540461 | NCBI WGS metagenome assembly BNJS01 (sample SAMD00202454, study PRJDB9452) | human saliva metagenome | isolation source: human saliva | place: Japan
AAAGGCTAATGTAGTCATGCCGACTTTTGCACTTTGTTGCAGCAACTTTTTGCACTCTAGGCTCTGCGAAAGTTTCGCCAGCTTTTGCACTATATCGGATGATGAGAAATAAGAAAAGCGACGATACCGTCGCTTTTTATTTTACCAATTACATACGACCAATTCTCCACTGGCTTTACCAGTTTTATTTCTTCCGATTGTATAAGCCAATTCAAGTTGAGTGATACGAAAATCTTTAAACAATTCCCTAATATCAGGGTGGTCATTAATGGATAACATGACCTTACCCTTACTCTCTGCCATTACCTTGGCCAGTAATTCATACTGCTCCCAGTCAAATGATTGGTCATAGCCTGCGGTCTGCCAATATGGTGGGTCTGCGTAGAAGAAGGTGTGTTCACGGTCATATCGCTTGAAGCAACGATCCCACGATTCATTCTCTATATAAACACCTTTTAACCGGTCTTTAGCAGCCTTTAATTTAACCTCAATCTGAGACGCATCCCACGCTTTTTGACGTGGTAGCCGTCCCGAAATGCTTTCGCTGGACGGTTTTTGCCGCCGAAGGCATTGTGTTGAAGGTAGAAGAAGCGAGCGGCACGTTGAATATCTGTCATGCATTCAGGGCGACGTGTTTTGCAGGCAGGCGAATGTTTCGCGACTGGTCAGCGTCCACTCGAACTGACGGACGAACTCGTCGAAATGGTGTTGTACCACACGATAGAGATTGATGAGCTGTCCGTTGATGTCGTTGAGTACCTCTACTTTAGCAGGCGTTGGGCGCATAAAGAACAACGCTGCGCCACCAGAAAACAACTCGACATAGCAAGAATGCTCGGGGAACATGGGCAAAAGATGTTTTGCCAAACGACGTTTGCCACCCATCCAGGGGATAATAGGTAATGTCTGTTGCATTTTTTTGCATCATATATACTCCTAAATTATGGCATTCGCGATGCTCTAAATCAGATTAAATATGATGCTCAAAGGCATTCTTTTGATTTATTAATTAGCTGAAAGAATTGATATTTTTACAACGAGCGTGTACACAACCGCTGCCTTTTGCCAGCAATTTCCCACAAAACTTACAGCGTAATTCACGATAGATTTGCATTTGCATCCACTCCTGTATCAGATAGAATGCCTCGGTCTCTAGAGACTAAGGCGGCCTTAGAAGTCAATGCAGGCATGATCTGCTTGGCTGGCGTAACAGTGTTGCCGCACTGTTACGTCGCCGTCCCACTTATATTTAAAATCCTCCCAAAGGCCGCCTTATTCAGACGGCCTTTTATTTATATTTGCCTACAAATAGCGCAACTCTTTCGCTTTTGCGATGATACGTTCGGCGACCTTGGCCTCAACCGCCGGAAGCAGATGAGCACCGCCGTCCTGTGAGAGTGACAACGGCATTACGCCATCTGTTTGCGCTTTTTATCCGCCTCATTTGGCGTGAGGCCGCTATCCGTCCAAATCTGGTCAGATAAAATATATTGCTCAATATCAAAGACATTATTGCCATATTTAGACTTGAGCCAATTATTAAATTGATCCTTGAGCTGATGTCGGTATGGGTGGGTTTCTTTAGCCCAACCCGGCTTATTATCAGCCCATACAGTCAGGACAATATAGCGGGGAGACTCTTTAGGCTGAACTTGTTGAATACATTTTTCAACATAGCCTTTAATACGCTCCAAAACCGTCTGCCAGTTACCGACATTTGCGCCGTTAATGTCGTTTTTTGCGGTTGCCAACACGCAAATACCATCGACACCACCGCTGTTTTTCAGGCGTACCGGATATTTTTTACCCGGAACAACGCTATGAGCCTGGCTATCGCGCGGGATAACTTTAATATTAGCGGTTTGGCCGGTCATGACCGCCTCAATGTCATCACCAATAATAACGACGGTAGAGTGCATACTGAAAGGCGTAACGCCTTCGCCGTAAACCAACTCGCCATCAACCATCACGCCATTTGCTTTTGCCGGAATAGTATCAACTTTAAAAGTAACTTCTACCGGGCTGCCGTTCATCGACATTAGGGCATACGCAGCCAGACTGCCGCCCTGTGCGTTGTTTACAACCGGCAGATTTTCAGCGGCGGCAACACTCACGGCCTGACCGCCGATACGTGCATTGGTGGAGTCGCCGAAGAAATTGAGGCTACGTTTCAATGCAGAAGGAGGGGAGAAGGGGGAGCTACCGGGCGTTCCGCCTCTTTCGGAGGAATAACAGGGCCGGACGGCATAACGGTATGGCGCTCATGCTCGACCGGTGCGCCAATATATTGAATGCCGAATCGGTCGCCTTGCTGCAAGGTATCAGAAATATTTTCAGGTTTAGCGCAATAACGCAGGTCAATAATACAGTTGTGCGGCTGAACAAGAGCGTATCCGTCCTGCTCATCGGTTAAAGCGACTAATTTATTGTCACGCAAAGAGAAATTGACCCAATCACCGGCACGCGTACCCTCAGACACTTTTTACCTTCACACGCGTCAAGGTAGTGGCTTCAAATTTTAAAATGTCGCCAATACCGACACCCAACACTTCAGTTCGCATAAAACCTCCTCAAAATAATAATAATTATTTTAATACGTTATACGAAAGCAACGCCTGGCTATACTGCACTTAGCCTTATACGCCAAGCTCTAAAACAGTCGTATCGGGAGCCTGCCCAAGGATACGGTTGCTCAAGACATCATAAAACACGCGCTGATTTAAAGCGGCTTGTCCGCTTAAAACAAGATTGCCATGCTTTGCGTTTGCGTCACCCATGAGTCATGCTTCAAAATCGCCCGTTATTTTGGCGATGCCGCGCTGTTCGCGGTTGAGCAGTGCCGTCAAGTTTTGATACAGATTAGTCATTTTGTTATCCTCAACAAAAAGATAAAAGGCCGTCTGAACATGGCTTTCAGACGGCCTTTAAAGCATCTTTTAAACCAGCTTTTAATCACTCGTCAAAATAGCGGTCTATCGTTACATTTTTGAGTAACGACAGGCGTGTCGTTTTTCGATTTTAACCTCGACCGACACACCAACCACCACGCCTTGCCAACTCCCCGAAGGCTCATTGATTTGCCAAATCTCGCCTAAATTCGCCATAGGAATGGCGTACTTATCCGATACTCAGTAAAGACACCGTTTCGCGCTTATGAACACCTAGTTTCGCTTAAAGCGGCAATACTGCGTGCAAAGCAATACTCTAGCTGGTCGGTATAAAGCGCATTGGTCAGCGCGGAGGCACGCGACTCGCGGTTCGTCGCCGTTGCGGTACACATCCGCGCCTTTGCCCTTGTTATGGCTCGGCCAAACATAAACCCCGTTGGCACGCTCCGATACATTGCGCTGGTCGCTGATGCTGAAAAATCACGCTGACAGGGACACTGACATCGGCAGGCGCATCGGAAACCTCCCAAGCGACCTTTTTTTCCATTTAGGCTTAAAGCGGACAACAGGTCGGGCGCGGTCGCTCTCCACAAATCCCCCGGCGGCTTGAGCCAGCTCTTGCAAAACAGCAATCGGCGTTTTATCGGTCAACGAATACACATCTCCCGGAATCAACCAATCAACCATCGTCCAGCCGTCCAAATCCACACCTGTCGGGCGTAAAACCTCCGTTGCGATTTGTTGCGCATAAATCGGATTGCGGTATGTACCGCGGCCTTTAGGCGCATAGTCCGCGCCCAAACGGGCGGTAACACTGCGGCCGGTTACCGTATAGCTCTTTTGCCCAAAGCGGCGGTTGTCGCTGTAATCTTCGGCAATAATGACAAAAGTATCCGCATTGATTTGCACCTCGATTTCAGCCTCCCCGCCTTTCGGTCGGGCATCAGGATTAATCTTGGCAAAATCATCGGGCGAAACAGTCAAACTGCCTTGCCAGCAATAACCGGCAGTATCAGTCGTAAAGGAAGCAGAAAACAGCCCGATCGGCTGGCCGTCAACCGTAGCCTTAATAATATTTTGCATGATATATCCGTTTAAAACAGGAGTGCTTACCGTATCAAAACAAGCAAACGGCAGCGGAATATGGCGGGCATCGTGCGCAATCTTTTTGCGATAAAAGCGCAGGTTCAGCCGGTTTGAAGGCGGGCGGATACCGCAGACGTAGGTTTCAGGGACGGGCTCCGGCTCAACCGGAATCTCATAATACTCGCAAGGCACAGCCAAAGCAGGAAGGCTTTGCGGATGCGCACAGCGCGCCAATACCGCCGCCTCGCGCACCTCCGATACCAAACAATCGTCCACCGGCGCGTCATCGGAAAACACACTCTCCGAACACGCCGCCAAAGCCTCACCAAGACCTGCCGATGATCGGTCCGCATTACAGCCGCTTAAGAACAAATCATCGGGGAAAGCATCATGCAGACAGCCGTCCAGACCATCCATTCCGGCCTGCACCGCCTGCATACACCCAGCAACCCCGTCAGACAAGCCGACCGTTTCATGCAGGCAGCTTTCCAACTCAGGCATATCCGAAAAGGCCGTCTGAAAACAAACCGTCTCCCCAACAGCCTCCGCCGTTATCCCCGACACTTGGGCAGCCATGTCGCCCAAATCATAACGACCGGCCGCGCACACCGCCTGCGTTGACACCGCCTCGTCGCACAAAGCCCCACGCCCCCGAAACAGTCGCATAACCATCCGGAGGGCGGTACGGATTAGGCTTAAGCGGCGTATCGGGAACAATCTCGCCGCCGTCCTCAATATGGCGCAAAGGCCGTCTGAACGCCAACGGCAAGAGCCTGGACGGCGGACGGGAGCCAATCGCCAAGCCGAAAGGCAAAGGGATACGCGCCGAATCAGCATAAATTTTGTCTTCGGACATTTCAGACGGCCTCAACCGCCGCCGTCACGCTCGACATAAGGCTTAATAAAATCATAAGACACAGGCTCGTATTGCTTTTTATAATCCGTCGCCACCATCAAATACTCCTCGTCTTCCTTGAGCCGGTCAAAGCGGTAGCTGCCGTCTTCCGCGCTCCAAGTATCGGCGATGCAGTACATATTAGGCCGGGCAAACAGATAAATACGGCGCGAAGCCGGCTGGCCGCCCACCGTAACAATACCCGTACCTTCGCCGGCGATATAGCCGTGGCCGCCGTATTTCCAATGCGGCGATTTGAAGGCACGGCTTCGCGCAATCCGGTTGACGATTTTGCCGCGCACCTTGCCGCGCTTAACGGCAAGACGGCTGCGGAAAACATAATTCGGCATGGCTTACAGCTCCCAGGCTGTGAGGTTGATCAGCAGGCCGGAATGATTACCAAAAACTTTGACATACATCCATTCATCGCCGGAATTGTCTAAATTATCGTAAACAGTACCTTGCGGGATAACTGCGTTACTCGGCATCGCTTCGTTGGTACGCATCAAACCCGGAACCAAGCCGCGAATCGCATATTTACCGCCATTAAGCTCCTCAAAAAGATACAGGTCGGAAGCCGTAAAGCCGCCACTGATAGGACTTGGGTAAGCAGCAGAGGATTGAACCACATTAGCACCACAATAAAATGCATTTGGCGCATCCCCTTTGTAATCGCGCATGGCCGAGCAATAAAATTGGGTGGAGTCATTAAGATTAAAATATCTTCTTTCTCCGTCCACACCCAGCCCCAATAGGTTTTGATGCTCATCCGCCACCGCCAGGCTTGGAAACTCCCCAAAATAAAGTACAGGGCTGCCGGCCGAATTGTCCGGGCTCAGCAAAATAAGGGCAAAGGCACGTGCATGACCTATTAAAACCCATTTCAATCTGAAACTACCGGAGGAATAATAGGCGCTAGTAAACCGAACCTTATGCGAATTACGCCAAGCATACTGAACCGCCTTGCCCGCTGTAGCAGATGTCGGCTCCAAAATCCCACAGACATCGGTACAACGACTATTTCCATCGCCGCCTGCCAAATACTTCGTATCATCCACCCCCAGCCACCACTTTGTCGCCTTCGGGTGCGTACTGCGGAAACAGGCTTCTTGCGTCTTTTCAAACGCCATTTCCCAGCCCAGCCCATCCTTGCGTTTATTACCCTCGCCGTAACCGGTAACCAGGCAGGCTTTTAAAATCGTTTTAATGCTGCCAGCCGCCGACTCAACCTGCGGCGCACCCTCGTCATCCCAGCGGTAAACCTTTACCGGCACACGTTGCGTATCAAACATTTCAGACGGCCTTTCTTTTTAAATGGTTTTTAAAACCAAATTAAAACAAAAGCCCCGAAAATCGGGGCTTGGCATAGTTGCACTCACTTGCTTGTTTCTATTTTGTTTTATTCATTTCAGCGGAAATAAGTAATTTTCGCCTGACTGCCGCTTGCATCGACGGAGCAGCTAAATTGCGCACGCAACATAGCCCCGAAACTGTTTTGCGAATCGACATATCCGCTTATTTCAAACGTCCCATCGGCATTTTCACGTCGTTGCCACCCTCTGAAATCAGCCGAAGAAGGCGATTTTAAAATACCCGTTACCGCGCTTTCGCAGGCTGATTGCGCCTGATATACGCTCGGCTTAGATGACGTGCCGCCGTTTTTGAATGTAAACCAAAGCATCGGGATGGAAACCAGAATCCCGGTGCCAATCAATTTCAAGAAATCAGACCCTCCGCTTTTTTTATTCTTCTGTCTGAGCTTTTCTCTTTCTTTCGCTTTTTCGCTTTCTTCTTTGGCAAGATCGGGATTTTCGGCATGGAGGATTTTATCGTATTCCGCCTTTGTCACCGGATTCAGCAAATACTCGCGACACCATCTTATCTCATCCAATTCAAGTTTCTGTCGCTCCGCAAAGACGCAACATAGCCCGTTTAATCTCTTCTTCCGTTGCAGATGACATAATCCCAAGAAGTTTGTAATAGTTTTTCCATTTCATTCTCCATATTTATTTTTAAATAATGTATTCTAAAACAAACGGCATAAAAAAGAAACAAACGGTATAAAGGCCGTCTGAAAGTGCTATTCAGACGGCCTTGTCTTTTATTCGGCCACTGTATTACCGCGCAAACACGCGGTAAAACCATCGCGGCCGTTTTGCTTGTCCGGCGAAGGCTGGACACTGCGCAAAATCCAAACGGGCAACGGCGTGCCGTAGGTGTTGAAGCGGATACAGTTCTGGACCGACCAGCCGCCGCCGAATGCCGCCGACTTGAGCGTGAAATACGGCTTGCTCGGTCGCAGGATTGGTCGGCGCAAGATCGCTCAAGGTATCGCTTTTTGCGACCAAGCCCAGCCGCTCGCCGTAAAGCTCAAATTGGGTTGCAGTAACGAATTTAATCAGCCAGCGCTCGGTAATCGCGCCATTACTGGCCAATTTAATCGGGTAGTCTTTGACATTGGTACGCGCCAAAATAGGCTCCCCGCGTTGCGCGTCACTCCCACATTGTCCCATGCCTGTTGCGAAAACGGCTCGGTAGCACGTACCAGCAAATCGCCGCCGATCAGGGCGGAAGACACAAATGTATGCTCCTTCGGATAGTTGCGCCCAATAGCAAACTGGAGTTTCAGACGGCCTGAAATATCGACGCCGGTAACACGGTTTTCCTCCTCCCACGCACAAACGGCAGTCAGCGGCAGGGTATATTGTGACAAGTCCAACGGCTCGGCAAAAGTAATGCTGCCCGCTTTGAGGTCTGTCGTGTATTTCTCGGCGAGGACGTGCTTGCCCTTGCTGTCGACCAAGCAGAGGCGGTCGATATTTTGACGGTTGAGTGTGATTTTTTGAGCGGCGGTAAACGCGCTGCCCAAATCCTGCTTTAGGCGGTTGGAAATCACGATCATATCGCCCTTGCGGAAGACGGGGACGCGTCCGTCGGCAGGTAGGCGTACGGCATCAATGCCGATAATCGACGAATCCAAAGGCAGGTTGTCTTGTGTTACGGCGTTGTAGCGTAAATCTTCGGGGTAAAAACCCTCATCGCGCTTGATTTCATAAAAGCCTGTCTCGTAGTCGATTTTGCCTGTAATGCCGCCAGTAATTTCCCCAGCGGCGTTGCTTCTGCCGACAATTTCGCCATTGCCTGCGTAAACGGTAAAGCTTTCAGGCTTGACCGGCGCGGCAGGTGTGCGGCCTGCATAACCATAACCCTTGATCTGTGGCTGACGTACGATACCGCCTGTAATTTTAAGATTCAGGAAGGCAATATTACGGTCATTGATAATGACTTTACCGTCAGTAGTCAACGTACCGACTGCATCGCCCGAACCTTGTACTGCATTCCAATTCTTATAAAGCGTACCGCCTCGTTCAACGATCTCTGTCTCGCCGTCATGAAATGACCAGGTATCAAAAACACAGACGCTTCCTTGATCAAAGTCGCTCAAAACATTAAATAACAAGCCGCCGTTCAAGCTGCCACGACGTTTTTTTATTGAAGCTGGATCACTAGTCAGGTAATCCGCATACCAACTGACTATTTTTCCATAACGGTTTATTGTTTTGGTCTCAAGCAATTCCAGGTACTTATATTTTGTACCCAAAATATTTCCTTCGACTATCCGTCTTTCCTGACCGGCAACCTGTAACACCGTTTTAGGTACGATCATTGTCGACCCTACACCACTCACACCCTCGACTTTTCGACCGCCGATTGTGAACTCGCCATTTTTCGCAGGGTTGGCGGACAATACAATTTTAAAACCACCTGAACCAGTTTTGATCCCCATTACTTATCCTATCTCAATGCTGCCGCATAACCAGAATAACTGTTTGAAACAGTTGTACTTGTATATTCTTCAAAGCTTCCCAAAGCCGTTAAAGAAACAGTGCGCCAATCCGGCACTGCCGTACCTAGTGTGATATTCCACACCTCTCCTTTTTCCTCTGCGGTCAATCCAAGCCCATCAGCAAGGCCAATCTGAATGCGATCAGGCTCATCGCAAACATAATCAACTGAAGTAGAGTCAATATAAGCCGGCAATTTAATCGTGCCGTTCAAATAATCCACGTTGCCAGTTGCATCACCCGTTAATTTTCCTGCTCCATCATCTCGTGCGCTTTTTTTACCGTTATTTTGCCAAGTAAGCACCAGCGTTCCCGGCTTAATCGAATGACCCAGGGAATAAGTACACTCCCCATTTACCGCCTTGGGCAGATTATTCCCCCCCGTCTTTCCGCCATCAAAAGACGTAAAACCAGAGGAGTCTCCCCATTGGAACACTAAGCGGCTGCCAACATCCGGAAGAGACGGTAGATTAAGCAATACACTGCCTGTCGCAGACGACACCGTACCTACACTTTTTACCGGCCTCATCCCGTAACACGCCATCGCCTGTATCGGTCAAAACATACCAAACGCCCAAAGCCATAAAAGACACTTTTAAACTACCCAAAGCAGGATTAGGTCTAAGCAGAGGGGCAAATGATGTACCGTGGTTAGTTTCTTTAATTTCTACCGCAAAAGCGTATCGAGCGGATGATGATTTAGCACCCGGAACCGCAGTTACCGTGTAATAACCTGATGGCAAACCACTCAAACGCCCATTGGCGTAATCAGCATTGACAACATTGTCGCCGCTTTTAAGTTGACCGAAGCCATTGTCTGTGTAGTTCCCGACTTTAAGACTGCCCGGCAAAATAGAACAAGGCAAAGTCAACGTCCCATTGCTGACATGGCCGGAAAAAAGCTGTTTTTCCGGCGCGGCAGCGACCCATGCTTCGCCGGGAACCGGGTATTCATCCGCATAAGGCGTCTCGACTGTCGAGGTCGGTACAAGCTTTTCGTAAATGCTTGACACCGTCAGCGTGGCATCTCCTGCCGAAAGGCCGTCTGATACAGGTTTCACGCCATAATAAGCCGCAGAATCTGCCACTTGGGTTTCCAAAATCTTAACTTTAGGCGCGGCATACCCCTTAACCGGATAATCGACACCATCAAAATCTCGGGTTAACGGATTGCTGATTTCCATTTTGACTACACGGCGCGGCACTTCCCCGACCTCACCGTTTGATTTTGGAATCTCAAAAATGCGCACTTCGTCCTCGATGTTGATAATGCGGAAATACTCCGTGATACGGCGCGTCACATCTTTGGTTTTTTCCTCATATTGCAGGCAATAACGCTCGCCGACCTTCGGTAAAGGAGCCTCTACGCGCTGATATGCCTGCACGAGGCGAACGCCTGCCAAATGGCGACCCAATAACGTCATGCGGCTCTCCACCGTCGGCACGGAATACGCCTCAATGCGCGGCATAATATCCGCACGGCTCTCGCCGTAGTTGCGCGCTTTGAAAGCCAAGAAAGACACGTTTTCAGAGGTCGGCGGCTCGGTAATGACAAAATGACCGCCGTAAAGCGGCTCGGAGTCGTTGCGCAGGACGGCAGGGTAAAGCAAGCGCGCGTCCAGGGTCGCCCATCGTGCGGTCAACATCCGAAACAGGCGGGAAAAATCTCGTTATCCTCGCTACGGTCAGCGGCTGACCGACCATCAAACCGCCGCCATCAGGCGTATCGGTCATGCGCTGGCTGGGGTAAATCTGCAAATCCTGCTGCGTCAGGCGCGTTGTTTTTTCCATGTTTGAAACCTTTTTAAATCCTGTTTAAACCTACTTTCAGACGACCTTAAAACGTCATCAGGCAGAGCTGGGCGGTGTATCGTTCGCTATCCGTTTCCGGCGTTGAGTAATGCACCTAGCTCGACATTATTCAAAGCCGCGTTATGGGTGCGCCAAATAACATTAAATTCGCGGCCGTCGTAGTGCGTCAGCGTCATCTCCAATTCGGGGACGTCCGTCCAGTCACGCAACGTACGCAAGATACTTAAATCAAGCCATACCCAATCGCCCGATAGCGTAATCGGGCGACCGTTTGCCTTAATGCCTTGTTGGATGACCAATCCGCCCGACAAGGTGCGCTGAGGCGCGGCCTGCGCCACCTTGTTCCATTCAAATTCATCGTCCCAGCGCATATCCTGCGGCAGATGTACGGCCACGCCATTGTCTTTCCGTTTCAGCGTCCATTCTTGATTTGCCATTTCAGACGGCCTTTGCGTATTTTTCTCAAAACCCTATTAAAACAAAAGCCCCGAAAATCGGGGCTTGGCATGGTTGCAGTCAGATGGTTGCAGGCCGTCTGAATTATGTCGTGCGCTTTAATGAAGCTTCTAAACTATTCATAAAACCGTTAACAGCTTTCTCGGCAACCGCTTGGTCGCGCTGCGCCAAAATTTGGTTAAGCTTTTCCGGGTCGATATTAACCTGCGTATTGCCGATTTGTTGCAACCGCTGGGCGGCATTGCTGCCGCCCTGCGAACCTTGGTTGCGGACTCGCTCTTGTGCGGCAGATTCAGCACGTTTGTTGCGTTGGCGGTCGTAGATTTGTCGCGTCAACTCGATTTGACGCTGATATTCGCGTGCAACGTCGGTTTGCTTGAGGCGGTTGGCGTTATCGAGTTTTTGCTTCAACTCGCGGATTTTTTTCTTTCTTGCTCGCAAAGAATAAACCGCCTCCGTATTGCCATTAAGCTCGGCAAGTTCGGCCTCAAGCGCGCGGGTTGCATCATGTGCTTCTTGGCGCAGGGCATTCAGTCAGCGTTGGGCATCGGATATCGCATTGCGGAATTTTGTCAGCTCAGTATTCCCCAATTTATCGGCAGCACGAGATGCCGCGCTGGCCGCATCGTTCAAGATATCCTGTGTCACTGCGCCTTGAGCAGCAGCATTGGTCAGCCTTTGCATCGCGGTATTCGCGTTGTAAATCTGTTGCGTGTACTCTTTCATCTGAGCAGCGCGGAATGTGGCCTCCATGCCCAACTTAATCCCGGAAAACTGTCGGTTCATCAAATCCAGCTGCTCATTATTGAGCTTATAAAATCCAGCAGTTTGCGTCAGACGGTAGCCGTAATCACTAAACGATTTAGACGCATTTGCCGCTGCTTTGGCTGCATTGTCTGCCTCCGCTGCCGCCTCTTTGTTGGCTGTCGCCACTTTTCTGACCGATTGGGCATGGTTTTCCGCCGCTTGCGAGCCTTTGTCATGCGCGGCTTTCGCGGCTTCGCCCGTTTTGAGGGCAGTATCGTTTAACCCTTGATAGGCGGCTTTTGCTTTTTCCGCACCACCCGTCGCCGCGTCGCCCAAACGGGCAAGCTGCTCCTGCGTCAACAGTGCCGCGTCGCCACTGGCTTTGAGCTGGTGTTGAAACTCGGCAAATTCCTCCTTGCTTTTAAGTTTCCCCATCATTGCCTCAAAGGCTGCCTGCATCAGCTTGGCATCTTTTTGACCGGCGGCCGACGCTTCGGCAGAGGCCGTCTGAAAAGCAGTAAATGACTGCCGAGCATCACTGCTGATGCCCGTCATCACGGCTTTGCTGTTCACGCCGATTTGGGCGAAGGCATCGGCAACCTTGTCCGTCGACTCCCTTGCCGTATCTCCGATTTTCTTGATTTCTTCGGCCGTCAGTCCGGATTGTTTGCCTACCTTTTCCAATTCGGCCAAAAGAGCATCGGTTGATTCTTTGCTGTCCATCTGCTTGAGCGCGGCCTGAAACACCCGGCCCATCTGCTCGGCATCATTACCAAACTGAGAGGCAACACGCGAAAAATTGGCAATACCTTCCATGCCTTTTTTTGCTCATGCTTAGGTGGTTACCTCTTCCGCCGTCAAACCCAAAGCCTCAAGGGCTTTTTGTCGCTGCGCAAGCTCGCCCGTATCTGCGCTGATTTTGACGTTTTTCTTGTCAAGTTCGGTTTTCAGTTCGGCGGTTTTGGTGCGCACGTTTTTCCAGCTTGATTGCCAGCTCACTGTAAAAGTCGCTCGTTTCTCGTCCGTCGGCACGTAATGCCGCCATACTGCGCTCCAACGCGACCTGTTCGGCGACGGAAGCACGATATTCGGCTTGCAGGGCTTTGACGGCGTGACCTCTTCTTCGGCGACTTTTTTTCTTGGCGGCAGCTTTTTTTCGGCGGCTTCCTGGGCTTTTTTTATCCGCTATCTCCAACTCGCGCTTAATTTGGGCTTCGGTTTTGAAAAACTCGTGATACTTGTCGAGACCGCCGGTGGTAAACAGACTATCCAAAATGGCAGGAATACGGGCGAGGTTATCGCCGAAAATTTTTGCTAAATCCGTATTTTCGCGCGACCAGCCGCCTACACCACGGCCAACCTCAAAAGCCGCAAACAATAATCCGGCATTGGATGCCGCCGTCTTGAGATTTTGAGCCAATGCTCCCGCAGCCGCCGCGCCATTACCGAAACCGTTACCGGCAGCAGCGGATTTGAGCGCGATGCCCAGCTCCCGTGCGGCGACAGTGGTCGACAGGATGGATGCTTTGGTTGCTTCAATTCCGACACGCTGGGTCGCAAATGATGCCGATACCGCACCACCAGTCAGGCGAACAGTCGCCTCATAAGCCTTGACGGCAACTGCGCCTGCTGCGAACAGTGCGGCAAGTTGCGTTAAAGCCGGAAACTCTTCGGTAATCGCTCCGATTGCACTTGCCACACTGCCGGCCGTACTCGCCAATAGAGACACTAAAGGCAGCAACTTTTCGCCGACCTCGATGGCAACGTTGATGATTTCCTGCTTGGCTTTGGCAATCTGCGCCTCGCTGGTGGACATGGCGTTTGCCACCTCTTTTTGCATCGCGCCAACGACTTGTCCCTTGTCGGCGACCAAGCCCAAAGCCTTTTCATATTCGCCCAACGAGCCGACCAAAAGCGCGATGTCGTCGCTATATTCCGTACCGAAGAGTTGCGAGAGTGTCAGGGCACGGCTTTGTTTATCCAAGCCTTCGAGTTTGTGCAAGAAGTCCGTCAAAGCCTGCTGCGGATTGGCGGCGATATTGGCCGCCATCTCATCTGCAGACGTACCGATACCTTCCAAGGCCGCCTGAAAGTCTTTGCCCTGGCTTTGCGCGGTTTGCAGTTTTTGCAGCATGGCATTGATGGCGGTCGCAGCCACTTCGGGCGGTTTGCCCAATGCTATAAATGCGTCGGCAAGCGCGGCGGCTTCGTCGGCAACCAAGCCGAACTGTTTCGCCGTACCGCCGATACGCGCCATTGCGGCGACAATGTCTTTTTTTCTCGTGCGGCGGTATTGTTGCCCAAAACGTTGATGGCATCGCCGAGCTTTTTCCACTTCGCCGATTGGGAGTTGGAACACGTTGGCAATCGTCGCGGCGGCATTGCCTGCCTCTTCAGCGGTCATGCCGAAGGCAACCGACATCTTGGACGCGATGGCGGTAAATTCCGACAACTTCTCAATCGGAATGCCGAGCTGTCCGCCAGCGCTGCAATATCCGCCATTTCAGCGGCGGAAATGCCCAATTCCGCACTCATTTTTTTCAGTTCGTCTGAAAGTTTGGCGTACTGCTCGTCCGTGCCTTCGGCAACTTTTTTTACACCCGTCATCGCAGTCTCAAACTTCATCGCCTCTTTGGCGGCAAACGCCAAGCCGCCTGCCTTACCGACCAAACCTTGAACTTCAGAGGCAATTTCGGAAATAGACGGCTTCACACCTTTCAGGCTGGCTTCAAGTTCGCGCACCTTGCCTTCTTGCAACTGCGCCGCCCGGGCTAATTCTTCATGCGAGAGTGTGCCGCTGTTTTTAAGCAATTCGTAGGCGTCTTTGGTCTTTTGGATTTCCTGCCGTGCCTTGTCGTCGGTATCGATGCCGAGCTGAATTTTGGCATCGGCGATGGCTTTTAGGGTTTGTGCTTCGGCAGTCAGGCGGTCGAGCTGCGCCGTTGCGGCGGCGGATTCGGACGACAGGCGCGCCTCTTCGGCGGCAAGATTTTTGACGGACACGCCCGATACCGACATCGCGTCGCGGGCAGCATACAGCTTGCCCGTCAGCTCGGTTTCGCTTTTTGCCAGGCGTTCGGATTCGGCGCGAAGTTTCGCCAAATCGGCCTGCTGTTGCTGCGTACCACCGCCGCGCATGGATTTCTCCAACGTCGCGGTCAGCTCGTCCAGTGCACGCATTTCTTTAGCGGTATTGTCCAATTCCGCCGACAACGCCTTATATTCTGCAATTGCCGCCTGTTGCGCTTGTGCTTTGGCCAGCGTTGCGCCCAGCTCTTTTCGCTTCGGTGGTCAGCTTGCCCGTATCGATGCCCGTCGCCTCGATGGACTGCGCCAGCGCGTCGATGTTTTTCAACGCCGGACACGCCCGCCTTAATCTCTAAACCTGCCTGAATATTCGCCATGATTTAATCCTGTTTTAAAACCCGTTTAAAAAAGGCCGTCTGAAACCTGCCGCCGCTGCGTCTAGACGCAGAAGCCAGTTTCAGACGGCCTTTGTTTATTACCGAATCTTTAGTTGTTGTACGACGTGAAGGAATAGGTCGAAGTCTCGCCCGAAGCCAACACCGCCGTGCCTTTGAATTCCGCCTCATTAAAGTCGTCGCCGAACCAGTCGATACTGCCGTCCGCCGCCAGTACGGCATGGGGGATATGCAGGATGCCGGTCTCGCCGGTAACGCGGTTGCGGCCGTCGACGTAGATTTCCAAATCCAAGCGCGACAAGGTCGCAGCGGACACTTTGTAGCCGCCGGAATCTCGGGTTTTGTATTCGACGGTGATGTTTTCGCCGTCGTTGACGGTATCTGCGACCGGCAGGATGGTAATCATGCCCAAGGTGGCATTAATGTCCAAATGCTTGGCATCAACATTGGCGTTTGACTTGTTTTTTTGACTTTGACGGTAGCCGGGTCGATGTTGCCGTTTGCCAGTTTGTACGCCATGCCTTTTTTTGCCGATGGTCACGGTCTCGCCGGTAACGGTCTCCGCCGTAGTCGCGATGACGGCGGCTTTCGCCCATCAAAGCCAATGCCAAATTGTCTTTATCGAAAGTATCAAGCTTCAGACCGATTTCGGTAGGCTTGACGGTTTTCAGGCTGTCCAGTGCGCCGCCATAAGTGCCTTTTTGCTTGGACACGCGCTCTTTGGTTTCCACGCTGGTCTGCGTGGTCAGGGCGGTGGTGTTGCCGATTTCGATAAAGCCCGAGCCTTTTTGATTGAGGTTGCGTACCTTGACGTCGCCCTCAAAGATTAAGCCGTGGTCGTTTTGTTTTTGCCATGTGGCGGCTCCTTTAGTTTCTGCCTGCACGGTGTCGCAGGCGAATGAAATGGGGTAAAAAGCAAAGCCGTCGTTGTATTCGATGGATGGCGAGGCGATGCGACGGAAGGGGGTAACGGCATATTCGTCGCCCGCGTCCCAGCCTGAAAAACACCCGTTGGATTGCCGTCAGGGTCTCGCCGACCTCGTACAGCGTGGATTTGCCGTTGGCGGTATAGCTTCGTGCGAGGACGAAGGTAAAGTGCAGCGTCGATTTGAGGAATTTGCCGTTTTTCGCTTCGTCGGCAAAGGTCGAGCCGCCGTAAACGACATAGACCGCGCCGTCCAGCGGGCGGCTTTTGCGTTTCGCCGCGCCTTGGGCGAGCGACTCGGCAAGTTCGCCGATTTCCTTGACCGCCTTAATGCCTTTGACGGTTTTCAGACGGCCTAAGATTTCGGGATAGACCGCCAATAAGTTTTCATGCTGTTTTAAAGCCATATCAGACAATCAATCCTTCCAGCCAATCGGACATTAAATCGTCAATATCCTGATAATCTTGCGAAGACAAGCCCAAAAACGGACGCGCCGGCATGGTTTTCGTGCCTTCCTGTACATAAACCGAGTAGCCCATTACCGGTAGCCGGTAATCACGCTTTTTGCCGATGCCTCGTGCGTAATACTTGCCAAGAGGTTGCCGTGGTCCACCAAAATCCCGCCGCGTCCGTTTTTGGCTTGTGCCGTTGCGGGGCTGACATCCTGCCAGCGTTTGCCGTCGGAGGCGGTTTTGGTTTCGGCGATACGGCGGCGGGTCGAAGATTCGAGGATGCCACCGATAGCGCGCAAAGGCTCTTCAAGGCTGCCATTCAACCCTGCCCGACAGGCGGTTCAGGCTTTGGGCGATACGCGACAAGTCGTGCGATACCGTAATCCGCATTGCCTACTCCTTCAGCCATTCCCGCAAATCGGGTTCGGCATTCACATAAACGGCACACGTTGACGGTCTGCGGTCATCCGATACGCGGCTCTCGTCCAGCATATTCGGATTTTTGACGACCATCTTCAGCCAGGCGATTGCCGACTGATAACGCTCTTCGACAATACCCGTTACCGCGTCGTCGTAGAGGTAGTAGCGGGCGATGTCGCAGACTTTGATTTTCAAAACCTGCGGCGCGGTGTCGTTGGTAAAAAAACAGTTTCGCCGCCCGAAGGTAGCTTGCCGCTTCCTCTTCCGCATCCGCAATCGCTGCTGCCATTACTGCTTCGTCTATGGTTTCGTAGTTTTTCATGGTTCGACCGTTCTGCCATTTCCTGCTGGCCGAAGCGGGTAATCATGTCTTGGATGGTAATCATGCCGTCCTCCGTTTTCAGACGACCTTTAAAACTGCCTTAAAGGCCGTCTGAAATCCGTTTAAGACATGGTCAGCGTTGCCAACAACTCGGGGCGCAGCGCAATCGGCAATGGATTGGACTGCATATGCAGGCTCCAGCCTTTGTCGTGCTGCAATTTCTCGCGGCTGGCGTAATACGGCAGGGCGCGGGTGTTGACGGTGGCGTTCATGTCGGCAGGCGCGAAATACTCTTTGTAGAGATTGCGGCCGACTGGTAACAGGATGGCTTTGTCCGCACCGATGTCGGCAGCGCTGCCGAAATGGTTGGCATACTCAATGAAGCGGATGCCTTTGTGGACGAACTCGGTCGGATTGAGCGTATCGCCCTCGCGGTAGGCGCGTGCCTCGTCGTAGCGTTTGTACACTTCGAAGATAGACTTATGCTCTTTGAGCGCACTCAAAAACTCCATGCCGCAATAGACAACCCAGCCGCGCACTTGCGCACCGTTGAATTTTTGGCGTTGTTCGGACAAGAGCTTGTCCAATACCGCGCCGACTTTGGTCGTGTCTTTCGACAATTCGATGTCTTGTGTTTTGCGCTGCACTTTGAAATCGGTATTGATGTCCAAAATCACGCTGCCGTCCGCATCCAAAATCTTGCCTTGCAACGCGCCGAGCATCAGGTGCTCACGGGTGTATTCAAGGTCGGATTTGCCGCCGGCCAGCTTTTCGTTGACCTTGTCCATGACGGTCGCGACTTGGGTTGTGCCGAAAGCACGCAGGTTCTGCACGTCGTCCGCGCGGATGACGTCATGAATCGGCAGGTGTGGGATTTTGACGGTACGCACGGTGCGTTTCGGACTTTCGACCGCCTGGCCGGCCGTACCGCGCTCTTTGCTGGCTACCAAGTGGACTTTGCCATCTTGGAACTCAATGTCGGCGTAGGTGGTGGTCAGATATTCGGGTTCGAAAATACCCAGTTCGCGAATTTGGCTTGCGCCCGGGTCGATTTTGTTGACGGCGGTGGTCAAAGCCTGCACGCCGAATTTGCTGTTGTCAGATAAAGGCATATTTTCCCCTTATGGTTACAGGCTGTCGCCACTCGAATTGACAGCACGGTTAACAAAATAAACGATGCCGTATGGATCGCCGTCTTTATTCAGCTGCTCAATCACATTGCTTGATGATTTCGATGCACCTGCACGAATTTCAGCGTCTGAGCATTGATTCAGATTGATGATGCAATTGTGCGGCTGTACGATGACTTTACCGTCGGCTTCATCTGTCAATGCCAGCAGCTTGCCCCCGTTACGGAAAGTCCAACTAACAAATGTACCGGCTTTTGTGCCTTGCGGAGCATCAATCGCCACACGCGTTAACGGCGTCGCTTCATATTTCAAAAAATCGGAAATAGCAGGGCCGAGGATTTCGGTTTTGGCTTTAGACATAAGAGCCTCCCAATAAGCCTTTGTGGCTGGCGACGGAGAACTTGCCCTCCGCCTCGCCGGTGTGTTCAGATTCGCCTTTGCCTGCGCCTTCGCTCAACAGTGCGGGTGGTACGGCAGACTGGGTGGCTTTCGGCGTCAAATCGGCAATCATGGCTTCTGCCGCTTCGATGTCGGCAGACAAAAGCACGGTCATGGTTGCGTCGGACAAGCCTTCAAACTTGCCGTCTTCGCCTTCCTTAAAGCCTGCGGCGGACAATTTCGCCTTGACTTGGTTTTTTTCTTGGCGGTAGCTTCGGCTTCTTTCAGCTTTTTCTCGGCTTCGGCTTTTTCAGCCTTGAGCGTATCGACTTCCGCCTTCAGGTCGTCAAACGCTTGCTTTTCTTCGGGTGTCATAGATAACTCCAAAGGTTGTTTAAAAATATCCGGCAAGGGACTGCCGTCCGACAACACCACCGCCTCCGTTTCGCTGTCCACGCCGACGGCGGTAAACGATACTTCACGGATGGTGCGGCGACGCAAAATCACCGCAGGACCTGTTACCTCGTTGCCGTTGACGGACAATACCGCGCCCGCCGCCAGCTCCTCGTAGGATTCCGCCTGCGCGTAAACCGACATTTCCCAAGGGAAACCTTGGTCGGCTGCTTCGGCGATCTGCGTGCCAAACTCGTTGGACAACAGACTGCCTTCCGCAATCAGGCCGTCCGCCGTTACCGACAGGCTGCACACGCCCGCCATCTTGACGGGGGAATGCTCCAACAGGACGGGGACGGACGCTTTGTGCGACAGCTGGGCCAAATCGACGACTGTCTGATAACCGCCGTAGCCGAAGGGCTTGCCCGAATTGGCAACGCCTTTAAAAGTACGCACCTTGTCGGCACCGGTCGCCAGGGCAAACGCCAGCGCGGCGGACAATTTGATTTTGAGGGGGGTGTTGTTCGTATCCATTGCTCCATTTTTGCCTTGCCAAGATCAAAAAGACGGACGGCAGGATTTCACTTCCCAATCCAAATGCAAAAGCCGCCTAAAACCCGAATATCAGGTTTCAGACGGCCTTGCGCAGTTCATCTATTTAAAATTCGATTCAGGGGCTTTTTTAGAAGCCTCTAGGATTGATTTTTAAAATGCTGGATATATCTTTGCTTACCCAAAAGCATTTAAACGCGCTAAAACGCGAAATTTGAGCGGTTATGAAAAAAGCCGTCTGAATCGGTTTCAGACGACCTTCGGGTTATACAGGTTTAAATCTCGGATCAGCTTCAAGCGCGGTTTTTAAATCGGACTTGTACGGCTTAATCCATTCGGACTTTTCAGCCGCCTCAAGTATCCATCCGCATACACGGGCAAATGCCGCCGCAGACAAATCCGCAATCGAAAATACGCAGCCCGAAAACTCGCCCTGCATTTGCTCGGCTGCCTCCTTGTCGATTTCGGCAAGACGCGGGTACAGATAGTCCAACAATTCGGACGGGGCGGTTTTCCCGCCTAAAAATACTTTTACTTCGCGGCTGACATACAGTTCAGACGGCATGACTTACTCCGATATTTTTACCAATAAGCGGACTTTATCCCGCTGTTCTTTTGGCAATGATAACACATACTGCAACAATTTATGCCGGTTTGCCGCATTCAGATGGCGTAAATCAAGCGGGACGACATCGGCTTTGTTGAAATGCTCTTGAATATTGTCAACCTTCCCTTTCCATGCGTCGGCGGTGTGTGCAAAATAACGGTTCATCAATTCCGCACGTTCGGGATTTTCGGTAAACATAAAATCCAGTTTTACCCATTGCTCACGGGGCAGGTCGTCTGAAACAATCAGATAATCGGCTTGTCCCTTACCTTTCTCCACGGGCAAGTCAAACACTTCCAGCCTGTCGCCCGTTTCAGCCTGCCACGCTGCCGCAGCTCTCGCTTCGTGGTCTTTGGTATTGTTGGCAGACTGCTCTTTTGTCAGCCTGCGCACTTCTTTTTCCGACACTTTATCCGACAAAGCCAACACCGCCACTTTATCAGACGGCAAGCTATACCGCTTGTCCAGCCACGCCTCGCGCTCGGCAATCATAGCGGCCAGTGCCTCTTCGCCGTTTTTCTCGCCAAACAGCGCGTCCATCGCGCCCAGTCGGTCGCCGTGGTTATGCGCAAAGCTCGGCGTGATGTCGTCGGGTATCAATACCGTTTGACCTGTGCGCGGATTGGTAAACTCGACCATATCCACATCAGGCTCGCCGCTGATGCCCTCGCGCTCCGCCTGCCGACGGGTCAGGGCGGACACCGAGCATTTGCAGCCGTAGCCGTTGGGCGGGAAAATGACTTTCCAAATGTCGTGGTCAACCGGCAGGACTAAGCCGTAGTAGCGTTTATGGCTGTCGCGCGGATGCCCCGCGGCGGAATGGTTGTAGCGCAAATACGGCAGGGCTTTTTTGTTTGCCTGAATCCGCTGCCACTGCCCCGCCGCGAAGGCGGTTTGCATATTGGTATTAAAGATGGTTTTCAGACGACGTGTACTGCCGAGCTGTACCAATTTCGGCTCGCCGTCCAGCGGGTCGGTCATCACTTGCTCGCCCCACCAGCCTTTCGCCATCAAATACGGTTTTAAACGCTTTTTAAAATCGGCAAATGCCGTGCCGTTCTGCTGCGCGGATTCAATGGCATCTTTGACTTCAGCGAGCATATCCGCGTCCATCATCTTGGCGACGGTAAAGGCAAGGCTGTGTTGATACAGCCAAACATCGTAATGACTGAATCCGGGCAGGATTTTCTTAGCCTTGAAATGCTCGAAAGCGGCTTTATCGACTAAGCCGGCGAAGTTGTATTCAATCTCGTCCATCGCCTGCTCCGTCAGCCCAAGCCGAAAGGCCGTCTGAAACCAAACGCTGGATCAAGAGATTGTCGCCCTTGCTCAAATCAAGTTCGGACAGCTTCGCCTCAAATTCGGCGTAGTCTTTGCAACCTTCCAACAAACCCAACACTGCTTCCATCTTCGGGCGGGCGATTGCCTGCTCCGCCGTATCAGGCGCATTATGGGCAAGGCCGTCAGACAGGCGCAGGCTGAATTTGGCGGACGCAGGGTTTTCAGACGACGCTTTCGGGTCGCGCAGCTCGAAATGTTCCGGCTCAAAGCCCAAGATGTCGCGGTAGTAGGTTTCGGTCAACACGAGCTGCCCCGTATCCATATACATCTTGTCGCGTTCGGCGCGGGTTTTATCGACCTTGATTTCGTCCTCAAACTCAAACCATACGCCTTTGGGCGCATTAATCGGCTTGCCATAAGCGTTGTTGACCATCACAAGCGCGTCGATAAAGTGCTGCGCTGCGCGGGACAAAAGGGCAAGATACGCGCCGATACGCTCGTCGCGGTTGTTTTCTTCGGTCTCTTGGCTCGCGCGGCTGGCGGTCTCAAGGTCGCTGGTTTTGACCTTGCCAAGCAGCGTTTTTTGGATGCGCGCATTGGCGAGGTTTTCCAATCGGCGGAATGCCTGACCGTCCGCGCTGTTTTGCAGCATCATCACATCGTCTTCGCGTTCGATGCTCAATGCGCCGCCGCTCACAAAACGGTAAAAACGGCTCATGAAGCTGTCGTGGTCGTCGTTGCTGTTGGCTTGGATTTTGGCAATCAGATAAGGCTGGGCGTAGCGCGTGATGAATTGCGCCGCATAGACAAAGCCTTTTTTACGCAACGCAACCGGCGCATACAGCCGCGCAGCCGCCATTTCGCCCGCAGGATTGGTCGATGTCGCACGATGGGTAATAAAGAGATACAGCACGTCCGTATTGCAGGTCTCCTCACCGCCGCTGCCGCGATACACCAGCGAACCGTCGCGGTAGGGAACGTATTTCGCCAATTCGCCGCTCTTGTTGCTGATATGCTTAATCGTCAAAAAGCCGTCGGGTTCGGGCTGATAGACATAACGCCCCACGCCGTATCCGCCCAGACGCGCCGTCAGGACGATTTCGGCAAGCGCGGGCAGATGGCGTTTCAGCGTTTTCCACAAGCGGTCTTTGTCTTCGTCGCTCAAGTCCTCGCCATAAATGCGCCACGCCTTGTTCTGCATGGCGGAATGCAAATCCTCCAAACAGGCGGCGACCTCATCGTCGCCCGATACCGCGTCCAACGCCTGCTGTCTGTCCACGCCGAGGCGAGATAGTAGAGAGTCCGTGCCTTCCATATTAGAAAACAGGCTTTCCAACGCGTCTTCAGTCGCGCTCGTCAATGTCTTGATGGCTGTTTTTCGTGTTGCGCTTTTAATCAATCCGAACATATTTTCTTACTCCAAAGGTCGTCTGAAACCGTTTTCAGACGACCTTAAAATCACATTTCCAACATCGGCGCAGGCAAATCAATCGCTCGCGCTCTGTTTGACACATTGCCCGTCGTTGCCGCCATCCACAGCATATGCAACGCATCGGGGCCATCGTCGTGGTCGGCTTTGGGGAAATGGCGCAACTGGCTGATTAAAGTCTTTTGGTCGGGGTTGAGCAGAATCAGCCCGTTTGCCATATGCGGCTGCAAAGTCTCAATCCGCAACATCTTGTCCGATGACGGCTTGATACCGCGCACGGGGATATGCACACCCGACCGCGCCCCACGCTTAATCAGCTCGTCCTTGAGAAACTCTTGGAATTGCACCGTCTCAACCACCCACAATACCCAGCTTGACCCGCGCCTCTTTTTGGATGCGGATCACGTCCTCGATAATCAAATCGGGCAGGCGTTTTTTGACTTGGGCAACGGTTACAAACAGACGGCCTGTTGATTTCTGATAACCGCCGACCAAAAATCGCCGACGGGTCACGCCCCGCGCCCGCTTTACCCAATGACGGGTCGAGCGCGCCGTAGTACACCAAATCGTCCGGCAATTCCGACCAGTATTTGATGTTTTCGGCAAACGGCGCATCTTCGCCGCTGACCGGGTCGTTTTGGTACTCACTGTCAAATGTCGCATGGCCGTCGCGGGCGCGGATTTTCATCAGCGCGAGTACGCCGCGAGCCGCCCAGCTTGTTTGTGCGCCGCGCTCCATCTCGTCTTTGTTGGCGAGATAAAACGCCTCGGCCACCGTCTCGCCGTCGTTGCGGAAAAGTTCCTCCCATCTGTCCCACAAATCCATGCGGTCGGGCCAGAGTTTCATCGCCTTAAACTTAATACCGTGCCAAAACGGGTTATTCAAAGTGCGGTTAAGTACGCTGTCGTAATGCAAAATCGTGCCGATATATATCACATCGTATTTCTGGCCGACCCCGCCCAAAGGCAATACAGTCTTAGTTAGCCACGCATTGAGCTTGTCGCGCTGTTCCGGGTTGCGGACTTGCTCGTCATTCTCAATATCGTCCAAAACAGTTAAGTCAGGACGGTATGGACCGTGACGCAAACCGCGCAGCTTTTTACCGCTACCGGCCACTTGTACCTTAACGTCATTGGCCGTCACAATCGTACCGACCTGCCATACACGGCCTTGTCCGCATACTTCCGGGAAGTCGGTTTTCAGGCGCGGATTAAATTCCAATTCCGCCTTGATGGCTTCGAGCATTGGATATGCCTGGTCTATGCTGTCCATCACAATAACGGCATAATGTTTTTGGCCGGTCACGATACACCACAGCGTAAACAGCTGGGTAACCTGCGTCGATTTACCCTCGCCACGCGGCGCACCCACCGCCTCATTTTCCCCTTTGAGGGAGCGGATAATCTCCGGCAGACGGCTGAATAAAAACGCATGCAGTTCGGATTTCTCAGGCGAGCGGATATAATGGGGGAAGTAGGTATTTACGAAATATTCGTAACCGCCTACCGGGTCAAATACCTTGGCACGGCGTGCAGCAATAGCCTTTGGCGACGCATCAAAGCCGTCCACTTCCGCTTCGATGACTTGGCGCAAACTGGCGGCCAGTTCGGCAAGGGATTTGAGGAATTCTTTTGTTTTCATGAGGAATAATTTATGAACTGGTTAAATAGAGGTATTCAGGAAAAAATCTTACGAGCCTTAAGTAATAATTACCCTGAACTGCCTAAAAGCAATCAAGGTGTATAACTCTATTTTCCATAATAGTGCTTTACCTATTACTTCTAACATCCCTGTTGATAAACAAGGATTGGACTTGGCTTTGACCCTTGGTTGTGAAATTCAAAGTCAACACCTAGCAACTTTACAATCAGATGAATTCCAATATTTTTTAAAAAATATTTATTACTTAGACGAATCTGGTTTAATTGAAATTACTTCGATAGATCCACTTCATAAAGATCTTCACTGCAAGATTAATCACAAGGGCATAGACTTCCTTACCGATGATGGCGGCCTATCCGCCATTCTTGATGTCGTCACAGTCAAACTACACAGCGACACTATTCAGGCTTTAATTGCGGCAAAAATAGACCAAGCGGAGATTTCTGATTCAGAAAAAAGCTGGTTGAAAAAAGAATTGGGGAAAATCAAAGACACTGCATTAAGTACATTTACAGCAAATGCCATTAATGCCATCCCTGCAGCTACCCTCGTCACGCTTTTAAAATCAGCTATCGGTCTCTAACCAAACTTCTTCTCCACTTCCGCCCCAAACGGCTCCAATACCTCCACAAAGGCAGGCAAATGTTTGGGGTGTTTTTCTTGCACAAACGCCATCAAGAACTCAATCAATTCCAAAGCCGTCGCCAGTTTTGACGTTTCCGGCATCACACGGGCATTGGCCGATACGGTTTTCGTAAACGCATCTGCCAGGCTGGCCAACAGCTTGGCGCGGTCGGACGGGGGCAAATCTTCAGTACTCGAATCCTGCAGCATCGTCATCGTGCTGTTGTACTGCACCATAAAACCGGCCAACATCGCACGGCTCAAGTCCTCAATACCGCCGCTGGCCAAAGTGTAGGCGGCGCGCATCTTATCCCAGTCGTCGCCTTTTTCCTTATCCGCACGTTTCCACGCACGCGCAGTGGCCTGCGGGATTTCGCACATCAAGGCCGCCGTTTCCAAAGTTTGCTCGCCGCTCACATAGAGCCGGCGTAACTTTTCACGGATTTCTTGCGGGTGAGCCATAATTACAGTCCCATTTTCGCTTTAAGCAATTCCCAGCCGACCGTAATCACGCCGACGCCCAATGCGCCGAATGTAATGGCCGTGCGTTTCGTGTCTTGGCGGATTTGTGCAATTTCCGCCTGCATTTCCTTCTGATTTTTTTCAGAGTTTGATCAGTCTTGTTTTTCAATACGCGCCAAGGCTTCCAAAAATCGGGTCGCTCATGATTTGTCTGCTTTCCTGTCCAGTTTTTCGTTTACTTTTTCTAACTTGTTTTCGATGCGTCCCAAAGAAGCTGCGATATTGTCGCGGTCTGCCTTGGCATCTTGCTTGGTGTGATAAGAGAGCTTGACCGCGTGCAGCTCCTCTTTAAGGTCATCGATACGCTTGTCCGCCTCTTTCAGACGGCCTGAAATGCCATTGACCCAAAACCAAAATGCCGCCGTCGCAATCGGCCACAGGGTTTTAAAACCAAATTCAAAGTCCATTTAAAACCCCTTTTAAACTAGGCACATCGCCGAATACGATACGTACCGCATAGCCTTCGGGATGACGACTCGCTGCCTCGACCTTTTGGTCGTCAAAAAAGACTGAATAATACTTTCGCAAAATACCAATCACATCAGCAGGAGCAGTCGCGGAAAACTCCACACAAAAGGTCGTCTGAAAATCCTTATCCATGCGTACCGCGTACTCAATGCCTGCCTTATCCAACAGGTCGGAAACATGGATGACAAACGGCTCTTGTTCGCGTGCGCGGCTTAAGCCCAATTCCAAGTCCGCATGACGGCAGGCGACAGTGCGTTGCACTAAATCACGATAAGTCGTCATCGTGTGCCCTCCGAACCGTCAACTGCCGCTTGACTGTTGACCCAATCGCGCCAAGCCTGATTTTGGTTTTCCAGCTCGGCAACATAGCCGCCAAACTCAGCGGCGTGTTCGAGCAGCGTTGCCGTCTTGCCGTCTTTCGGCGGATTCGGGCGTACCGGCGCGACCATCAATGCGGCGGGCGGTATCGGCATGACCGCCTTTTCGACAATCTTAATTTCCGTAGCCGAGGGCGCGGTTGTAGAGCTGCAGGCCGTGATGGCCAAAGCCGTCAATACAACCGCCGCCTGCTTTTTGGCGGTCTTGAGTAAGCGCATTTTCGATTTCCTTTTTGTTTTGCGTTTTCAGGCGGCTTACTTCCGCCTGCTTTTGTGCCAAAGCCACACCGACGGCGTGCGCCTTGACTTCATATTTTTTAGCTTCCGCGCGTGCCTGTTCCAGCTCGCGCGCATAGTTTTGAGCCGACAACAGCAGGGCTTGCGCTTTGTCGCGCTCCATTTTCTCAATGACCGCCTGCTGCTTCGCAAATGCCGACTTGTAGCCTTGATGGTGCGACACAGCCAAGCCCGTGCCGACAAGTGCGATGATGGCAATCGGTTGCCAGTTATTCGCCAGCAGTTTCACGAGATTCATTCTCGACCTCCTGACGTTTCACGCTGACAAACGAGCGCGCCACCGCATAGCCGCCCACAATGCCCAAATACACCGCCCAAATCTCCGCCGATGGGTCGGGCAACATCACAAATTTAAACGTCCCAGTCGCGCAGGCAACGTTTGCCCAGAGTTTCGAGTGCGACACATTACCTGTCGCGGGGTTTTTTAAAAATATCCAAAATACGCATTGCTATTCCACACTTTTGGTTTGCAGGTGCCGTTTCAGCATTTCCCGATAATTGGCCAGTTCGCCCTCCGCAAATTCAAACGCAGCCAAATCAGCCTGTTCGCTTGCCTCGCGGCTTTTACGCGACCATTGCTCAATCATCTTTTTCGTAAAAACTCAACCTGTCCCATGATTAACGACGATTCTTGCGTTTTACGCGCGCGCGTTTGGCGTCGCCACGCCCGATTTACCCAAGCGCATAGACGGATGTTGTTTCAAATAGCCAATACTGGCAGGCTTAATCTCAAATTCAGGCATATGCGGTTTCAAGACAGACAGAGCCAAAGCAATCAAAGACTTTTTTTATACCTTCGTCGCTCCCAATTCCATCGCAATCGCGTCCGCAATCGCGCTGACAGATGCCCCATTTAGTAGTCTTAAACAAGGCCAAATCAGTGTCGTTACTGATAAAAAAAACGGCTCAAACACAATGCCGTAAACTTGCGCATAAAGCCAGGCGCGAATGCTGGCCCGCGTTGTCGGGTTTAAAGCCGTCTTCGCCGCGCAGTTTCCAGCCGGTCGCCTTCGCAACAGCCTTGCTCAACACCTGACACCAGCGTTTGTTTTTCGGCGTACTCAAAGCCTCAATGCCAGTGGCCGTTTTCGTGGTACCGCATTGGTATGGAACTCAATCGCCACATCTGAGTCGCGAATCAGCTTGACCGCATCGCGCAGCGGCATATTGCCTTTGCCTTCGCCATCGGTTCGTACAGTCAGGCCGTAATCGTTACGCAGGATTGAAGCCACGATGTTGCGCATATCCTGCGCCAAGTCCGCCTCACGGTCGGAGCCGTTGACTGCGCCCGGGTCGGTGTTGCTGTGTCCGGCGGTTAAAGTTACAGTTTTGCCCATAAACATCTCCGAAAATCAAATCACAATTTATTTTCAAAACCTTATTTAACCTTTTCAGACGGCATAAGACGGTCGGCACAAATGCACTTACTGTTCCGCAGACAAAAAAAGCCCTGCAAAAAGCAGGGCAAAGGTCCACTCACAAGAAACACACAACACAATCAAGCTACAAATAAATCCGTCTGCGCTCTTGCTGCCGCCTCGCGGTCGGCCTCTTTCAAAATGTATCGGATATTGCGCGTAGACAGCCGATGAGCCAATACCAGCTCGCGCACAATAACCAAATCGCTCATACCCTCCGCGCTCATCGCATCATACTGCCGGCGTATAAATCGGTTGCGCGACTCGCGCATCGCGTCCCAGCGACGCGGGATAGCCAAGAAAGGTTGAGTAAGCATAAGCTCGCTCCAATCGTCCCGCAGCCTCCTCGCCAATGTCCTCGACCAGTTGTGCGTGTAAGATACGGCTCTGGCGCGTATTGCGGCGGCGATTGGAGATCGGGTAATTCGTCCCGCCCCAAACCTTGACCATGTGAAACGCCGCTTCAAGCCCGATGACCGTAATCATCGCCACCACGCTCTGAGGCAGAAGATGTTTCACATCCTCAAAGTCCTGCTCTGTCATTTCCCAACTTACACTCATTCCTATTCCTCCTTCTTCTTTCGGTTCGCCGCAATCTGCAACGCCGCCACCAGTTTGTGCATATTGCCGTCGGACAACCATTCCACACGGTCAACCTTAAACATTTTTTTCGCCGTACCGTGCGCATAATTCCAAGTCCAACCGTTATCCAGCAGCAGGGCTTCGATTTTGCGCATCATCGGATCGGCAGAGCTTCGGCGGTTCGGACGACGGCCTGCCGTTTTCTTCGGCGCAAACCCATGTTGGCGCAAATCCTCGACCACGCGTTCCAGCTCAGGGATACTGCACTCGGTACACGACCGCTTGCCCGTTACGCGCTCCAACACTGCGCGATAGGTACTGTCATCCAAGCCCAGCTCCTTTTGAGCGATTTTAATTTTTGCAATCAACGCTCGGCGCATTATTTCTCCAATACAATATATAGTACAAATTAGCGCATATTATACCAATAAAATACAATATATAGTATTAAGTTATTATTTTTTTAGGAATAAACAGACATAAAAAGGCCGTCTGAAACAGGTTTTGAACTGTTTTCAGACGACCTTTTGCCGGGCGTACTAGTTAGTTGTCTACAAAAGGAAGTTTCATTTGTGGTGCACCATGCCGGTGTTCCAATACTTCCAGAATTCGATACTCCGTTTTCATATTTTCCCCTTTGATATATTGTAGTTTATGCAAGCGCGCTTTGATGATATCCCCTTTAGCAAAAGCTACTTCTCCTGATTGCACAAGCCTGAGAAATCCTTCATCTTCGACATCCGCATTGAATATGGAATTACCATCAGAAAACCGCCATTTATAGTTACCCTCGAAAGACAGACTTACTACCTGAAGATTCATCTTTACTTCGTCATCGGCAAGGATTTCATCTTCTTCTTTCGGTGGCTCGAAAAAAGGCACTTCTGACTCCTTGATGACCATAAATCGGGAAGTTTGCTCTAAATCGGTAACAGCAAATTCATCAATACCTTCCTGCTCTAATGGGGATAATACATCTTTAAATGCTTCATGGATTTTGTGGTTTTGGTAAAGCCATAATACCTGCTTCTCAGTTTCGTAATATTCATCACCGACATACACCTTAAAGGTTTCATCACCAACCGTCTCGATTTTAGAAATCTTGCGGCTTCTCAGCCATTTTATCAGCCCAATTAAACCTTTTCCCGTATATTTAGTTATTCCCGCCGTACCCCATACCAAACCAAGCCATTCAAGCAGGTTTTTGGCTGTGGCAATATTCTCAGAAGTAAATAACGACTTACTTAAATCCACTAGTGAAACAAACGTATTCAACTCAATGCCGAAGCAACCTGTTTTAAATGAAGCTTTTACATTAACGCTTACTTTGGCACGGCTCCCGTTGATTGCTGCATTAGCTTCTTCCAATAATGTACCGAATGCATAAAGCGCAGGAGCAAGGGTTTGCACATTCATTTCATTGTTGCGCAATGCTTCGCCATCATACAGTACATTGAATTTTTCGTGGCTCATACGGATCTTCATCTTCTTCTTCCTAATCCGACGATTTTAGCCTATTTTAAACACATCTCCTATCAAAAATATACTGTATTTCGAATAAAAAAGCCGTCTGAAACAGGTTTTAAAACCCATTTCAGACGGCCTTTAACATTGTTTTAAATCATCACATCAATTCCTGCTCAGTAGGCTCAATCACAAAATCCTCCAATCCCGACACAATCTTAATCCCCGGCACCTGACCATTCGCAAACTGCTCGCGCTCATTCAGGATGGCGTCTTTGTCGATTTCCTGCTTGGTGCGGATAAAGCTTTGATATGCTGTTTTTTCAGACATCCAAGCCAAGACGGCGGCCACGCCCGTTACCTTGACGGATGGCGGACGGATACGCCATTTAATCAGGCCGGTAGTAAAGTCCACGGTTTTGGTTTTACCGTTTTCCGTCAGCTCGTCCTTATGCGCTTCGCAGTATGCGGCCACACGTTCGGTCAGGCTCATGATTTCGGCACACATCGGCGCGGCTTTGGCGGCATACTCTTCCTCGATGACCGCTTTTTTGTCTCCGGCTTCGGTTTCCAGGCGTTTGACTTCGCGCTGCAAGTCGCCGATTTTACGGATAAAAGCGGTTACTTCCGCTTTGTCTTGTGCCGCTTCGATAGCGGGTTGTTTGATTCGGGTTTTAGCCATTTTCTTTTCCTTTCTGGTTGGGTTTAACATTTCGGCTTGCTCAAGCCTTGTTCGCGTTCTCGCTTGGCAAGTGCCTCAACTTTTGCGCGGTGTTTCAAAATCTGCTCGGCGGCGGTTTCAGCCGGAGGCGGTATCAGCGACTTGCCTTTTAATACCTCTTTAATCGCGCCCTGTATGCGGCTTAAAGCCGATTTCCCCTTCGCTTTTTCTTCCTCCGTAGGGTGGTAATGGTGTTCCAGCTTCAACGGCTCCGGCGGTGGTGGCAACTTGTCTAAAAAATCTTTCGGGCTCGGCCAGCGGCTCATTTCATTGGCCAATACCATAAAGGCCGTCTGAAAGCGCGGTACATCTCGCGCTTCGTCCCACGCCCGGCCGTGCGCCAATACACGGCTCCATGTTTGCGCAGTGGCGGCCACAGTGTCGGCAGCCGGCGAACCGCTCAGACGCAGGGTCAAAAGCATGGTCAGGCCGTCGATCATGGCGTTATGCAGTTGGGTAGGCAGTTCTTTCATTTCTTCAGTCCTTGCAGCGACGCGGCTGCAGTAAGGGTTTGGCTGGGGTTGGCCGGCAGAGTGGTGCGGCGGTTTGGTTGGTTTGTCTGATTCCCTGCGCTTGGCTGGCCGACCCAGCCTGCAAGGATTTCATACAGGTAGCCGTGCGACTTCAGCGGCGTTTTCAGACGGCCTTGGTCGCGTGCATTGACCGTCTCGTTAAAACCGTGAATCCAAGCCTCGGCAGGGGCAGGGAAACAAACCCCGTCACGTGCCGCCTCCTGCGCCTTAATCATCGGCAGCAACTCATTCAGCAGTTTCGCGGTACGCGCCCAAGAGAGCTGGGACTTGGCGGGGCGGAACAAACCGATATACCGTATCGCCGCCTTGCCCAATTCAGCATCCATCTCCAAAACAGTCCTCAACACCGCCGAAGCCTCTGCGTCATTGATTAGGCTGTCTAGGCTATGCACCGCCCCGCAGTTTGGGCATTTGATGTTCATGACTCACTCTCCCATAATGTTCGACGTTCAACCGTCTTAACGGTCTTGACGACTTTCCGTTCCCATCTTCCGCAGTGACGGCATTTGCGTGATTGTTTATTGGCATAGACCCATTTGTGATGCCATTCAGTTAATGCACACCCTCCGATACGTTCGTATTCGTCCCATTTGACTTCGGCAACCACATCTGTTTCAGTGGTGTTCAAAAAACAAAATGTCTCATCCATTAGTTCTGAGTCGTAACAAATCCTGCTGCCAATAAAGTCCCCAAAACCGTTTTCAATAAACCAGCCGATACACCAGCCGAATCCATCTTTAAACTTAACAATTCGCGGATAAGCTCCTAAAGCTTCACGCAACTTGGATTTTTTCTTCAAAAATCGGAAAATATAGCCAATGTATTTAGGGTCTTTTTTTAGGGTTGTATTGCTCAATGTCCATCACACTTCCTCCCATAAAGTTATCGCCCTAGCCAAAGTTTCCGCCTCGGCAGTCTTCCACATCCCGTCCGGCGACCGCGCAGCAATCACAAACCCCTCGCCGTCCTTCTTCATCAACATCAGCTCGCCACGGTCTTCGATCCATTCTGCAATTTCTTTTTGCATTCATTTTTAAATTCCTTTTAAATCAATACATTATATTTTTCAGTAAGGCAAAAAAATATAGAGCAACATCAACGGCTTACCGTTTTAATTGTCGTCATACCCGTCATGGCATTTACCTATCATGTGCAATACGACGATTCTGGCCAGCAGTTCAAGCCAAATCCCCAGCACCACCAACACAGCCAATCCACCAACAAACCAAATCATTTTTTTCTCCTCCTTCTTCTCGGCAGGCCGTTTTAAAACGTGCCTGATATTCCTCGATTTCACGCTCCCGGCTTTTTTTGCGCCATTCGCGCCGTCGCACGCCTGCGGTGTTGTCCCCAAAGCCTGCCAATCCGTATTACGTCGTCCGAAACTCATTTCACACATCCTTTCACAATCGCCTTATCGCCATATTTCGCGCGGATTTCCTTTACCGCCCGTGCCAAAGCCTCTTTTTTCGCCGCAGGGCTCAATAAAATTGGCTTATCGCTCATAAACAATCCCTTTCATTTTTTTCCTCCGTACTCATCGACTCGTATTGCTCGCCCAAAGCTTGAGCCTCCAAATCCGCCATCCGCTCGCGGCGTGACATTTCAACTTCGCCGCCGACACCACCGGCTTAGAGCAGCTATGCAGCATCGTTCCCCCCAAAACTACCCAAAACAACAACCAAAAAGCCAAACCGATCCACTTGGTTTTTCGTTCGCAAAACAAATTAGACATTTTCCTATTTCCTTATAAATCAATTACTTAATATTTTTCTCAAGGCAAAAAAATTATTGCGTACCCAATCCGCCTTCACTTGAGTCGCCCATTCCTTGGCTTCCTCTTTTGCTTTCAAATCGCTTCCGCAGTCGGCGGATTTGCAACCATGCGAAGCCTTCTTTCCGCTTGCCGCGCACATCTGCCCGCCAAATCTTCCGCCGTTTATGGGTTTCGTAGTCGTGCCAAGTGTCCTCATAGACTCCGGCGTGTACCGCATATTCTTGTCTCATTTCAGACGGCCTTTCTTATCGGATAATCAGGGAGCTGTATTTCTTAACGATACCGGCCTGCATCTTGATACCGTTCTTGTTCGCCGTGCGTACCGCGCCGCGCATCAATTTGCTCATCCGGCGCGTATTGCCGTTACTATGTTTAACCAGTTCCAAGAGCGTCTCCTCGTCCGCATCAGGCAAAGCCGCTTTCGCAATCTCAAAGAGCTCGTCATCCGGCAAAGATTCGCCCAAATTCAGCGCAACAGATACGCGGCTATAAAGTTGCACCAGCTCGCCATGCTTACCGCGCAGGTTGGCCACCAGTCGGGGCATACCGCTCAACACCAAGCCGCAGCCAGTCTCATCGTGCAGACGGCGTACAATTTCGAGGGCGCGTAACGGCAGGTTTTCCGCTTCATCGACCACAATCAGACGGCCTGAATCGCGCAGGCGGTCAGATACCGATTCAAACAAATCATTCAGGCTGCCCATCGCCGAAACCTTCGCCGCCGTTGCCAACTTGCGCATCAAGACCAAAGCCGTAAAGCTCGGATTAGCCTCAATCAAGATGGCCGCAGGGTTTTTCTCGCAGTAGTTTTTGACCGCCTGAGTCTTGCCCAATCCCGCCTGACCGTAGATCACCACTGTTTCGCCGCCTTCGTGCGCATCGCGCATCACTTCCGCGATTCGGCGGGTCGTCTTAGTCGATACAAAACCCAACACCAGCTCTTCGCGTTTCGCTTTACTGTCCTGCATCTCCAAAAACGCCTCGATTTTCGGCTCGATGGTTTCATAATTACCGCCTTTTTCCGCATAAGTGCCGTTCAGATACATACTGATGGATGCCGGCGAAGTACCGATACCGCGTGCCAGTTGGGTTTGGTTCATGCCTGATTTGGCTTTTAAATTCAGCCAGTTTTTGTTGCAATGTATGATTGATTTGTTTCATTTTTTTAGTCCTTTTAAAAGAGGTTTAAAACCGTTTTAACTTCTATCCGCCTCAAATAGCACAAAATCGTCTGTGCCCGTTTTCGGCAATACCGCATACTCCGCCTCGATGACGTTTCCGCCCAAATGTCCCAGCTCGTCCCAAACCGCAGCCTGTTCCAGTGCCGGATTGACTTCCGCATTTGCGAGCTTGATTGCATTTTCCGCCCGCTTGATTTTGCCTTTTCGACGTTTTTCCGCCAGTTGGTCGATACGAGCCGTCGGGAAAGCCTCGCGGGTATTGCCGTTGGCCTGCGCCTTAGTGATAAACTTGCCGTCCATATCAAACACATTGACCGCCGACGCATCGCTCAAATCGTAGCTGACCCGTACCTCGTCCTTGTGATACTCCGCCAGCTCGGTTGAGAAATAAGAGTTGTTGAACAAATCCAGCCAACCGCGCTGTACTTTTCGCACCTCTTGCGGCATAAACATCGTCGCCAGCTCTTCTGCCGACAACATATCCGGCGCAATCCCGTCCTGTTCCAGCCTCATTTCCCGATAAGCCTTCGGAGAATAATGCCCGCCGTCCGGATGTCGGGGCAGCTCGCCGTGCGGACGGTTGTTGTAATCATCGATACACTTGACCACATCCGCGATAAAACGCGACCAGCTCGGCAGTTTTTTCAAATATTTCTGTTGTTCCTCCGTCAAATCCTTGCCTTTTTCCAAAGCGTTAAACGCACTTTCCATCTTGCGGTACATCAGATTCTTCGTGCTGCTGTCCATCCCCGCGCCCGCAAACGTCTCATACTGGCGCGCCATCTCAATCAGATTGTCTTTCCACCATCGCTCAATGATGCCGCGCCCTTGCGGGTTGCCCGCGATACCCGTTTCATGGCGGATACCCAGTCGGGACGTAATACCCGTGATTTCATGGTCTATCGTCTTACCGGTTTGGCTGCCGCCGTTATCCGAGTAGTAGATAATCGGCAAACCAAAGTGCTTGACCCCGATACGCAGAGCGTCCGATACCGCCACACAACTTTCAGCGAGAGATACCGAAAAACCCACCACAAACCGCGTACAACCATCAATAATCACCGTCACTTCCGGCTTAAACGGCCTGCCGTGTACCGGATGCGCCACCTTCGCCTTAAAGCTGTGGCCGTCGCCAATCCAAACATCGTTCGGCTTCAAAGCCCCCCAATCACGTTTCACATAAAGCGTGACGATTTATAAAGTCGCCCCCGTTTTTCCTGCTCGCGCTCCTGCATAATCATCGGCGACTTGTCCCAAACGCGCCGCACCATACTCAAGTTAGGCACATCGTTGATCAGCATATTTTTCCGCTTCAGCCCACTGCACAAACCGGCGGTAGCTGTGCGCCAGCTTTGGCGCGGACGGAATATTGTGAAACTGCATAAACATCGGCAACCAACCGTAGCTCTCAATCGGCTTAACCGCCTTCGTCGTCTTCGGAGCCAAAGCAACCAACCGCTCCGTCGCGTTTTCCGCTTTCAAATAAGCAGAAATCCAGCCGTCTAAAGTACGTTCGCCAACCTTCGCCGACCGGCTGCGGTCATTGGCCTTTTCCAAGTTACCGAGCGTAACCTCGTCCAACTTACCTTCTGCCAGCAAGCCCAAAAACTGAGCCACCGCAGCCTTCGCAGAGCAACCGTATTGATATTTAATCCCCAATACCGCCGCCACCACCGCACATCGCGCATCCGCCACCGACCGTTGTTTCTCGTTCAACAGCTTGGCCGCTTCAGCCAGTGCCTGAGCCGACATCGCCGTCCCCGGTCTGACTTGGGGCAACATTTTCGGCATCTTCTCCGCCAGCTCGTCCGACTGCCGTTTCATGATGGCTGCTCGGATTTCTGCAGGGAGGGAAGCGATTAAGTATTTTTTCAGACGGCCTCCACGCGCTTTGCCAACTTCTTCGATGTACGGCCAGCCTTGTGTCTTGGCTCGCTTCTCAATCGCCTGTCTTGATACTTGTAGATTTGGCAACCGTAAATTTGCGAGTTCTGATGATGAAAGACTATCTGTTTGCATATAAAACTCCACTTATCCCGCTTTTAGTTCATTTGTAATCATTTGCATGATTTCTTTTAAACATCTGCGTATAATTAGTGCGAAGCACTTAATACTGGCTTGAAATTACGTTCTTCATAGCGTGTCGGCCAAATTACTTCAGGTGGGACGCCTATTGCATCTGCAATGATTTTTTCTCCTTTCAAATAAGGGAATTGCAATGCACCTTTCAATGTATTTGGCGACAAGCCGGATGCAACACTAAGAGCTCTTACTGACCAACCACGTTTTTTGAGTGCTGCAACAATATCTGCGCGGTGCCAATCTGCGTTTTTTTGTACCATTTCACTTACTCCATACGTTAAACCGTTTTTCTAACCGTTTGTTCTTGGTTGATTGAATAATATATGCAAACCAGATAACATGTAAAAGCGGTTGCATAGAGAAAAAAATATAAGCTTTCGCTTAGATTTTTCTGTATGTTTTTGTTTTATTAAATGAATTAATTTTATGCAACCAAATACATTTAGTTGCATAGAAAGTTGCATAGATATTTTTATGTATGCAACCACATATAGAGATAGCTTATGAATACTTTTAAAGAAAGATTGACCTACTTATGGCGCGATAACCCAAAGCCTGCGGTTATTGCAAGAGATATTGGAATGAGCCCGCCCGGATTTAACCGGATTTGGTATAACGACGGCCTTCCAAATACTGAAACCCTTATAAAGATTCAAGAATCTACCGGCTGTGATTTAAACTGGCTGCTGACCGGCAAAGGCTTGCCGTATCTCGATAAAGCCAGGCCGGAAAACGCCGGAGCATTCTCTGTAAGTAGAAATTCTGATGGAATTACTGACACTATGGGCAACCCTGTCGACTTGTCAGAGTTTGTATTCGTGCCGCGCTACAACGTAGCCGCAGCAGCAGGGTATGGTGCACCGGTCTTCGGCGAAGAACCTTTGTTCTGCTTGGCTTTCCGGAAATATTGGATTGACAACTATGTGACCAAACAGCCGGAAAAGCTGTCTGTAATTACCGTTAAAGGCGATTCAATGGAGGGCGTGCTCAATCATGGGGATTCCATTCTCATTAATCACGCCGAAACCGACCCGCGTGACGGCCTATATGTCTTGCGTATAGGCAATGACCTCTTTGTCAAACGTGTGCAACGTATACCGGGCAAACTGCTTGTAACGTCCGAAAATCCACGCTACGCACCGTTTGAGATAGATTTAAGCAATACCCAAGACGACATCGCCATCATCGGCCGTGTTGAATGGTATGGTCGGAGTATTGATTAAATCCATTTTAAAAACCCTCTTAAAAATAGTTTTAAAAAAATTCCTAATCCCGTCAGCTTTCAACAAAAAAACCGCGCATTCCGGCGCGGTTTTGTGAAAAAGCTGGCGTAACTTTTCCGGATACAAAAAAACGCCGAAATCCACGTCTTTCGAAGATTTCAGCGTTTTTTTACTCTATTTGTTCCTTGTGCAAAAACTAACAGTCCCCCACACTAAAATCCTTTTTATCATTAGGATTTCAGCCTTTTTATGCACTCAACAAACTAAAGGCCGTCTG
>BNJS01001225.1_pt1 | contig 38165 bp, 60 predicted proteins | sample 8540461 | NCBI WGS metagenome assembly BNJS01 (sample SAMD00202454, study PRJDB9452) | human saliva metagenome | isolation source: human saliva | place: Japan
GAGTTTATATGCCCCCTGCAAGCATCGAACTAAGGCTTAGAAACTCTATTCTAATAGGCTTTTGAATACTTTTTGGTCAAATTTTGGTCAAAAATAATTCTATTCTTTATCCAACATTATTTCCCTGACCACTTCATATTCTTTATCAATAACTTCTTGAAGGACATGACCATAAGTCCTGATAATCTGCTGTATATCCTTATGACCAAGCAGCCTTGCAACTACCCATATATCAATTCCATTCGCTAATAAATATGATCCATAAGTGTGTCTACCTGCTGTCGCTGTCATATCCTGACTTCCTATTCCTAATTCATCTAAACAAACCTTTAGGCTTTTATTTAAACCTGAATTAGTAGGTATTTTATATCTTCTATCATAGAATACTAGATCAGTGTTTCTTCAATTCTTCACGATCAAAAAGTATCTTGTCCTGTTCCACTTTCAATGATTTTAAAACTTGTATTAAATCATCATCAATAGGAATTTCTCTAATCGAGGTTTTCGTTTTAGGAGGTGCAAACTCCTGCTTATCTCCTCTATATCTCCGATATGTTCTAACTGTTTTATTTTCAAAATCAATATCAGACCAGCAAACTGCCATACCTTCACCAACCCTGAATCCAGTCTTAAATAGAAAATATAGCAGATATGGTATCACAGATTCCCTATAATTAAACTTCGACTGTAAATGAGATAACAAATCTTTATATTCAGAAATACTATGAACATACTTATCATCTATATTCCCAGCTTCCAAACCATAGATTTTAACATCTTCTGTAATATCTGTTATCTGCAAGCCACTTCTTTGACTAAATTTAATCGTTGACCTTATATCAGCATTGATTCTTCTTAAATGATCCTTCGTTACATTTTCTCCAAAATCATTCAAACGTGACTGATATTCCTGATGGTTAAGGCTCATAGCTGGTATATCTGAGAATAGGTTTTCTATCACCTTACCTCTTGAATAATACCCTTCCTTCGTTCCATTCGCCTTTTCTGAAGGCAATATCACAAGATCATACCAATCTTGCCACAATCCATACAAGGTAGCCTTACTATCAAATCTAGCTGTATAATTCGATTGAAACAGCTTACGTTCTTTCTCTTGCGCTTCATTCATAGCTTCACGCTTTGTCTTAAAACCTGAATTTGTCGCAATAACTTTGCCTTTTTTATCAAAAATTCGATAGTCCCAAAGTTTACTCTTACCACGCTGTCTGTAACTTGCCACAATTTCTCCTTCCTAAAATGGCAACCATCACCATTCTATTATAACATCAATAATATTCTTTGATAGTTTTTATCAAAGTATTCTCTAGTTTTCCTTGCAAGGAATCTATACGGCGAACCCTTACTTTTTGGATATAACACAAATCCATCTTCATTCTGCTCAATATCTACTTCTTTTTTAATTGCAGGATTCAACAGAATATCATTTACCAGTTTAGTCTTACTTATTGATAACAATTCCTCAACTTTTTCAATCGTCCACCATTGTCCAATTTCTTCTCTTTGAAGCAAATCTAAATATTCAGATCGACTAATCAGAACCATATCAGCAGGAATTGGAACTTCAATATTAAATACTTGTTTCTGCTCTTTTCATTTAAAAACTCCTTCACACAACAAAAACAAGCCATTTCTGACTTGTACTTTTATTTTTAAGACTGACTAATAGCCCCCATAAAAATACTACTCAATCCAATAACCACCAAAAATGCTCTTAATATTGGATTGTTAATAAAGAAAAAAATATTAAAATCAAGCTAACTATAATTAAAATAACTGAAATGAATAAAAAATAGTTCCTTCAATATACACTCTTGACATACTTTTTGAAAAATATACTATCAATAATATCCCAACTATATAAAAATGATTGCTCTATAACATACAACAATGGCTGATTATTATTATGTCCCATTATTGCAAATGGAGAATTTGATGGATATTTTCATCAACAACAACTTATTCAGTCCATCTAGTTTTATTAAATAAATAATAACAGATACTATATACATTATAAAAGATAAAATTTGAACTGGAACTTGATACCATAATCTTTCAATCAATTTCTATTCTCCTCTATTCTCTCTCATACCACTAACTTGATTGATTATCTTTTCTTCCCTTACTAAATTAGCATATTTTTTAAAGAATTAAAATTATAAATAATAACACCAACAATACAATAAAATATAAAAAGAATTGACAACCAAAAAAATGCCATCATAAACTAAACCCCTTTTCAGCGAAACAGACAACATATTAGAACTAATCATTTTCAAGAAACCAAACATCTTATCTGTAAAACCTGTCAAAAAGTAATTAAAAATAATTGTAATAAAAAAAGTGTGAACTTCATCTTTTTCAACAGCCAATTTTGTTTCAATCATAATCTTTTTGACTGAAATTCCTCATCTGTTAACGATAAATAATCTTCAGTACTACTAGAATAATAAAAGCTTTTTCTCGTTCAGCTTCAGTTTTTCTAAAAATCTTTTTATTTTTGTAATCAAAGACTGTTGTACCATTATCTTCTCCTATCATTTCTTTAACCTATTATATCACAAAAAACAAAACAAGCCATTTCTGACTTGTCCTTTAATATGCACTATTTTGATACTCATTCCATAATGCCTGAAATTCATCTGCATTTTCTAAAACATACTGCCTTACTATCTTCATATCTTTTGATTTTAATTTTCCATCTCGAAGTTCACCATTTAAAAACATTGATCCAGCTTCTTCACCATGAATATAAATATGAATATGAGCCATCTGACCTTTATGGTTATGTTCATTCGGACGAATTTCAATACCATACTTCAAAAAAGAATACTTAGGCATGTAATAACCCCACGTAGTCCTTCCACGTTTCAAGATAGTTATCACGATTTAATTCAATTTGTTTTTGCGCAAATCGTATATCATAGTCTGCTAAATCTAAATTTTCCACAACTTCACCTGTAAGAATATTAAATGTTCCAATCAATTCATCATCATCATACATACGCAAAATTGGATTGTTAGGATTTTTAGAAATATCTTCTTTGGTTACTTCTAAATTTGTAACACCAAACTCTTTAATCATGATTTCTTCTCCTTTCACTTTCTTTTATTATACCACTTTTTCTAAAATTGTCACTTACACTAATTAGTCAATTCCAACAGTTCACTTTCAACACGTTTCAAAACTACTTGTACTTCTTCTGTCCCACGATAACCTTCGAGAGAAGCTAACTGACCTTCTATTCTTCCTAAAATACGAAACACCTTATCTAGTTCATTATTTTGTTTAGGCTTAGAAAGTTCCTGATTCGCTACTGTCAATCTTGTTACTTCTTCATGCAATCTTGAATTCTGCAACACAACTTCTTTCATCAAATCCATTGTTTCCAAGATTTCTTTAGCCCTTGTACTGTTTTTATACAGATTTTCCCTAGCCATTTTTTCATATTTCATTTCATCAGAAATATATTCGGTATCCTTTTTAATAGAAGCATGTTCTTTAGACAAACTATCATGTTCTTTAGACAAACCCCTATGCTCACTAGATAAGCTATCATGTTCCATTTCACGTTCTTTTGACAATGCCTTCATTTCAGCTTTAAAACCACTATTATCTCTAGCTAACTTAATAGCAATACCAACTAATGAAGCTATCGTTGTCAAAACTCCACCAAATGTAACCCAATCCATAAATGAGTACCCCTCAATCATTTTTTCTCCTTTCTATCTTATCATATTTCTTAAAAAGAAAAAACAAGGTAGGAACTACCCTACCTTGCTGTTTTTCTAGTTAAATTTACGTTTTCCAATAATTGTAGCAACCAGTCCTACAATTCCCCAAATAGTAGTAAAAATTGTACTAGCTGTCCCAGTATTCGGAAGGACTTTTAATTGACCTTCTTTATCTTTCAAAGCGATTGTACCATCTTTCTGCTTCACAGCACCTACTTCATAAGGCTCTTTCTCAGCATAATCACCTTCGCTTGTTTCAACTACAACTTTTCCTTGATTCGTTGAAACTACCTTATGACCAGTGTTTGTTTCAATAGGCTGTTCTTGAATATCTTCTTTAGTAACATTCAATGGTTTAGGATCATCAGATTCTTTCACACCAACATTATCTTCAGCCTTCTTTTTATCTTCCTGAACTTTTGAATCATCTTCCTTCGGAGTATCAGCTTTTGGCTTATCTTCTTTTGGCTTTTCAGATGGATTTGTAGGCTCTACCACTACACCTGCATTATCTTGTGAAGTCTCTTTTTCAGAATCCTTACCAAGATTCTCAGAAGGCTTATCTTCTTTTGGCTGTTCCTCTTTTGGCTTTTCAGATGGATTTGTAGGCTCTACCACTACACCTGCATTATCTTGTGAAGGCTCTTTTTCAGTTTTTCCACCTAAATCAAGATTCTCACCTTCAGTTTGACCAGCAGAATCAACAGCAGGCTTTTCTTCTTTTGGCTGTTCTGCCACAACTAAACCAGCAGTATCTTCTTTAGAATCTACACTTCCACCCAAAGATAATTCATCAGCATTTACACCAGCTACAAAACCACTTAATAGCGTTACACACGCTAACGTTACAATTTTTTTATTCATATTTTTCTTTCCTTTTCTTTCTTTTATTTTCCAATTACATATAAAAATTCTTTCGCCTGATCAGCAGTAAATACACGATAGTTTGTAATTCCTGTTCCCTGACCACTTTGAACAAAGTTACATTCAGAAATCAATATTGATCCATCATCTTTTACATCTTCGACGAAAGCCACATGACCATAAGTAGGGTGACCACCTGCCTGCCTTCCCTGAAAGCTAACAGCAGAATGTTTCGTAGGAGTATTGGAAACTTCATAGCCTGACTTATGCGCCCAGTCCTGACCATTCCCCATGTATGGATCAAAATTTATTCCAAATTCTTTTGCACGATTGAATACATACCAAGTACATTCACCATAAGGATAAGATTGAGTAATATAGCCATCTTTTGTAATTTCCTTATCTATCGAGTACCCACTAGGTATATCCATAGCCACTTGACCAGCAGGAACATCTAAGCTACCAGCTATTGCATTTCCACCTGACGAGCCATCAGATTCAATCGTACCCTTAAAGACTTCATACCACTTCTTACTATCCTTCTCCAGCTTCTCTAATTTTGTCTGACCGTCTGAAAGCAACACACCTTCATAATGTTCAGACCAATACTTAGCACTTTCAAAAGGATCAGTAGCCTTTTGCATATAGTCCTTGACTTTTTTATAGCCATGATTCAACTCATAGGACATCAATTCCAGTTCTACCGTACTATCTAGAGTACGAGAACTAGCATTTCTCCAGCGATCACCATTGATTGTGTTACCGTCCCAGCCTGACCATTGAAAGTATCCAGCAACTCCACCTGAAGGATTCGTTAGTTTAGGATCAAAATCACTTTCTCTTTCAGCATTGGCAAGCGATCCACTAGCACCCTCTAAAGTAAATTTCTCTTTAGAGAGTTGCCAGTTTAGAATCTTAATCACATCTTCTGCTCTTTCAACAGAGATATTCGCTTTTTGAGCCACTTCTTGCGCTGTTAAACGTGTTCTTTTCCCAGTAGTAGAATCAGATGAACCACCAGCAGAAATAACTCCAATCACACTTAAAATAATTAAGAGAAGTACTAATAGAATAGGTAAAAGACTTCCAACTAATAAGCTAAATCGTTTAGCTGTTTTTTTACCCATTAAATTTCAACCTTTCTCCTCTTTTTAGCTTTCAGTTTTTTAGTTTGCTTGCTTCTAAATACCCTAGAGGTTTTTTCCTCATTTTTGGATTTTTACAACTGTTTTTCTCCGACCAACTACTTTAGGATTAGAAGTCTTTGGAATCTGCTTGCTTTGTTTTGCAGACCGTTCCTGACCTTCTTTAAATTGCTTTTCTTTCTTCTTAGCTCGTTCTTCCTTCAACCGTTGAATTGATTCACGAGAAGCCTGTTTCTGACCAGCATATTTTTCAGCTTGATTTTTTCTATACTCTTTTTTCTCTTTCAACAATTTTCTATCAGCACTTCCTTCTCTAAAGGCATTGGCTCGTACCTCATAGAGTTTAGCTAAGGTTCGACTACCTTTTTCTTTCAAAGCATTAACAGAACTATTCTTACGTTCCTTCATCGAATCCATACGATTCTTAACCGCTTCTCCTTTTTCAGCAACCTTATCTACCAATGGACTTTCTTTACGCAAAGACTTGAGATTTTCTCCCAACTTATCTTTACCCATCTTCAAGCCACCTTTGGTAAATTGACCACCAACTTTCAAGCCAGCTACCCCTGCACTTAAACCAATCTTACCTGATTTTGATAATCTTTCTTTGAGATTCTTAACGGATTGAGAATTGCTGATTTCTCTACCAATCTTCCCAATAGGACTATTCGTAACTCTTGAAAACGCTGATAGAAGAGAATGTCTATATTTCCACATCAAATATAACAATACACCTTTTAAGAATACGGTAACTAATAAATCACCACCAACAGCAGTAGAAATAAATCCAGTTAAAGTATTGTAAAAGAAAGAAAATAAACTAGTTGCTAAAAGCATAATAGATGATAAAGCAAGCATTGAAATAGCCTTTTTATTAAATCCTATTAGCAAATGTTCCATCTTAGGAAACAGACTTAACAAAAGTATAAACGGCAACAAAACAATCAATAAGATAAATACAATCAAGAAAAAGAAGCGTGATAATCCAAGCAATAGATAAATCGTTCCCATCACTATAATATCGACATCAGAAGCGAAGGCATACATGAATTTCAACCCCCACTCATTCTTCAACATTTTATTTTCAGGATCTTTATCTTTTGCAATATCCTTGATTTTTTTATCGCCAACTAAATGATCTCCATCACCTTGTTTATAACTAGCTAAATCTTCAAATTCTTTCTCAGAAAGTACAAACTCCCCTTTGTCATTCACAGGAGAATTCATATACTTATATCCCTTTAACAAGGTTTCTGAAAAATAGGTTTCCACTCCATCTTTACTTTCACCAGTTAATGTTTTCGTAATTTCACCATTAAGAGTTATGGTTGTTGTCCTAAAAGCATCATATACATGAGTTATCAAATATTTATTTTGACCATTTACAGAAAGTTGAATAAAATAAACTCAATACAGGTATAAATTAACAACATTTTTATCAATGTTTTTAAAAGAAACTTCCCTTACCAGTCGCAAATAAATACAGTAAATAAACTGCCATACTTGCACCGACCAAATAGATTATTTCTGTATTAAACAATGAAGAAAAATACCTTACTAGAATTTTTACTGTTTCATTCAACAATCACTAACATCACTCATTCCCTCAACAGAAGTATAGACTTCTGCTATTACATAGAAAATAATTTTCCCTAACCAAAAACTGCTTGAACCAGCGAATTAAAGAAATAATTGACATTTGAATCAAATCCAAAGAATATCAAAAGTAAACCTTACTTGTTAAATCTGACATTCTAGACTTATAATTTTTTTATAACCTAACTTACTTTGTTCTGATTCCTTCTTTTCCAGAGCTTCTTTTTCTTCACGAGCCTTCTTTGCATTATCAATATTTTTCGTACTTTCAGATGGATCGACTAACTTAGGCTTATTCGTGTTCTTGTCAAACTCAATAATGTCAAAATTATTCTTAGGAAGTATATCTGAAAGTGAATCTGCTTTTTGCAAATATTGGAAGAATAAAAAGAACAAATAAACACTAGTAAAATATTTTTTTCTCATATTCCCCCTATACTGCAACCAATTCTGATTCTACCGTTTCAAATAACTCCATCAATTCAGGATAAATCGTACCATCTACTGTAATACGTTCTTTTCGTCCAAACGTATCATAATAAATACATTGCCCCATTGTTTGATTTTCAAGCCATGCTCGTGACGATTCATCATCTTCTACTCGTAAGTGTTCCAAAATAGCACCTGTTTCAGAATTTTCAGGAAAAGCAAATACCGTACCAAATCCAGTTCCATCTTCACTTGTTTTCAAATCTTTTACGGATTGAGTAACCAGCACTAGGAAATTATTGAATGATCGTCCAGTACGTTTAATACGATTGACAACTTGCCTTCCAGCAGGAGTTGCCATTATCTGCCATGCTTCATCTAAATAAAGCATTGTTTCCTTATCCTTTTCACGTTCACCGAAAATTGCACAGAAATAGGTCAAAGCATACATAACTGTTAAACTTCTTAATTGTGTTTCAGTCATTTCATCTTTATCCGTACCTTTTGGCATATCTAAACCTGCAATTTCAATAATCGTAATTTTATTATCAAGCTTTAAGACTTCTTGACTACCATCAGAAAAACAAAGTGATAACAAGGAATTTCTTGAAATTCTTTTTAAAAAGTAACCAGCAGTAGAAACTTCTTCTTTTGAATTTTTCTCCAATTCATCGAAAACTTGCAACATTCCTACTTTCTCACCAGCATTTCTACGTTCAATCACTTTATCAATCGAATCTAGCAGATGAGGTTGAACCTTAATATAAGTATCCTTATCCAACACAGAACCAACAAGAACAGTTGCTAACTCTGTCAATTCAGCTTCATCTTGTAAGAATGAGAATGGATCAAGAACACCTCTATTATTTTTATCTTTCATATTCAAAGTCACAAAATTGATTGACTTGATATATTCTTGAAGTTCCTCAAACTCTCCTTCTTCTTCTAATTTTGAAAGTACAGCTTGATATTGTCTTTTCATTTCTGCTTTTGGATCAATATACAATACTTTTGTTTTCAATAATGAGTGATAGGTAAATAATAACTTAGTTAAGAATGACTTCCCATTCCCTGTCGAACCAGTTATTGCTGTATGAGGATTGCTTGTTTCTTTCCCCTTAACTCCAACCTTATTAGCTTGTAACAAGTTAGAAAATACAATATTTGTACTTGAATCAAGAGCCTTTTGAAAATCTCCATACCATGAAGAAATCTCATTATCTACACGAGCAATCGGAAAACCAACTTCTGTTCCAACCTTCTTTGTTGTAAACATCAGATTCTCACATAATCCACGCAAACTACCATATTGTAGAAATGACTCCTTCTTATTATCAAGAATTTCTGTCAATCTACTCTTATAAAATAGATAGATTCGATCTGCAACAGCCTTAACAACTTCTACTTCCATCTCTTTCAAACGTGCAAACAGAATATCAAATTTAAGGTTCAATTCTTCTAAACTGTCTGCTGTAATGGTCAAGGTATGAAGATAAGTAATCATCAATTCCTTATTGTCGTGTTTCTCCTGAAAATCTTCTAGCAATTCATGACTTTCTAAAACTTCAATTTTCTGAACATCATCATTTTCAGCTGTTTCATTTACAGTATTCCCTAAATTTTTACGTTTATTTCTTGCTCTTGATAAGAGAGAAAAGAAACCTTTTTGAGTTGAAAAACGAATCTTGTATACACTATCAACTGGAAACTCTAAATTTTGTAATTCTTCCTGCAAATGAAGGTATGATACATTTTTAGGATATGAAACAATTGGAATTGTTGCTACATAACTTGTTCTTGACCATTAGTCAATTTCAAAGCATTTCCGTCCACTACCTCAATAATCGTTTCATCTACATTTTCAATCGAATTTTCAAGAGCAATCAATTCACTTTCTTTATCATAGTGTTGACCACCAAGAAAATGAAGGCGATTCAATAATTCTAAATCAGCTTTTGATACTTCTTTTACATTCAAAGCATGAATTTTAGTTTGAATCATATCTTTTTGATTCTGCCACGCTTTCCACCAATCAACCTTCGGCAATTCTTCAAAACCAATCATTTTCATCAAATCTTGACGATAAGTTGTTATTGTTTGTTCAACCGTCAATTTAAAATCAGAGGTCACATTGACTGACTTCAAAGGAACTACAAGATAATGCTTATATTCAAAAAGATAGCTTACTTCTTCTTCCAAACGTGACTTCATTGTGGATATAATATAATTCCCTAATGCACTTGTCCCTTGACCTTGCTCAATATCTTGCGCCAATAAAGAAATCTTCTTAGCTAGTTCCAAATCAATATGTATACTATGAATACTTAAATCATTATATTCAGCCAAACTAGCCAAACAATTATAGACTATATCCTTACTTGTTTCCTTTTTACTTTCTTCAATCGTATTAACGACTTGTGATTCAATCTCAAATACGGACAAAACCGTTCCATCTTTCAATAAAATCAATCCATCAGCAATCGACCAAATATTATTCGATAATTCCACGTTTAATACTTCTCACTTTCTCATATTTTTTTCCTTTACAAATATACATTTCCTTTCTTTGACTATCATATTGCTTCCAAAATATTAAATACTCATAAATAAATCGAAACAATGTTTTACCATCTATTTTATAATCAGCTAATAGATTCCCAAATTTCCAACCTATAAATGCAGAAGCCATAAAGCGCCAACCCCAATCCAAAGAAGGAATAAAGCCTAGTAAAAACCATGCTATCACGAGAATCACTAGGCAATAGACAATCGCTGACATTTTTATTGCAAATGGTAAACTAAATTCTTCATTTAATTTATGAATCCATACAGGCTGTCTAAATGCTGTCGTATACACATACAGCTTCTTGTCTTTTCTTTCCATTCCTCTAACCTACTTAAATACTTCAATCAATTTTGACCAAATAGGTTTAGTCGCATTTAATACTGTTTCAGGATTTTCTAAAAAGAACAAAATGAACCCTGCAACCAATACAATCACAACCAGTTTTCCTAATTGTTGCTCTTTCCATGCTTTAAGAGCCTTCATACCAGCAAAAAATGCTACTGCTGGGATACCGAATTTTGAAACTAAAAATTGAAATAATGCCATTTGTTTTATTCTCCTTTATCATCATCTTTTTTATTGAAATCTGCAGGGATCGTATGATCCAATTTTTCTACAAAATAACTATCTTTATCTTCTCTTAACTCAAAGCTAAAGTTTTCGCTATGAGTCGTACCTGCAACATCAAGAGTAACTTGCGCATAAGCATAGATTTTCCCATCTTTCTCTTTAAAGTAGGTATAATCTAAACTCTTGAAAGTTGCACCACCAATAGACTTAATTCCATTAGAAATCAAATCCAAGTTTGCTTGACTTGTAGTGTAATTCTTAAAGAATAATTCTAAGAAGGACACTAACTTCTTGCGCTTACCTTCTTCCATCTCATCATTCGCTACCAGCGATACATGATTTTCTTTATCCACTCCTTCAGCTTTAAAATCGCTAACAGGAGAGAACCACGGTAAGCCACTTACATAATACTTACCATCTTTGACACCGTATGGAATCGAAAATTCAATCCCTACACGTTGATTCTTATCATCTTTCTTCGTATCATAGATCACACGATAAACAGCGACACCATCTTTAGCACTCAACATACGAGCGCTAACTATATTCATCTCCTGCTTCGTCTGACCTTGATTCTTTACATCAGGAACACCACCATAATAATCATTCAACTTTGCGACATCTTCATCAGCAGAGCCACTTTGTGAATTGTATGTAAAGTATCTACTTACATATCCATCTAGGAACTGTTCCAAAGTACGATCTGTTTCTTTTTTAGCTTCCACCACAGGCGCTTCAGAAAGTCTTGCATTCATCTTCGCAGTAGTCGCTAATGAAACAAACATGGTTAAAGCACACAGAAGGACAAAACCAACCAAGCTAATCATAAAAATCAGATTCGATTTTTTCTGACTGATCTTCTTGACTGTCAGTTGCTTGTCTTTGCGTGGCTTCTTTAAAAACATATTTCTCATTCAAAAGAAACCTTTCTATAAAATCCTTTTGGAGTATTCAGCACTTCGCCTTGCTCAACAAATCCTTGAAATGCTGTCACCCAATTTCCACATTTAAAAAAATAATTTATCAAAAGACCAATATCTAAATTCTTTGAAAGTTGAATCACAGTTGCTACTTCATCTTTAGAACAAAATTGATAATAGGTTGAAATAATTTTATTGATAGGAACATATCGCTGTAACTGAAATCTCACAACATAATCATCTCCATCATACAAATCAAGGACTGCTTTTTTCAGTAAGTAAACTTCGTCCAGTGACATGATCTTATCAACTTCCCAATCACTAATACCACATACAAAGAAATTCCCTTTATCAATTCCTAATTCTTTCAATCTTGCAACAATCTGCTCTTGACTATACTTCATAATATCTAACTCACAAAGATAATCAAAATTGCCTTCATTCAGAACCCTGATATTCGCTATCATCTTGATACGAAGTAACCTTTATCTACAAAGCTACCACCTTCTGAAAGGCGAACATCACGCCCATACTTTTCATAGTCTAAATAGCGTTCTAATTGTTCCCTTGACAATTCAACACCCAATTCTTCTACAACATATTCGCCTAAATCTCGATCAGTTGCAACATCATAATATAAACTGCAATCATCAAAATCATAACTATCTAAGTATGATGGATCAGAAGATTCTGTTTCAATAACCGATAAAACAATATCTTCATCTACATCTTCAACATTTTCAGCAATACTATTCGCTAAATCTAAAGTTAAATCTTCACAATTCAAAGTAGGTAAACCTTCAATCGAATCAAACGTAACCTCAATTTCTTGACCTTCATAGCCGAAACGTTCAGCTAATTCTTCACTAGAAATTGGAAGCAAAACTCGTCTAGCGATTCCTTTATAAACAACTAAAGCCATTAAATCCATTTTTTTATTTTCTCCTTCCTAAAAATCTTATAGCCTATCTGCTTTAGGTAAAAAATAACCTCGATCAGTAAAGCTACCACCTTCTTCTAAACGAACATCATGACCATACTTTTCATAGTCCAAATATTTTAGAAACAAGGCTAAATTAAAACCATTCTCCTTAACCATATACATTCCTAACTGAAGATCATTATGAATTTCAGGATATAATGCACAATCCAAAAACTCAAAATTCAATAAATCTGATAATTCAGTATTTCCCAATTCAATATACGTTAAAACCTTTTCTTCATAAACAAACTCCAACTCTTTAGCAAGTTTATTTATATCTGATAACGTAGCACCTTCCACCTTCAGTTTAGGTAATTCTTCAATAGATTGAATCGTAAAAAGTATATCCTCTTTATCATATCCAAATTCAGAAGCGATATATTCAGGAGCAACAGGTAAAGAAAACTGTTTAGCCTTCTTTGACCGATTATCCATAATTAAAGCTGTTAATTCCATTTTTTTATTTTCTCCTTCCAGAAACCTGATATTTGCTATCATCTTCTTCTAACAACCTCTCGAAAAAAGTCCTTGATTCTACCTATAATGAGCTGTACTGTTTTCTGAAAAATACTTTTCTTCTTTTGCTAACTCAGGAACAAGATGCTCGATATATTTATAAGGCTCTACAAAATATACTTGCTCATTTTTTGAGTGTACCCTGTAAAGTTTATCTTTTAAATTAGCTATATCTTCAGAAAGAATACTTGAATACCAATCTAACCCTGAACGAGCAATAACTCTTGATATGTACTCATGTAAATGCTCTTCATTATCTGGGTTAGGTAAGACATGAACAATGTATAAACCGAATAAACGCAACTCGCTTAACAATCTCTCATCATCAGTTACAAAAATAGCAGTATAGTACCCTGTGTCGTAAATCAACTTGATTTTTAAAGCACTCGCTTTAAAAAATTCTTTCTGTTGACTTTCAGACATACCTTTAGTTGCCCTACTTTCATAAATCTCTGCATCGAAATAAATATCCTTATTTTGATTTGTAAGAGTAGTCTTTCCAAGACAAGGAAATGCTGAAATAATAATAGTCATTTTTTTACCTTCCTTAATAACCTTCTACCTGTTTGTTTAACAGTTCCAAATCAGCAACACTAAATAGACCATACCCAATGAATGAAGTCCCCTCATAATCAACAATTTCAATTTGATCATCATAAGAACCACTCAAACCAATCACAGACAATTTTCCAAAATATAAAGGCAAGCTAAACCAAGCCTGCCTTCCATTTTTTGGATTCTTGATTAAAACTCTTGAAGCCATATTCAATACCAACTATTCTTTATTGCAAGAAGTACCAGCTATCGCCTTCATGACCAAGGAAAGTATAAGAATCTTCTAAACGACTAACAATTTCTTCTTCATGCTCTTCTACATAAGCAGACAAACGATCTTCATTCATTAACTGCTCATATTCTCCATGATCCAAAATACCAGCAAAATCAATCAAGGCTTCTTGTGTATCAACTTCTGTAAATGAATTGACATAAACATTATCAGGGTTGCAACCATCAAACTGACCAAATTCAACACCATCAAAATGCTCATTCAACCTTTCAATAACAATTTCAGGTTCGTCAAGGAATCTTTTTCCCCATAAACATAATCTTTACAAATATCAGAATAACTATCATAAATAACTTTAATACTCATTATTTCTCCTTCCAAATAAAAAAGGAAGCCATAATTGACTTCCTTTACCATTTTAATTAAATTGAAGCTGAACGCTCAAAGCTAGAGCCAATCGCAAACGCACGATTCGTTACCTTGTTATACTCTTGATTCATTGAGTAATAACTTGATACATCTTTCTTGATACATTCGATCACTTGATATGGAAGGCTCAAATCATCAGTATTTTTAAGAAGCGCACTTAACTCACCAGCTAAAGTCCATGCTTGCTTAAATTCTTGATCCTTCAATTTCTTACCAAGTTCCAATGACAACTCAATCACTTGTTTATCTTTTTCCACTTAAAGCCATTTTTATACCTCATTTTCTATTTTTAGCTTTTTATTTTTCCCAGCAATCATGCAGGAGAACGTTTTTATTTTTCATTTTTATTTGTTCCTTTACTATAATTGCTTTTTCTATTTCTTTTTCTAAATTCTTCCTCAACAAAATTTTCATCATAACCCAATGCAAGCAAAACTACCCTCATTGCTTTAATACCAATAGTCTTATTCTTTTTCACAATCTTCAAATTCAGAACGTGAAAGTCTTTTTACAAAATTCTTCACAATTATTTTTCAAATTATTTCTTCCAACCAACCAATCCAAAGAAACAGAGTAAAGGTCAACTAAAATCAACAACTTCCTTAAACTAGGCTCCAGTTTTTCCCATTTTCCCAATCACTATATGTATTTTGTTTTTATTCCTACATAATCAGCAACTTCTTTTTGTGTAAATCCCTGCTCCTTCCTTAACAATTTTAACTTCTCATGAAATTTCTCCATAAAAACCTTCCTTTTCATTCAACAAATAAACCACCTACAAAAAAACATCAGAAATAACAAAATAGAGAATTTAACATTCCCTATCAAAACATACGCAAACAGCGCCATAACCAATCCTACAATAGAATTTAAAAATCAAATAATGTATGATTTTTAAAAATCATCTTTACCATTCTTATCATATATAGACCTATCCAATTCTCTAAAATTCATCACAACTCCATCAATAAGCGTAATACTACAAAAAGCGATTTTAGAGTTGCCACTAATCAAATTTACAACAAGGAATACAAACATAGGCAATATATAATTCAAACACATAAAGCGCAAAACTTCCCTTAACCACTTCATAACTCTAGCCATCTTCAAACCCATCTTTCCAAATGATATTTTTAACCAATAGATTATAGACATCTACTCTCTCCTTACTATCTCTTTTCAACAGACCAAACAATAATAGCTTTCTTTTTATATCTACTTCTTTATTCAGATATTCTTCATATTCTTTAGTTAGTCTTTTAACCTCATACCAATCTTTTTCTGGTTTTAGTTGATCTATAAGTCTGACATTGAAACTCAATATAATCTTGATAACCTCTAGCCTTTTTTTACTCGTTACAATTCCATCATAGAAATACCTTGCAGGAATCAGATACACCAATTTTCTTAAAACTTCATCAGTTATTTTTTTCTTCTTTTTCATAGAACAACCTCAAATAAAACTAACTATTTTGTCATATCAAGAATCGCATTTACATCTTCATGAATCCTTGACCAATCCAATATATATTCCTTGAAATAAGTTCGAAAGATTTTTGAAGGCTCAACAGGAATCACTACTAAATTTTCATTCCCTTCAAAACTAGGAAAATAACTACTAATAGACTTCAATCCTTTATCAGTAGATACAACTAAGTTACTGTTATTCACTACTACTGAATCAGTACCTATCAACCTGTATATTTTTCTCATAATCAACCCTCGCTTGCTCTAATTTCTTCCAATTTTTTTCACTTATATTCCCTTCAAACAATATCTTTTTCAACTTATGCTCACCAGTAATGTTTTCCCACGTTTTAAGAACAGTAGTAACACCTGAAACGTTCTCATTGATCCATTTATACTGTTTATCAAAGAAACCAACTTCAACAGGAGCAGTTGAGAAACCTATTCGGTCAACTTCACCCAGCAATGAATACCACTCTTTATTTAAGACCTTTTTTCCATTAACTTTCTCATAAACCTTAATTTTGCTATTGATAACTCTTACAGCCAACTTTGCCATATCCAACTTTTGATTCAAGGCTTTTTTTACAAAGTCCAAAGCTACTTCATCACACATTCGGACTTCATACCGATTCTTGAATTGTAAAGCCGAATGAATAAAATCTAAATCAAAACCAAGTTTTTTCGCTTGCTCAATATCTTTTTGATAAAAACAGAAATGATAGGCAGATTGTCTTGATCCAAAATAAATTGTTTTAGCTTTTCCATAATCACTATTATCTTCAATCTGCTTCGGTTTTAATCGACTATCAATCAAACCTTCGTCCCAAAGTTCTACCAATTTCCCAAGATCAAAATTGCCTTCTTCTTTATACTTTTCATCAAGCGCTATATCTAACCGAGGTATATTCATATACTTTCCATCACCTTCAGCAATTTCACGCTCATACTCAAAACAACGAATAAAAAAATCTCTCCAGCTTGCATTTTGTTCTTCTTCTAGGTAATACTCAAATTGCCTGCAAGCCTGACCTTTTAATTCAATCATACAACCCATATCTTCCCTTTTCTTCGATATGAAAACATTGATAAACTGAAATGTATATTTTGTATCATAGCCTGAACCACCTTTTTCTTCTTCTAAGAAAGGTTTATTTTTCAAACCTAAGACCTTATCAATCACTTCAATATAATCTCTTGTTTTGAATGTAACCTTCACATAGTCAACTTTACCTTCCAAAGAGAAACCACTATCTCGCACACCTTCCTTAAAAGCGACCAACTCTTTAATTTTTGAATCGTATGCTTCGGAAACTTTTCCAGCTTCCTTCCATCTATAAAGTGTCGCTCTATCTATTTCTAAATAGTCCGAAATCTCCTGATCTGAAAAAGAGTACATTTTTTGTACTTTATTCAATTCTTTAAATTCCATATTTCTCCTTTTTTTCGTAATGTTGCATTTTTTGAGATAAAAAAACCAGTATTATCAAGGCTTTTGACTTTATCGCACACCTTCTACCCCCCTATTAGTCATAGGGGGTTAATTCGCACAATCCAGCCTGCTAGTACACGCTAGTACACGCAGTCACTCGTCGCATACGCTTCCTCGCTCCTGCTACTAGCTACTAGCAAGCTGAATTGTACCAACTAGCACAAATAAAAAAGAGGGGAATACCCCCTCACAAACTACTAGATTAATATTGATCGAAAAGGAAAATCTTCCAAAATCTCACTCCAATTTTGAGTAGTATTCTTTTTCAACTCAAACAAATCTCTTATAATATCTCTTTGAGTTTTATCAAGTAACACTACATTATCTTCCTTTTCAAAATCTAAGATACCATCTAGCTTATCAACCAAGTTTTTCATAGAACCAGCAGAAACACCAAGTTCTTTAGAAAAAGCAAATGTTCTTACAAAATCATCTTCATTTTCTTTTTGTTTACTTGCCATCAATTCTTGAACCAATTCAGGACTAGCTTTTTTAACCGTTCCTTTTTCAAGTTCTTCTTTAGCCTGCATTTCTTCCTGTAAGGCTTGTTTTTCTTCTTCAGAAAGCACAGCTTCAGGATTTTCTAAAGGATTGAAAGGATTTTCTCGTCTTTCAATCTTCTCATATTCATCATAGAATGAGAATTTCTTTTCAAGCAATGGTGAATAAAATTCCCTTGCTACTTCTCCATAGACACAAGCATAACCTCTACCATAAACACGCTTACCACCTACAAACTTCACATACTTAAATTCTTTATTTCTATTGACTTCGCCAAAGGCTAGATCATAACTGATCTCGTCCAATCGGCCAACAGATATACGAAAGTTAATGTTAGCTTGCAATTTTGAGCCTAAATCTTCCCTTGCAGGCTTCTGCATAGCTATTATTCCAAAACAGCCAGCTTGCCTTCCAAGAAGCAAGAATTGACCCATAGCATTGTCTAAACGCTGTCTAGTTTGAAAGTCCAACATAGCACACAAGGCATTGTATTCATCACAGACTAGGAAATAAGGCTCTAAACCGTACTCATAATACTTCTTCATATCCTTATCACCATTTTCAGCACGTTTTTGACGAATATAGGCATATCGAGAAAACATAATTTCTACTGCCCTTTCAGCCATAGCTACAATATCTTCTGCATTATAGAATATTCTACCTTCAAAAGCCTTTTGCTCTGCCATAGTCACAAAATCAGCTTGTTTTGGATCACCAATATCAGTAACACCAACTTTTGCCAATGCACGAATCAGAGTTCTTAATAGAACAGTTTTACCACCACCAGTACCACCAACTACCAGCAAATGAGGATCATCAATAGGATTCCAATATAGATTCTTCATCAGTTGAATACCTTTATCAGAAAAATTGACATCAGTTACCTTAATACGATTCAAAAAAGCAGAATAGGCCAGTTTGTAAGTCTTAAACTTTATATCGTCCTGAACTTCCATAAAGTCCATAAAGAAAGTTGTTTCTAACTCACTACCAATCTTCTTAAACTTTTCTTGAAACTTGTTACCAGCCATTTTAAAAGCCACATCAAGATCATACCGATTCTGTTTCATGTAAACAGCAGGAAACACAACTTTATCAATAGTACCTGATTCACTTTTTACCTTCTTTGTATAGGTATAACCATTCTCTTTCAAAAAGAAAGCCAGTTTAGACAGTCTTTCTAACTTTTTGAAAAGGAAAAAATCTTTCTTGTGAAAACCACGTTAGATAAATACTTAAAACAATAAATACTACTAATAGGGATCACAAAAATAACAATAGCTGCTATATCTAAACCCTTAATTTTTTCAAAGTTTAAATAACCATAAACTACAAGCGCAGGACTGAATAACAAAAAGAAAAAAGGAAAGATAAAGTATCTAAGATTTACCATGTAAGGCTTAATCTTGATTCCTCTATACGCAGGAAACAAACCCATATCTTTTCTCCTTTACCAACTAACCTTTATGCTCTTGTTTTTGTTCTTGCTTCTGCTCTTGTTTAGGTTGAGCAGTTACACCAGCACCAACACGCTTGATATTTTCAGCACGCAATGAGAAAGCAAGTGCCTTAATTTCAGAAACATTATTGTTACCACGATATACAGTATCTTCATAATCATAAATCCAAATTGTAGCTTGTCCTACAATTTCAACTTCTGACATAAACGGAATATCTTCTACTGAAATACCTTCTTCCAACTTGATCGCAATAGTTTCTTGCATTTTATCAGAGAACACTTCAGCATGAGTAGGATAATCAACAGCTTCACCTTCTACCATTTTCCAGTTTTCATCAAAACCAAGAAAAGTAAGTGTACCGAATTTTTCCTTCACATTTACAGGAATTTCTGCATTGTTAAATTTACGAATATTAAAAGCCATTTTTTATTTCTCCTTTTTCTTATTTTTCAAAACGCAATTCACTTGCTTCAAATTGAATTTCTTCTTTTCGACCAACCAAACGAGTTACGAAATTAAGTCCTAATACAGACTTAACAATAGTCAAACCTTTTGCTTTTGGAGTATCAGAATTGTTAATTCCATATACACGAACAGTCACGCTATTTTGTTGATCTCCTGAAAGTTCAAACTCACGGAATGGAACGAAATTTTCACCGTTACCAGTCACAACTTCACGATATTTTTGGATTGACAACTACTTTTGTTCCAATCGCTTCCAACCCAACAGGGATTTTTTTAATTTTTGCCATTTTTATACCTCTTATTATATATATTTTTGAAAATAAAAGGGCGATTTTCCTGTTTTAATCGCCCTTAACAAATAGACTAATCTTCTTTACGTTTAAGACCAGCTACACCAAGAATAGTTGCAAGTACACCAACTAAACCAAACAAACCAAGTGAAGATTCAGCAGTACCAGTATTCGGTAAAGCTGGTTTTTTCGGTTCTTGTGGTTTCTTAGGCTCAGGAGTATGAGTTACAACTTTTACTTCCATTTCTTGACTATTAACAATGTTCACAAATTTGTTTTCGATTTCTCCACTTGCAATACGTTCAACTTCGATATAAAAATCTGCATCAAACGTGCCTTTAACTCCTAAAGAGTTCAAGAAATCTTTGTCAATAGTATATGACCATTTACCATCTTTCTCATTCCATGTTACTTTAACAATCTTCTTAATGAAATCAGAATTTGTACTTTGATCAAACTTAAATTGGAAAGCATAGATAGTGCCTTTAGTAATCTTATCTCCAGCCTTAACAACTTTACCATCAGAAAGAACTACATCATACGGTAACACCATATCTTTTCCAGCTACATATTCAGTACCACGAATGATTCCTGACCAGTTACCTGTATATTTATCATGCTTCATATCAAGCATATCAATTCCATCATACTGATAAAGTGTATCGTGCTTACTAGGGACGGTCACACCGTCCAAAAGATAGCGTAGGTATTCACCAATCTGAATTTCTTGACCATCACGAATCTTCTTATCGTCTTTTTGATCCAAAAAGCGTGTTTTTTAGGTTTCACATCAGGTACTTGAACTGTTACCAAATTAGAAACAAAACTATTTCCAAAATCAATTTGTTGGAATTCATTTTTCACAATCTGTCCTTTTTCAACCAATAAACGAGCAGGAAGATCAATCGTGATATTCTTAGCTTGTTTCACATAATTCTTATAGAATGAAGCCGAGTCTTTAGCAACAAACATATAGAACTCACCTTTTGGATTCAACCCAGCTTCTTTCAAAATACCTTGAATTTCTTTTGTACGTTGTTTTTCTGAAAAAACATGGTACATATTAAACAAAGCCTTAACATCTTTACCAGCAGAATCCTTCATAGTAATTTTGCTATCATCTACCTTGTAAGCACCATCTTGCACATCATCTACCATAGCCCATGTTTTACCATAAGTCTTAGAATCAGTAGTAAACGTTGAATATGGTTTGTAGTCAGTTGTCAGACTGAATTTCACATTCTTATCAAATGTATTTGCACCATTGATATTGTTTGCGTAGTTATCCTTGATAGCCTTCACAGGTTTTGGAGTTGAAGGAATAACACGCAAGCGTGAGTAGTTCACTTTTACTTTAGGAGCTACAGGCATTTCAGGAATTTTTTTCTTCTCAGGAGGAGTTGGAGCAGGAGGAGTTGGAAGTGTTGTACGAGGTACAAATTCTTTCGGTTTCTCCAATTTAGGTTTAGGAATTTCCTTAGTATCTTTCGGCTGATACTTAGGCTCAACAGGAGGTTTCGTCAAAATATTGATTGGAACAGTTGCACTTGCTTTACCAAACAACCCAACAGCCCAGCCACTATCTCCAAAGATCGAACCATCAGAAGGCATTTCTTTTCCTTCTTTTTCTGCATTAGTTTTCGCCCATTTACGCTCTAAAGCAACTTTCTTAGCAGAATGAACTCCTTCTCCATTATGATAAGCAAAATTCAAAGTAGAACCATAACCAACAGAAACTACTGAACCTAGTGGAATATCTGCTTCATCTTTAACATTATCATATCCAAGATCACCAGCTTTTACACCAAGATCAGGTACATCATTTTTCCACGCTGTCTTATATTCACCCTTATAATAATTCTTCCCATTGCGAGATACTTTTACTACTTTAGAACCATTCGGATTTAAAACAACTCCTTCTGAACCATCTCCATAAGTCATGTTAAATTCTTGACCATAATCAACGTCATTAAACATTGAAACAATAGCCAAATTCACTTTTTTATGACCTTTTTCATAGAAATAATCAATTTTTGTATTAAATTCAACTAAATTCCCATATACAAAATTAATAGAGCCACTATTATCCTTATTGTGAATTGTAATCTTAGTTGCTGATAAAGGTTTTCCATTTTCCTGCCACTCAGCTTCTACTTTATTAAAAGTAAAACGAGCAGAAATTTTTTGACCTTTATCATCTTCAGCAATATTATGTAACGTAAATGAATCTCCAGCTTTAGGATTATAAATCTGTTTAAAATATCCATTTACATCACGAAGAAGATCAGGGCGACTTGCACTAATTGTAGTATCATCATGAAGTCCAATATAATCTTTAACTTTTGTAAGTCCATCAATTCCTTCAAAAGAAGCAGTCAATTTTCCATAATAATTAACGCTTCCACGTTGACTTTCATCAAAATCACCATAAACCTTAATATGAGGTTTTTCAGCTTTTACACCCTTCTTAGCAAGTTCTTCTTTTTGCTTATTGTAAGCAGTCAACTCTTTATTGTAACCAGCCAACTTCTTATCATAATCAGCTTTTAGACCAGCATTTTCTTTTTCAACCTTTTCATTAAAAGCCTTCTGTTCTGCTAAACTTGACTTGTAATCAGCTTCTTTTTTAGCGTTAGACTTTGAGATACGCTCATTTTCAACTTTGGTTTCAGCTTCTTTTTTAGCATTATCAGCAAGAATAGCTTTGTTTTCAGCTTCAATACGTTTGACTTCTGCTTCATGTTCTTTTACAGCTTTGTCATACGCTTCTTGTTTTGACTTGTTTTCTTGTCCGATTACTTCACGTTCTTTAGTAGTTTTATCTACCTTAGAAGAATAATCATCAGTCACAGTTTTGACATTTTTTTCCTGCTTCACATAATCAGCTTCAATTTCTTTTTGCTTTTCTGCTACTGTTTCAGAGGTTGCAACACCTTTGTCTTGAACAGCACCTACTTCTACATTTACACCAGCATTTTTAGCTTCAGTAACAGCTTTATCAAGTTTTTCATGAGAGATCGGAACATCTACTTCTGTTTTCTTCTCTACTACAACTGGTTTATCAGTTGAAACTTCATCAGCAGAAACAGTCCCTTGAAGTCCCATTCCTAAAATACCAAGCGCAAGAATAACTCCACACGCACCAGCTACTTTTGTCTTACGGATTGATCCATAAGTTTTAAATTCTTGTGATTTTAACATTTAACTATATTTCTCCTCTTTTTAAAAATCATTTTTTCTATTTTTTCTAATCTCATTTTACTAGGACGGTGAACGAGATCGCTTAAACACAATTAAAATCATCTTTACTCCTTTTCTTCCAATAAAAAAAGCCAGTTAAACTGACTTTAAAGACTATACCCATCTTCCTGAGTAATCAACCCAATATCTACCTTGAATCCACTCAGACCAAGCGTAAGCGCCATTAGATTTCAAGTAGTACCAACCACCGTAATATGAATCATAAATCCACTCATTCTTAGCCATAGCACCACTAGACTTCAAATAGTATGAACCCTGCCAGCTATTCTTAGCCATATATCCACCTGATTTGAAATAGTACCAAGACTGATAATACGAATCATAATACCATGCACTATTTATATAAGCACCACCTGATTTTAAATAAAACCAAGAACTATAATACGAATCATAAATCCATTCATTATCAGCCATCTTACCATCTGACTTCAAATAATATGAACCCTGCCATGAATTAGTTACACGATTCCCATTTTTATAATAATACCAATAACCATTCTCTTTTTCCCACCCATTTTTCAATAACAGGATTTACCTTTTTTACACTAGAATCTTTCGGTTTTTCCTTGTTTTGAACAGCAGGTTTTGAAGGTTTAACAGGTACATTATTCTTTTTGTTCTGACCTTCTCTTTTCTCTTTTTCTTGTTTCTCCTTTTCTTTTTCTTCTTTTATTTTTTTATCAATACGATCATAGCTATCATACGCAGCCTTAATCTTCTCATACTTACCTTTTTCTATCTGCAATTCTTTTTTTCTTTTTATAGATAACAATGATTTTTCTATTGTTTTCAGTAGTATTCAAAGGACTATCTTTTTTAAACGTATACTTATTCGCTTTTGATAATTCGTTATCAGACACAGTAATATAGCTAATACCTAACCCATCTTTAAGATAGTGTAAAAGATATTCCAAGATATTCATTCTTATAACTTTTACCATAATTAATACCAGCTATTGATTGAGCATGAGAAAATTCAGAACCATTATACAAAAATTCTACAATAGAATAATAAATCCATTTTTTCATATCTGCTTTAGTCATATCACTTGTGACACCACTCAAAGCAAATGAATTTTCATAAAACTGACCACCTGTTTCTCGTTCTTCATCTTCTTTACTTGAAGCAGGTAAACCGTATTCTCTAGCTATATCATTGATCCCCTTCACATAATGCCAATCAAAAACACTCCTATCAGCTTCACGAACCTTATTAGATAGCTTGTCAGCAAAATCAATAGACGAATTAGCCAAAGTTAATTGAGGTAAACCCATCTGTTTTCTGACTTGATTCAGCATATTTAAAGCAAAATAATTCAATTCAATTTTCACATCTTTAGGAAGATTATTGACATCATAAACTTCTACTTGATCAACAACATTCGAGATAAAATTATCTTCCTGTAAACGTAATTTCTTACTTTCTGCTTTTAATATTGCTTCTGCTCTATCTCTTTCAGAATCACTTTTCTTATAGTTGTAGTAATCTTTAAGAGCCTGAACATATTCTGAACTCACCTTAATAGTATTCTTTTCACTATACGGAGTTTTTAGTTGATTGAGATTCGCTTCTAATTCTTTAATCTTATTTTCGGATTCAACCAAAGAATACCAGCGACCATCACTAGCATAGCCAGTAACACCATTCTTTTTAGCAATTTCTTCTTTCTGTCTTTCCAGTTGTGAGATTTTTGATTCCCAACTACTGTCAGCATGAACTACACTATTGCCATAAGCAAGCAAAGTTACCGTTGAAAGTAACAATATTGAAGATTTAACTTTCATTTTTTCTCCTAGCCAAATTCAATAATTTCTCCTGTTTCTAAAAAATGGTTATAAGTACGATCAATACGATTATCAATCTTACGATAAAAAGTATTCGTTAATTGACCCATAGCATATAACTTCCTATACAATTCTTCACAACATTTTTTAGACGATACATAAACATCAGCGCCCCTCTTAACGTGAGCATAGATTTTTAGATTCCAGCAGAACCTACTATATATTCGCAGGTATTCCCTACGAATCCATTCTTCTGAATATGTTCTTACATCATCTTCTCCCTTCCACTCAATAGATACGATCTTGACACACCTCTTTCAATTATCTTACTTTCTAAAATAATCTATTAGATAAAAACAAAAACTTCCAGCTACTAGAAATAATATAAACGATACAGAACCAAATAGATCGATTCTTAGAAATCATCAAAAACAACAGATAGAACACCAAATTCATCATCAACACACTTAAAAATTTTTCAAACAAACTATCAATAATATAAAATGACATTCTAGCAAAACATAATTCCTTTCTTCAGGGAAAAGAATATAACTTCAAAAATTTCTCTTATAAAAATACCCTCTTTCTTTCTGTTAATTCACATAAAAGAATAAATCCTATTCTCTTGTGAAAACTAACAATAACTTTTTATTGTTAATTTCCTTTTTGAATAAAATAAAAAGGCTTATATTTCAAAGCCTTTTCTTGTTACTCTTTTGTGTATGCTCTTATCTTCGCACACTTTCAGCTTTATAGCCTACTCCCTTCGCCACGGTCACAGATTTAAGGATAACTCAATACCCCCTCTTCCTTACCCAAAGGCATTAGCAAGATTTTACTCTTACACACCGACCATACGATATAGCCTCACTATCTCACTCTAGCTACCTCTACAAAGTATCATTGACTGCACCACAGCCGTCAGTTCCCTTTTCTTATCTACTCAGGCGAAAGGACGAAAAACCCAACGTGAACTTATTCAAGATTAGTAAATATAACTTACGAAATCTACCTAATTTTAAAGAAATTAACTATGGCTAAAATGCTTTCACAAAACGACTGGAATTTTAGTAACAAGCTATACAAGCAGTTGAAATTTCTTCTAAACTTTTTAGATAAACTTCATGAGTTATACCTACTATCAGACAAACCTTGACATTTTTACTATTTTTTCACTTATAATTAAATTGCTACATTTAATCGTGTTAGTCAATGCTTCGTTGTTGTCTGACACGTTTTTTATTAAATTTTCAATGGACTTGAATTAAGAAATCAATGCTTAATTCTTATAAAGCTGTTGTATATACCTATTATATAACCTATAGCTTATTTTTGTCAATAGTTTTAAAATACTTTTTAAAAAGGAGTAAATATGTTTTATGATCGACTAAAAAGCTAAGACAACAAGAAAAATATACACAAAAAGAAATTGCTAATTTCTTAAATATAACTCAACCAGCATACCAACAATTTGAAAGTGGTAAAAAAAAGATCAACATAGAAACAATGCAAAAACTTGCAGATTTTTATAATGTATCAACAGACTATCTGCTAGGTAAAACTGATATTCCTGATCCTGATATTGATCTTGATTCTGCTATTGATAATTCAGTTGCCTATGATGGCACACCCATCACGGATCGCGATAGAGAAATTATAAAGAATTATCTAAACGAATACTTTTCAAATAAAAAATAAGTATGAATCTAAACAAAGTTATAAAAGAAATCGAACACCTAAATTGTAAAGTGATCATTCTTAAAGACCTATCCACTAAAGGAAGATACGTTCTAGCAAAGAATAAACACTTTATTTTTCTTCGAGCCGATACATCAGAAATCGAGAAAATAAACGTTCTACTACATGAGAAACACCATCTAATCAATGATGATTGCAATAACTCACTATCTCAAATAGATACCTTCAAAGAACATATAGAAAATACTAGCGAAAAAGGACGAATCCTTGATTTTATGAGTTTAGTGAACAGCAGAATATCAATAGACGATAGCTTCAATTATCAGGACTATCTCAAAAATGCTGATATTCCTCAAAAATACGAAAACTACGTTAAAGAAATAGCAACCCATTTCTACAATGAAAACATAACACTATCTAATGATAGTGTTTTTATTTATTCAAGAATAACATTTCCCCAAAATTCATTATTACAAGTTACTGATAATTCATTATTCAAATTGCCAGTAAAAATCCACCACCTCAAATCTAATTTTTACAAAATAAACTTCTAAATCACCTTCATATTCTTTTTACAACCATTTCTGAACCAGCTTCCATTTTCATCTAGCTGATCAGAATACTCATTTAAAAATCTCTTACAAAAGTAATTAAATTTTGAAATCATGTTTTTAGGAACTCTATCCTGATAAATTATTTCTTTAATCTCCATTTTCTATCTCCTAATCAACTTTCGACAAAAATTCTTTCAAACGCATTATATCTCTATCTGTTAAACTTCCTATGATTTTTATCCTAACACTTTTTTCTTTCTATCTCATAGGCTTGAACAGTATCAATCCAAGAAGGCTTTTCTAAACCTGCTTTAAACCAATCAATAATCTCAAAATATTTTGCCTTTATTTTTATCTGACTTATTTTTCATATTTTTGTAGTAAGCCGATAAGTCTTAATGACTTCATCATTAAACTCAATAACCATTGCAGGACGAGATTTTGAACCTGATCCATCAGCATATTCAATTCTTGCTATCAATATTGAGTATTCTTCTAGTCTTTCCATTTTAACCTCTAATATCCTTATTCTTCACCAAAGAACCTATCAATATCTTCTTGTTTACTAAAATCCAGCTTCACAACTTCTGACTTTTCTTTTACTAATTTTTGAATATCTTTCTTTGCTTGCTCTACTTCTTCTTTTGAATATTCATCTAAAGCAAGTTCAAAAGGAATACTTCTCGTCAACACACTTTGTTTTAAAAACAACTTCACAGCAGTTGTCATATCTAAACCCAATTCACTAAAAACTTCAGTAGCATCTTTTTTTAATTTATCATCTACTCTAACAGCAATTTGTGACATAGCTATTCTCCTTTTTATCTTGTATATCTATTGAATCACTTTTTAGATATACAATTCAAATTCTATATATATTAAACACAGTATTTAAGTTTAAACTTGTAACTTCTTTTCTAATGCTTGAGCCAAAACTTCTGAATAGTTAATTTTCTCTCGGTCAGCAAGACGAACTAACCATTCAGGAACGGTCACGTTCTTCCTAATTGCCTTATTACTTCTCACAAAAGGCGCAGGATCTACTTGAATCATTGATACAAAACCATCTGAAACTTCAATCTTTAAAATATCACTTGGTGTAGGCAACTCTATACCTTCATCAATATAGGAAGCTAAAACATTTTCAAGCATTTCACGAGCATTTTTCATTGCTTCCTCAATATTTTTTCCTTCTGTACCACCACCAAACTCTGGAAATTCTACCCAATATCCTGTTCCTTCTTTATGAAAAATAGCTGGATACGTTTTTAACATTCTACTACCTCCAACATTCTACTACCTCTGATGTAAAAAGACTTAGGAATGTAAGAATTACAATCCTAAATCTTTGAGAATCTTTCTCTCCAATCCCTTTACCAAATCTTCATTTCCATGAACTGGAATTGTGACAAGATAAGCAAAACCCTCTTTCTTAAAATGATGATGACTTCCCTTTTGGCGAACTTCAACCCATCCATTCTCAAGAGCTAGTTTCACCATTTCTTTACCTGTAAGTGGCATATATAGTCGTTACCTCCTTACGCTTATTCATTTATCATTATACACATTATGCGTATATTTGTCAAGTTAAAATAGACCACTTTTTATTCAATAAATACAAAATAAAATAGACCAGCTTCCTGATCCACTTTATTCTATATTCATTAACTTAAATCTAATTTTTGGTCAAAATTTTTGGTCAACGTTTGGTCAAAAAAACAAAAATATACTATCCTATTTTAAAAAACTAAATTGTGATGATTGCCTATAAATAAACACTTTGAATATTCTTTATGTTTCTTTACGCTTCTTAATATGCCCCCTGCAGGAATCGAACCTGCAACTACTCCTTAGGAGGGAGTTGTTATATCCATTGAACTAAGGGAGCTAGAGAAAAAAACCCTGCCTTAGAGCAGAGTTTTTATCATCGAATTAACGACGGATTTCTTTGATACGAGCTGCCTTTACCTTGAAGAGCACGCAAGTAGTACAATTTCGCACGACGTACTTTTACCGTAACGAACAACTTCGATTTTTTCAACACGTGGAGTGTGGATTGGGAAGATACGTTCAACACCTACACCGTTAGAGATTTTACGAACTGTGTAGTTTTCTGAGATGCCAGCACCTTTACGTGCAATAACAACACCTTCAAAGATCTGAACACGTTCACGGTTTCCTTCGACAACTTTCGCGTGTACACGAACAGTGTCACCAGGACGGAATGAAGGGATATCTGTACGAAGTTGACCTTCAGTCAAGCTTTGGATTAATGGATTCATTTTATTCTCCTATCTTTGTCAATCTTGAGGAAACTTCCTCAGCGGATAAACTGTATTTTTGTGCGTCCATTACACACAAGATACAGTTTATCAAATTTCCTAGAAAAAGTAAAGAAATTTAAAGCAAAATTCCCAAAAAAATTGCAAGAAAACCAAGCAAGTAGGTTAATAATAAATAACTATAAAATGCCTTCTTGTCATTGATCAGTTTTTGGAGTTCATCATTCAAAGTTGAGAAAGTAGTCAAACCACCGCAAAAACCCGTTGCAAGTATAGAATAGACTTCTTTTGACTCCACATAGTTATAGCATAATCCAATCAAAAAACAACCTAGAAGATTAGCTATGAGTGTTCCTAGTGGTAGCACTGACCCTTGATTATAACGGGAAAAGAAATAACGAACAAGAGCACCCAGTCCACAAGCAAGCGCTAGATAAAATACTACCATTTCTTCCTCCCTAGATAATAAGCTAATAAAAGTCCGCCACCGACGCTCAAAAGCAAATAGGTCACCAAACTAAGGTACCGCCCTGTGTCCAGCAATTTCACTGCATCTAATAGGAGACTAGAAAATGTCGTTAAGCCGCCACAGAATCCTGTTCCAAGCGCTAGAATAGTGCCTTTACTACTTCCCTTATAAACCAGATAACCTTTTACAAGGTAGACAAGGCAAAAAATTCCTAAATAGTTGACTACTAGTGTTCCCCAAGGGAAGTCTGGACTAGATGGCAACCATCTCGAAATCTGAAAACGCACAATTCCTCCCAGCATACCAGCTAGAAAGATTCCTAGAGGGTAAAATTTTTCTTTTTTCATTTGATCGTTTTATCCTGATAATCACGTGAACGTTTGAGAATATCTGAAAAAGTCTCAACAATTGTATCTTGGTATTTTTTATTGCCTACACGACTTTTGACTTTTCTCAAAAGATAACTTCTTCTCTTTTAGTATCTAGAATAGGTTTTCCTGAAGCTTTTTTATAGGCAACTACTCCTTCAACTAAATGCATCCTCTCTTCTAAAAGTTGAACGATTTGGTCATCGATTTTATCGATTTCTTGTCGAATATTATCTAAATCCATAGAGTCTCCTTTTTTTAATTGAACTATTGTACCAAAAAAAGCACTAAATAGGCTAGTAAAGTCCTAATCCTGCTTAATAAAAACTGCACTGACAATTTTCATCAGTGCACTTCATGCTTATCCTACTTTAGCAGCTAATTCTTCCGCGAATTGCTCCAAGCGTTCAATATCTTCTTCCTCGGCAGAAAGGTCAACTTTAACGCACTCTGAACCCTTTTCAGCTCCAGTAGCGATAAATACTCGGTCGAAGTCATCAACAGCTTTACAGAATTCATCGTAGAAAGTATCACCTGATCCGACTACACCATAGATTTTACCGCTCAAGTTGAGGTCTGCTAGATCTTCGTAGAAGTCCATCATCTCATCTGGTAATTCTCCATCTCCGTAGGTATAGGTTGCGACAATGGCGATGTCTGCTTCTAAAAAGTCAGAAGCGTCAACGGTTGTACACTCATCAACATCCACTTCTAAACCACATTCTCTTAATTTATCTGCTACAATATCAGCGATTTCTTCAGTATTACCGGTCATACTGGCAAATACAATTTTTGCTAATGCCATAAGGTCCTCCTCAATTAATCTTTCTCCATTATATCACATCTTTTTCATTTTAAAAATAAAAACTCTTGTGCTACAATGAAATGAGAAAGAATTGAGGTTCATTATGGAAATTTGTCACCAAATTTTAGAAAAAATCAAAGCATACAATACTATTATCATCCACCGTCATATGAAACCAGATCCTGACGCTTTGGGGAGTCAGGTAGGTTTAAAAGCCTTGCTTGAGCATCATTTTCCAGAAAAAACGATAAAAGTAGTTGGTTTTAATGAACCAACCTTAACTTGGCTTGCTAAAATGGATCAGGTAGAGGACACAGACTATCAAGGTGCACTTGCCATTATCTGTGATACAGCAAACACAGCACGTATTGATGATAAACGATATCTTAATGCTGAGACTATTATCAAAATTGACCACCATCCAAATGACGAAGTCTACGGTGATCTTGTTTGGGTAGACACGAACTCTAGTAGTGCGAGTGAGATGATTGCTCTTTTTGCTGAAGCAACTAACTTAGAATTATCCGACTACGCTGCTAAAATGCTCTGCGCTGGAATTATTGGTGATACCGGCCGTTTTCTCTACCCTTCTACTTCTGCACGTACGCTTCGTATCGCAAGTCAACTCAGAGAACATAACTTTGACTACGCTGAATTAACTCGTAAAATGGATACTATGAGCTTTAAGATTGCCAAACTCCAGGGTTATGTCTATGACCACTTAGAAGTTGATGAAAATGGTGCTGCTCGTGTTATTCTCACCCAAGAAATCTTGAAGAAATACGACGTTACTGATGCGGAAACAGCAGCCATCGTTGGAGCTCCGGGCCGTATTGATACTGTTAGCCTTTGGGGAATCTTTGTGGAGCAAGCAGATGGTCACTACCGCGTACGTCTTCGCAGTAAATTTGTCCCAATCAATGAAGTTGCAAAAGAACATGATGGCGGTGGCCATCCTCTTGCTAGTGGAGCAAATTCCTATAGTTTAGAAGAGAATGAGCTCATCTACCAAAAATTAAAAAACTTGCTGAAAAATAGATAAAAAGCTTGCCAAACTTTTCAGAATCTGATAGACTAGTATGGTAACAATCTATGGCTCGCAAAGAGACCATGGCAGAAAGGAAATATTGCAAAATGAAAAAAGATATCCATCCAGAATATCGCCCAGTTGTCTTCATGGACACAACTACTGGTTACAAATTCCTTAGCGGTTCAACAAAACGCTCTAGCGAAACTGTTGAGTTCGAAGGCGAAACTTACCCATTGATCCGTGTGGAAATTTCATCAGACTCACACCCATTCTACACTGGACGTCAAAAGTTCACTCAAGCAGATGGACGCGTGGATCGTTTCAACAAAAAATACGGTCTCAAATAATCAACCGCATCACTTGTATACGGTTAAACGAAAACAACTTCGATTCGGAGTTGTTTTTTTATTGCTTTCATGAGTATCATCGATAAGTTTTTCAAATGTAGTTCGACTAGTAGTACTATTTTAACTTTCTACTTCTACTTTCATGACAGTCCTCTATAAACAAAAAGCCTGCTAACCAAGCTGACAGCTTGATTGACAGGCTTTTTTTATAAAATCAGTGTTAACTGCTTCTTTAAGAGCTTTACCAGCTTTGAATGCTGGAACTTTAGAAGCTTTGATTTTGATTTCTTTACCAGTTTGTGGGTTGCGACCTTTACGAGCTGCACGTTTACGAACTTCGAAGTTACCAAAACCGATCAATTGAACTTTTTCACCAGCTGAAAGGAATTCAGTTACAGCTGCGAATACAGCGTCAACTGCTGCTGCTGAATCTTTCTTAGTCAATTCTGTAGCTTCTGCTACTTTAGCGATCAAATCTTGTTTTGTTTGCCATGTTAATGAATCCTCCAAAATTATTTCTAATTAACACTTATAATCATAACCTAAAAATTCCTTTTTAGGTCAAGTCAAAAAAACACGTTTTTTTATCTGATTTTTTTCTTCATTTTTTTAGGAATTATAGCGAATTAAGATCGCCCAGGCGTTTTTCTCCGGTGTGAGTTTGGATAATTGAGCCTGTTTCTAGGACTGAAATCGGTTTTTTTCAACGTAAGGTTGTAGAACAGCTTTCATCTCGTTTGCAAATTCATTTGTACCTGAATAAGAAATACCAATCTCAGCTACTGAACGATTTGAAAGAGTGGCTACTAACTCATCCAACCATTTCTTAAAGGTTTTTGAACCGCGTCCTTTGACAATCGGTTGAAGTTCATGGTCTTTCATTTGCATAACTACTCGAATATTAAGTAAAGAGCTCAGCAAACCAGTAACACGACCAATACGGCCACCTTTTACAAGGTTTTCCAAGGTAGAAACACCGATGTAGAGTTCAGTGTGATTTTTTACATCCTCTACATGGGTTAGAATAGTTTCAAGGTCTTGTCCTTCTTGAGCCAATCTAGCAGCTTCAACAACCTGGAACTTCAATGCCTGATCTGTAAATGAACTATCCAAAACAATGACATCTGCAGTTGATAAACTTGCTCCTTGACGCGCTGCTTCAACAGTTCCTGATAAAGCATGGGACATGTGAATAGCTAGAATCTGACTACCATCCTTACCCAAATCATCAAAAAAATTTCTGCAAAGAGTCCCACTGGTGGTTGACTAGTCTTAGGGAAGATTTTTTTACTAGCTTGCATCAAGCGAAGAAATTCTCCTTCTTCAAGATCTGCATCTGAATAAAGGACACTATCAATCATTACAGATAGTGGAACAACAGTAATATCAAATTCTTTAACCACTTCCGGTTCAATAGTAACCGAAGAATCCGTTACAATTTTTACTTTTGTCATTTTGCTAATCTTTCTATTTTTACTATTGTTGATTATTCAACTTATAACTATAACAATTATATCAAAAAAATACTAAAAGTTCATACTCAATCCACCTAAATTTAAAAGCAATTTATACTTCTTTTTTTAATAAAAAAAGAAAAATCACCTATGCTTGGTGATTATCTTTTGTATTTAAGATAAATAATCATACAAATCTTGCATTTGTAAATCATCGGGTACTAATTGTAGATAGGATTGAATGTAGTCTTTTGCTTCTTCTAGCTTACCGAGTTCTCTTAACAAATAAATAAACTGTTCCAAAAACTCTGGATTGTCCTTGAGTTCAGTAGCAAGCTCCTTATAGAAATCATATGCTGCATCTAATTCTTCAGTCTCTTGATAGCTTCGAGCAATCATCCATTTAGTCAAGAGGTTCTCAGGTTCATAGACTGCTAAAGCTAGAATATCTTCGTATCTTTCTTGTTCTTGGTATATGGTAGCTAAGCGTAGCAAAATTTCTTCCTGGTCATCAGCATTTTCTTGTGCTTGAATCAGATAAGCTTCTGCTTGCTCAGGTTGATACAACTCATAAGATAGCTGAGATGCAAGGAGTAAGAGCCGAGTTTCAAAAGGATTTTTTGACAAGCCCTGTTGAGCTATTTTAAGAGCCTCTTCTGTCTGATGCTCCTTATGCAGTGCTTGACTATAACCATACTCATAACCCTCAAAATCTGGAGAAATAGTGTCTAGTTGTTTAAAGTATAGTACGGCTTTCTGGTAGTCCTCTTGGTCAAAATAGAGACTTGCAAGCTCAAAGGCTGTTTGGTCATCATATTCTAACTCTATGGCTTTTTCTAAAAATTCTATAGCAGATTCAAACTTACCTAAACGTGCATAAGCAAGACCAATTCTCTGATATGTCGAAATTCCAGTTTGATCGTAGATAACTCGATTATCTAATTGAGCATAGCCTTTAATGGCTTCTAAATCGTTTCCTAGCTCGCTATCTAGCTCAGCTAGTCCAAATATTAGGAGAGGGTCATCAGAGTAGCTACGAGCTTCTAAGAGCTTCTCACGCGCAACATCTGTCAATCCTTCCATCTGATATAAATCAGCTTTTAAGGCTAGAGCTGATACATACCATTCGCTTTCTGGACCAATGTTCTCTAAATAATCAAAAGCTTCCTCAATCAGTCCATCCTCACCAGCTATTGCAGCTAGATTGATGTAGACTTCTGGAAATTTCGGTGCTAATTTCTCATAGATTTGTGCTGCCTGTGGATAGAAACCAATCCCTTCAAGATATGCAGCAAGTTCAAGAAGGACTTCATCTGAATCTTCCTCTAGAGCTTTTTGGAAAAAAGAATCAGCTCTTGACAAATCTTGTTGTTCTAAAGCCTCGAGCATTTGTTGACTATTGTTCACGATCAGTCTCCTCTACTGGCTCATAAAGTCCACTAACTTCTTTGTACCAATCAAAAATTGCTGAGATGACTACTTTTGCAGAAGCGTAGATTGGAATACCTAGCAATACACCCCAAATACCAAACATGGATCCTGAAGTCAACAGCACAAAAAGAATGGTAATTGGGTGAATATTTAATTGACTACCCAAAATCAGTGGAGAAACAAAACGTCCTTCAATAGTTTGCTCTACAATGAAAACGATAATAACTTTTAAGAGCATAACAGGACCAGCAATCAAACCCAAAACAAGGGCTGGAATCATAGCAAGAAAACTACCAAGATAAGGAACTAAATTGAGAATACCAGCTGTAATACCTAAAGTAACAGCATATCGAAGCCCAATTATCTTAAAGAAGATAATAAACATGATAGCTACGATAACGGCTACGGTAATTTGACCTCGCACATAATTGGAAAGTTGTTGATTGACTTCTGAAAGAACCTTACCAACTGGTTCTCTCAATTTATTTGGTAAAAATTGAGTAATATAGTCTCTAAGTCCTTTTCCATCTCGAAGAAGATAAAAGAGCATAAATGGCATGATGATCAGAGCGACAATGACCTGTGAAGTTCCACTGATAAGAGCACTCACCCAGTTAACAGCCTTAGAAGAAATATTACTTGCCCAAGCAGTTGCTTGTGTTGAAAAATTAGCTAGAACCTGCTCCAGTTGAGGTCTAAAGTCATCTGGCAAACGCTTGGTTACGAGATCATCAATGACTTTATCAGCATCTTCGAGATAACTTGGGACATTTTGCGCAAAAACAACTACTTGACGTTGAAGGTTTGGAATTGCAACAGCTAGACCAATAATCAAGAGTACGGCAATAATGACGAAGATAATACTAATGGCTAAGACGCGGTTAATCTTGTACTTCTCCATCAAATCTACTAGTGGATTCAAGAGGTAGAAAAGTAGCCCCGATAAAATAACTGGCAACATGACTACTGATAAAAAGTCGATAACAGGGATAAACAAGAAGCTGATTTTACTAAGAATAAAAATATTCAGACCTAGTAACAAGGCTACTAAAAATACAGTAACAGCCTTATTATCTAAAAACCATTTAAAAAACCAAGATAAGGTAAAGTGTTTCTCTTTTTGTTCCATTTTTTCTTCCTTTCCTTTGTCCTAACATTATACCATGTTTTAAGAAAAATAAGGGATTTTTATAGTGTTTTAAAAAAGTACAAATTTAGCTTTTTGGCAAGAGTACAGGACTGTTTTATGATTTAGAATTTTCATCTAGTAGACCTTTTTATGTTATAATTGAATTATCTTTTTCTAGAGGTATGAATATGAAAGAAACAGTCTATTTTGGAACTTATACACGCCGTATTTCCCAAGGGATCTACAAGGCTGATTTTGATACAGAAACAGGCAAACTCTCAAATCTAGAGCTCTTTGCAGCAGAACCAAGTCCAACCTACCTATCCTTTGATCAGCATCAGCATCTCTATACTGTCGGAAGCCATGAAGGCAAAGGGGGAATTGCAGCATACAAAACTGATGGTAGTCTTCTTAACCATGTTGTTGAAGAAGGGACTCCTCACTGCTATGTTGCAGTTGATGAGAAACGAGGGCTAGTCTATGGCGCTAACTATCATAAAGGTCAAGTTCTAGTCTATAAACGTAAAAATGATGGCAGTCTTGAATTAGCAGACAAAGTTCAACACACTGGCCATGGTCCACATGAAAACCAAACTTCTCCTCACGTACACTACACAGATTTAACACCAGACCAATATTTAGTAACTTGTGACTTAGGTACTGACCAAGTTACTACCTACGATGTCAGTCCAGAAGGAAAAATAAAGAAATTAGCAACCTACAATTCTAATCCTGGTGCTGGAGCTCGCCACCTTGTTTTCCACCACCACTACAAGATTGCTTATCTCATTTGTGAACTCAATAGTACGATTGAAGTATTGATTTACGATGGTGTCGGAGAATTTGAACAAATGCAGGTCATTTCAACATTACCAGATGACTATAATGGATTCAATGGTACTGCTGCTATTCGTCTCTCAAAAGATGGTAAATTCCTCTACGCTTCTAACCGAGGACATGATTCTATAGCTGTTTATAGCATTTTAGCAGATGGAAGCTTAGAATTATTAGAGATTGTTCCAACACATGGGAAAAATCCACGTGATTTTGATTTATCACCTAATCAGGAGTTCCTCATCGCTGTTCACCAGGATTCTGATAATGCTACAGTCTTTAAACGCAATCCTGAAACTGGTAGACTGGCTGAACTTTCTAATGAATTCCAGGTTCCTGAAGCAGTCTGCATAAGTTTCACTAAATAAGTACATTAAAAAAAATGAACTTGATTTAAATCAAGTTCATATAATTTATTTCCGACATTGATACGGTTAATAGCACGTTGCAATGCAATTTTAGCACAGCGCTCTTGGTCGATTAAGT
>BNJS01003771.1_pt1 | contig 38117 bp, 48 predicted proteins | sample 8540461 | NCBI WGS metagenome assembly BNJS01 (sample SAMD00202454, study PRJDB9452) | human saliva metagenome | isolation source: human saliva | place: Japan
TTACCCAATCACACTTCCGTTTGGTACAGCTGGATCAACTGTGAGAAGGGTTAGTTTTTCCATCATGTTCAGCTGATAGGATCATACCTTGGCTGACATATTTCTTCATCATCTTACGAGGTTTGAGGTTAGCAACAATTTGGACTTTCTTGCCGACCAATTCTTGTTCGTTTGGATAGTATTTTGCAATTCCTGAGAGGATTTGACGGTCTTGACCATCCCCAGCATCCAAGCGGAATTGAAGCAACTTATCAGAACCTTCTACTTTAGACACTTCTTTAACTTCGGCGACACGGATTTCAACCTTGTCAAAGTCTTCAAACTTGATTTCATCCTTGTTGAGTTTGAGTTCGACTTCGTCTGGATTCCATTCTTCTCGACTGCTGGTTTATTACCTTCCATTTGTTCCTTGATATAGGCGATTTCTTCTTCCATATCCAGACGCGGGAAGATTGGTGTTCCTTTAGCAACTACTGTTACACCTGCAGGGAAATCAGCCAGGCTCAAGTTTTCAAGGCTAGAAACTTCTGCTAAACCAAGTTGAGTCAAAACTGCACGACTGGTTTCCATCATAAACGGCTCAATTAAGTGAGCTACGACACGAAGGCTGGCTGCCAAGTGGCTCATAACACTTGCCAATTGGTCACGAAGTGCTTCATCCTTAGCCAAGACCCATGGAGCTGTCTCGTCTATGTATTTGTTAGTACGAGAGATAAGAGTCCAGACTGCTTCAAGGGCACGTGGGTAGTCAACTGCTTCCATGTGTGTATGGTAGTCAGCAATTGATTCAGCAGCTACTTGAGCAAGAGCATTGTCAAACTCTGTTACACCCTCTACATAGGCTGGAATTTGTCCATCAAAATACTTGTTAATCATGGAAACCGTACGGTTGAGGAGGTTGCCAAGGTCATTAGCCAATTCATAGTTGATACGGCCGACATAGTCTTCAGGAGTGAAGGTTCCGTCTGAACCAACTGGAAGGCTACGCATGAGGTAGTAACGAAGTGGATCTAGTCCATAACGCTCTACCAACATTTCAGGGTAAACGACATTTCCTTTTGACTTAGACATCTTACCATCTTTCATGACAAACCACCCATGGGCAATCAAACGATCTGGCAATTTGATATCCAACATCATAAGAAGGATTGGCCAGTAAATCGAGTGGAAGCGCAGGATGTCTTTCCCTACCATGTGGAAGACAGTTCCAGTCCAGAACTTGTCAAAGTTACCATGTTCATCTTGACCGTAACCAAGAGCTGTCGCATAGTTTAGAAGGGCATCAATCCAAACGTAGACAACGTGTTTAGGATTTGATGGCACTGGCACACCCCAGGTAAAGGTTGTACGAGATACCGCCAAATCTTCCAAACCTGGCTCGATGAAGTTGCGCAGCATTTCATTCAGACGACCATCCGGAGTGATAAATTCAGGATGAGCTTTGAAAAATTCGACCAAACGGTCTTGGTATTTGCTGAGGCGAAGGAAGTAGGATTCTTCTGAAACCCATTCCACCTCGTGACCTGATGGAGCGATACCACCCGTCACATTTCCAGCTTCATCACGGAATACTTCTGCAAGCTGGCTTTCTGTAAAGAATTCCTCATCTGATACTGAATACCAGCCAGAGTATTCGCCCAGATAGATGTCATCTTGAGCAAGCAAGCGTTCAAAGACCTGTGCGACAACTTTTTCATGGTAGTCATCAGTTGTACGGATAAATTTATCGTATGAGATATCTAGTAATTGCCAGAGTTCTTTAACTCCAACTGCCATTCCATCAACATAGGCTTGTGGTGTAATACCAGCTTCTTCTGCTTTCTGCTGAATTTTCTGACCGTGCTCATCAAGACCAGTCAGATAAAATACATCGTAGCCCATTAGGCGTTTGTAACGTGCTAGGACATCACAGGCTATAGTTGTGTAGGCAGAACCGATATGAAGTTTCCAGATGGATAGTAAATCGGCGTTGTAATATAAAAATTCTTTTCAGACATAATTTTTCCTTTCCAGGCAAATGAAACCTGTTTTTCTAACACTTCATTATATCACATTTTTAATGATTTTCGATAGGGAAAGCCATACAAAAACAAGATAGACGAGTGTCCATCTTGTTTATCTTATTCATAACGAAGGGCTTCAATTGGATCAAGTTTCGATGCCTTGTTGGCTGGTAAGACTCCAAAAATCATACCTACACTAGCCGAAACTGCAAGACTAAATAGAGCAACTGGGATTGATACTCCCACTTCTATACCCGCAATCAATCCTTGTAAAAGTATCCCAGCTATAGCTGTTAAGCCTGTCGCAATGGTCAAACCAATGACTCCACCTAACAAGGTCAAAATCATAGATTCAATCAAAAACTGGATTAAAATATTGGCACGTGTTGCACCCAATGCCTTACGGAGACCAATCTCACGAGTACGCTCTGTCACCGAAACCAGCATGATATTCATAACACCAGTTCCTCCAACAAAGAGGGAAATTCCTGCAATAGCACTAATAATCGTCGTTATAAATCCAAAAAGTTGTTGTACTTCTTGGAAGGCTGCAGTCGCATCTGCCACCTGATACTCCCCTTGCTGAAGACCAGCAATCTCGGTCAATTTTCTAGCTAATTCTGGTCCCACTGTTGGTGTCAAACTGGTATCATTGACACGAAAGACAATATCAGAAATTTCATCCATATTGAAGTTATTAGCAAGAGAAATATTAGTCGTAATTGGAAGTCCACCAATACCAAAAGTCTTAGCGCCCTTGGCCTCGTCACTAGTATAGACACCAATGACACGGTAGCTAAAGCCACCAACATCTATAATTTGGTTAACAGCTTCTTGAGCTGACCCAAACAGACTATTAGCAAGTTCTTGGTCTAGTAAAATGACACTGGCCACATCTTTATAATCCTGAGCCATGAGACTTCGGCCTGCAACAATTTCATTTTCAACCGCCTTCATGTAGGTAATATTCCCACCTGTCAGGCTAGCGCGCTCCACTTTTTTATCTTTATATGACAAGGTGGTATTTGTTGAGTTGGTTATATAGTAACTATCCACCCCCTTCAGTTTGGCCGCCTCCTTGACCCAGGATTCTTGTGGTTTTGGTGGTTCAACATGAACTTCCTCTTCTTTCCCAGAAACTGTTAAAGCTGATTGTTTTTGGGTAAAAGAACCGTCTTTACTTTTAATAGGCGAGAAAAAGACATGGATATTCTTCTGTGACTTGGTCATATTTTTATTGACCTGACGAGACATAGAATCCCCCAGAGCCATAATAACAACAACTGATGAAACACCAATGATAATCCCAATCATAGTGAGAAAAGAGCGCATCTTGTGAGCCATGATAGATGAAAAGGCAAATTTCAGATTCTGCATCTTAGTTTTCCTCCTTTTCTAACTGGGCACTATCAGATGAAATAACCCCATCTCGAATAACAATCTGGCGTTTAGCATAAGCAGCGATTTCAGGTTCATGCGTTACCATGATAATGGTCTTTCCTTCTTTATTCAGTTCAACTAATAATTGCATGATTTGGTTACCTGTTTTTGTATCCAAGGCTCCTGTCGGTTCGTCCGCTAAGATAATAGAAGGATTGTTTACCAAGGCACGCGCAATGGCTACACGTTGCTTTGACCACCAGATAATTCTGAAGGCAAATGGTGACTACGCTCAGTCAATTCGACCTTATCTAGATATTCCTCAGCTAACTTGCGACGTTTTGAAGCCGAAACTCCCGCGTAAATCAAGGGCAATTCTACATTTTGTAGAGCATTGAGTTTGGATAGAAGAAAAAACTGCTGAAAGACAAAGCCGATTTGTTGGTTACGAACCTTGGCTAGTTGTTTTTCACCCAATCCAGCCACCTCTTGGCCTTCAAGATAATACTCTCCACTGGTTGGTGTATCCAACATCCCAATCGTATTCATCAGAGTGGACTTACCAGAACCAGATGGTCCCATGATGGCAACAAACTCACCCTCATTCACTTCTAGATTGATATTTTTGAGAACCTGCAGTTCTTGGTCACCATTACGGTAGCTTCTGCAGATATTTTTTAGACTAATTAGTTGCTTCATCAGCCTTCACCTCTTTTCCTTCCTCTAGAGAAGACGTTGGGTTACTGATGACCTTGACTCCATTTGTCAGACCTGAAGTGATTTCTTGGTTGTCTGCATCAGCATTTCCCAACCCAACTTCCACTTTCTTGGCCTTTTTCTGCTCGTCAAGTACCCAGACATAGTTCTTATCATTTTCAGTTACAATACTTGTTAGAGGAACCAAAATAGCTTTACTCTTATTCTTTACCTCAACACTTACTGAGAATCCTTGTTTCAAGACACCGATTTCACTTGTAACATCGATAGTATATGGATATTTGGAACCAGAATTACCAGCTGCTGCAGCCGCAGCACTTGCTGCTTCACCATTGTTTTTAGGGTAGTCAGAAATGTAGCTAATCTTACCAGTCCAGCTCTTATCTTGGTAAACTTTAGAAGTAAAAGTTACTTCTTGTCCTACAGAGAGGTTGGCAAGGTTGTATTCAGATAGTTCACCCTTAACTTGTAAGTTTTCATTGCTAACGACATGAACTACCACCTGGCTAGCTCCAGTCGGAGATTTAGAAACATTACGGTTGACTTCGACCACAGTTCCCTCTAAGGTACTAAGAACCGTCATTGCATCCAACTGACTTTGAGCCTTGCTTAATTGCGCTGCTGCATCTGCACGAGCATCACGGGCATCACCTAGTTGTGCATCAATAGAGGAAACTGAATTTCCTGAGACTGGAGCTGGAGTTTGGGTTGTTGCACCTTCGCCTCCTGCTGGCGCTGGTAACTGCGGAGCTGAAGCGGCTTCATTTCGTGCTTGATTGAGTTCATTGATATGACGGTCTGCCTTCGCGACTGCTCGGCTCGCTGAATCATAGGCCGCCTGGGCTTCTGAACTACTGTACTTGACTAAAGCCTGCCCTTCGCTGACCTTGTCACCCACAGAAACAAGGATTTCATCTAAATCTCCCTTACTAGCATCAAAATAAACATATTGTTCATTTTTTGCTGTTACTGTCCCTGACAATAAAACAGAGGATGCCACGCTTCCTTCCTTAGCAACAACAAGATGAGTAGGTTCATCTTTTACAGCGGTTTGAGATGGTTGTCTAAAGAGTAAAATCCCTCCAGCACCCAATACAACTACACTTGCAGCACCGATTGCTGCATACAATTGCCACTTTTTAGCTTTACTATTCTTTTTCATAATGAAACTCCTTTTTGATTTAAAGTCCTTAACAATATTATACAAAAATTACCAAATATAAACAATAACAGTTTAGAACGAAATAATGACATTTCAGGATTCAATTATTGTTCGGAATTCATTTTACAATCATTGTACTAGTTATATAATACACTTTATTTTTCTTTTTCGCAAGCCTTTTTTCTTAATTTTTTTGAACGTAGCAGATTTTTGCAATCAAATCAAAAAAAAGATAGAATATGACTATCAAAAAATGACACTCTACTATTTCAAAGAGTACAAAGGAGTTTTTAATGAGAGAATACGATATCATTGCTATCGGTGGAGGTAGCGGAGGAATTGCTACCATGAACCGTGCTGGTGAACATGGAGCCAAAGCGGCCGTTATTGAGGAAAAGAAATTAGGTGGAACCTGCGTCAACGTCGGATGTGTTCCTAAAAAAATCATGTGGTACGGAGCACAAATCGCTGAGACTTTCCATCAATTTGGAGAAGACTACGGCTTTAAGACTACTGATCTTAACTTTGACTTTGCAACCCTACGTCGCAATCGTGAAGCTTACATTGATCGCGCTCGTTCTTCTTATGATGGCAGTTTTAAACGCAACGGCGTAGACCTAATTGAAGGCCATGCTGAATTTGTAGATTCTCATACTGTCAGCGTAAATGGTGAACTGATTCGTGCTAAACATATCGTGATTGCTACTGGTGCCCATCCAAGTATTCCAAACATTCCCGGTGCTGAACTAGGTGGCTCTTCTGATGATGTATTTGCCTGGGAAGAATTGCCAGAGTCAGTTGCTATTCTAGGCGCTGGTTATATCGCTGTTGAATTGGCTGGCGTACTCCACACTTTCGGTGTCAAGACAGACCTCTTTGTTCGCCGCGATCGTCCTTTACGTGGTTTTGATTCTTACATCGTTGAAGGTTTGGTCAAGGAAATGGAAAGAACAAACTTGCCACTTCATACTCACAAAGTCCCTGTTAAGTTAGAAAAAACTGTTGAAGGTATTACCATTCATTTTGAAGATGGTACTAGTCACACAGCTAGCCAAGTTATCTGGGCTACAGGTCGCCGTCCAAACGTTAAGGGATTGCAACTTGAAAAAGCTGGAGTAACTCTGAACGAACGTGGCTTTATCCAAGTGGATGAATACCAAAATACTGTTGTTGAGGGAATCTACGCTCTAGGTGATGTAACAGGTGAAAAAGAACTAACTCCAGTTGCTATCAAGGCTGGACGTACTTTATCTGAACGTCTCTTTAACGGCAAAACAACTGCTAAAATGGACTACTCAACTATTCCAACCGTTGTCTTTTCACACCCTGCTATCGGAACGGTTGGATTGACCGAAGAGCAAGCTATTAAAGAATATGGTCAAGACCAAATCAAGGTTTACAAATCAAGCTTTACTTCTATGTACTCTGCTTGCACTTGCAACCGTCAAGAAACACGTTTCAAATTGATCACAGCTGGTTCAGAAGAAAAAGTTGTCGGACTTCATGGAATTGGCTATGGTGTTGATGAAATGATTCAAGGATTTGCTGTTGCTATCAAAATGGGAGCAACCAAGGCAGACTTTGATGCAACTGTGGCGATTCACCCAACTGCATCTGAAGAATTTGTAACCATGCGTTAATCGAAACAAAAGAAGCTGAGACAAATGTGTCGGCTTCTTTTTTGATGATTTACGAATCGATGAAAATAACTTACCCAGTCAGCAAAATCGGCCGTTACAGTTTTTGTTACCTTTGTTATGAAAATAGGTTGACAATAATATTAAATCAAGTATAATAGTTACTATACATAAGAAAAGAGGTTAACTATTTTGAAAAAAGCTCACGTTTATGCTATCCCTGCTATTGGGGCTGCTCTCATTGCTGTTTTAGCACAAATCAGTCTTCCAATTGGACCTGTTCCCTTCACTCTGCAGAACTTTGCAATCGGCTTGATTGCTACTGTCTTTAGACCGAGAGAGGCTGTACTTTCTGTTGGACTCTATCTTCTTCTAGGTGCTATCGGTCTTCCTGTCTTTGCAGGAGGTGGAGCTGGATTTCATGCTTTGATTGGTCCTACTGCAGGCTATCTTTGGTTTTATCTTGTTTATTCTGGACTTACCTCTTCTCTAACTAACAGTGATAGTGGTTTTGTCAGAATTTTTCTAGCAAATCTCTTAGGAGATACACTTGTCTTTGTTGGTGGGATCATTGGATTGCATTTCCTAGCTGGAATGCCATTTGAAAAAGCTCTTGCTGTGGGGGTATTTCCCTTTATCATCCCAGATCTTGGTAAAATTATTGCTATTAGTTTTATTAGCCGTCCATTACTTCAACGCCTTAAAAATCAGGCTTACTTTGCTAACTAAAAAAGGATATCGAGTTGTCATAACTCAGTATCCTTTTCTTTCATTTTGAAAACTTATACTCTTCGAAAATCAAATTCAAACCACGTCAGCTTCGCCTTGCCGTACTCAAGTACTGCCTACGGCTAGCTTCCTAGTTTGCTCTTTGATTTTCATTAAGTATTAGTTACCTTTAAAGGCATCCACCATGGTTTGAAATTCTTCATTTGAGAGAGTAATCCCTTTGCCCATTTTAGTATGATCTGGACTCCAAGCACGAATGTCAAACTTTGCAGGAGCACCATTAAAGCTCACACGGTTGATTTCCTTAGTCCAACCTTTTTCGTTTTCAGAAAGAGTCAACAAGTGCTCTTCAATTTCAAATGTAAATTCTGCCATTTTTCTTCTCCTTTTTTTAGCTTTCATTTGATTATTCGTAAAAATCTTGTAGATTTTAGGAAAATTTTATATAATATTGATATAAAGAAGGGAGGCTAATATGAGACATAAATTCCAGCAAGTTCTAGATAAAATACATGACTTTTTAAATGGACATGACCAACCTGACCAGACTGAAAGCAACTCCCTTACGGCTACTATTGAAGAGGCTATCCAGAAACAAACTGCTGTTCACCTTATCTTGTCTGAGGCAAGCTTTACAGGTGACATCATCAAATACGATCAGCAACGCCAGCAAATTATCGTGAAAAATTTTGCCAAAAAAATGTGACCCGTATTATCCGCATAAGCGATATTCAACGCCTGCGATTTGTCCCTTCAACTGTCCAAACAGCTCAAAAAAATAGATTTTTAGAAAAGAGTGAGATGTAGTTGCTTCATCCCACTCTTTTTCTTAGCGAATTTGTTCAAAATGTAAATGAACAGCGATATGGTCTCCATAACCACTTCTTTTCCAAGTCACGTTGTAAACGATAGGAAATGTAGTGTTCTGCAATGGTAATGTAACCTGCACCCAGTAAACGATGCTCAACCAAAGACTGAATCATGCTGATGGTAGCACGTTCCACCTTGGCTTCTTCCAAATCCAAAACCACTTTCTTAGTGACTTGTGCAAGGTTTTGACGTAAATCATCTGTCAATACATAGACAGTCTGGGCTGCCTTTAAGATAGCTTGGTAAATCTTGTCGGGATTAAATTCAGCAATTTCTCCATCACGTTTGATTACTTGCATAGCTTTCTCCTTTATTCTTTGTTTTCTTTGATTTCTGCCAGTATTTTTTCTTCTTCTGCTGTCAGTTGATAATGTTCAAGCAAATCCGGTCTGCGCTCGTAGGTTTTCTTTAAACTCTCATACAGTCGCCACTGACGAATCTTTTCATGGTGCCCGCTCATCAGAACATCTGGTACAACCATGCCTCGGTAATCATAGGGCCGTGTGTACTGGGGGTATTCTAGAAGGCCTGAAGAAAAACTATCATCTTGGTGGCTAGACTCCTTGCCAATCACTTCTGGAATCAGGCGTACCGTCGCATCAATCATGGTCATAGCCGCCAACTCTCCACCAGTCAAGACATAGTCACCCAGGGAAATCTCATCTGTCACCAAGGTCTTAATGCGCTCATCATAGCCCTCATAGTGACCACAGATAAAGATCAGTTCCTCTTCTTGAGCCAAATCCTCAGCATAAGCCTGATCAAACTGCTTTCCAGCTGGATCGAGGAGAATAACGCGCGGATTTTTCTTTTCAATAGCATCAAAGGCATCGAAAATGGGTTGGGCTCGGAGCAACATCCCCTGACCACCTCCGTAGGGCTCATCATCTACATGACGGGCCTTTTCAGCATTTTCTCGGAAATTATGATACTGGATATCCAAGAGCCCTTTTTCACGAGCCTTTCCAACGATTGAGTGCTCCAGTGGAGAAAACATCTCTGGAAAAAGGGTTAAAATATTAATCTTCATCGTCTAACCCTTCTAAGATTTCCACATCGACGCGGTTATTTGGAATATCAACATTGAGAACTACTGGTGGGATATAAGGCAAGAGCAAGTCACGCTTGCCTTTTCGCTTGACCACCCAGACATCGTTGGCACCTGGTTGCAGGATTTCTTTGATGGTTCCAATCAAGTTATCACCCTCATAGACTTCCAAACCGATAATCTCGTGATAGTAAAATTCACCATCATCTAAGTCATTCAAATCTTCCTCAGCGACCTTGAGACTGTACCCCTTATACTTTTCGATAGCGTTGATATGGTACATGTCTTTGAATTTGATAATATCAAAGTTCTTCTGTTTACGGTGGCTAGCGATGGTCACTGTTTGGACAAACTGATCTTTTTCATCAAACAAGGCCAGCCCAGCCCCTTTTTTAAACCGTTCTTCTGCAAAATCCGTCACAGACAAGACTCGCATCTCACCCTGCAACCCCTGCGTATTGACGATTTTCCCAACATTAAAGTAGTTCATCTTGTCTCCTGTAGTCTATTTCTATCCATCTTATTCTGACAATTCTCGAATAATAGTCGCAATTTTTTCTGATTCTGACCATTGTAAATAATGGTGATTCCCTCCTAAAATGAGTTTAGTATTGGAAGTCCAATATTCTGATTCTCTGTACTCTTTTTCTCTATAAGCCTGACAAAAAATAAATACAGTGACATGATATTGTGTTGATAAATTCTCAAAATCTTCCTCAGTAATCTCTCCAGATATCTGAAATTCTGGATCTTGATTTTCCAACTCTAAGCCTTTTTCTTGCATTATTTCCCAGATTTCTTTATTAATTTCAGGGCTAAATGTGGCTTGAGTTAAGTTCTTAAAAATAAAATTCAGGACCACACTCCTCAATCAGCCTCATCTGCTCTTCCATTTCTGGATAAGGATTTTTCTGAAAAATCAGCAAACATGACTTTTTTAGTTGTCGGTTCAATTGCTACTAAAGCCTGACACTTAATTGGTTTCTTGAGTAATTTGCAAGCTAAAATTCCACTCAAACTATGTACACAAAGTATATATTCAGAAATCCCTAACTCTTCAAGTACTTCATATACCGCATCTGCAAGATTATCTAGATTTTTTCCAGTTTGGTCATGAATCGAACTCCTACCTGTGTTCGGAAAATCAATAGTCAAATAACCAATTGTAGGAGGAAGTTTTTCAAGTATAAGTGAAAAATTTTCATAACTTGGTAGCAAACCTGCGCCACTTAAACAGACTAGCACTTTCTTTTGCTTTTGATAAGTAACAGAGAGACTACCAATTTCTGTAGATACTTCAATCCTCTTCATAGAGAAATCCACTCATTCTATATAATGAATTATTAAAAATCCTTATCCTTTATTTTATCACGTTCCAGTGATTTTCTCAAGTTGGATAAATCTCATCCTACAGAGCTACTACTTCTTCAAAGAATTCACCAATTATCTGATTAAACTCTTCAGGATGATCATTCATCGGTTGGTGTTTGCTGTCTGAAATCGTTACTTGACGCGCATTGGGATTTAGAGCAATGATACCATCATAGATTATTTTTAGGTGTTTGGGAAAATCATTTTCGCCTCTTACTAATAGCATAGGAGGATTTCCATGATAACCTTCTATCTCGTGGACAGCCAAAAAACCTGTGATTCCAAGATTCAAAAAAACATCTCGCCCAGTTTCTATAATGGCCGTCTTAATCAATTCTCTTGTGATAGGATTATCTGTACACATTTTTGAGTTCTTATCTGCAATCAACTTCCAAGGAATCGTTTTATACATAAGGGAACTATATTTTATGCGATTTCTCTCTTTATCTGATAGGTAACGATGCTGTCCCCAACTATCTACCATGACCAAGGCTAGAACTCTTTCTGGATGGCGATAGGTGTACTCTTGAAGTGGATTCCCTCCCCAAGAATGACCAACCAATATCACCTTATCCAACTGGAAATAGGACAAAATAGCATCTACATCTTGAACAGCACCTTCTAAGTCAGGTAAACCAACTTTCATAGGTGATTCACCCTGTCCTCTAACATTGACAAAGTAAAGGTCAAATTCATCAAAAGCATCATACTGGTGGGCCCACATCTGACTACGGCCACAAGCTCCATGATAAAAAATAATGTGTCCTTTACTTGAGCTTCCAGGGCGATGATAAACAGCCAAGTCACAATCTAAAACTGGTATAATGTGACGTACCAAAGTCTTGGGTTTTCTGTTATAAAAAGCAATAACTTCAGCTATATCATTTTGCTTCATTATTACACTCTCTCCTCTTTATCCTAGTGTCATTCTTTTTATCTATTTTATCATGCTATATTAAAATCATCGTTTTCCAAACTTAATTACATTAAAATTTTTGAATTTTCTGTATCATTTAGATTAAGAAAAAGACTGCTCAGCAATCTTTACTTTTTTCTAATCAGATTCATGCCTAAAATTCCAGCAATAAGCAAAGTTGCTCCGATCACATGATAGCTATAAATTGGTTCGTGGAGGATAAGAGCTCCAGCTAGAATGGTCAAAACTGTTCCAAGATTTCCAAAGACACTGACGGTTGATGCTCCAAGTCGAACAATAGCATAGATAGAGAGACTACCAGTAACGATAGAGGCTAAAATTCCCAAATAGAGAATTGAAGCAGATAAGATACCTGTCCAAGTGGCGCAAAGTAAGCTAATATGTTCCCCTCTAGATAGTGCGAGGTCAGACTCAGCGTATTAAAGGTGACGAAGCCAACAAATATCACAACAGCTGTCATATCCATCGCCCGATAGCGATCTCCTTTAGTCTTGCTAAGGATATTGTTTAGTGCATTGGCGAGAACAGATCCCAACATCAAGAGAAAGCCAAAACTAGCAGTCTCAGTACCAAAGTTAGCTCCTTTACTAAGGAAGATGAAAACTACTCCTGCTACGGATAAAAATAAAAAGAACTTTTGCAGCAAGCTTGTCTTTTCCTTGAGAAAGACCGATGCTAAAAAGAGCGTAAAAATCGGGACAAGAGCCTGTAAAATTCCAGCTTCAGAAGACGATATATACTGTAAAGCAAAGGATTGAAAAATAAAAAAGAAAAGCGGATAGAAAAGACTCATAGGAAGAATAGAAAGAATATCTTTTCTACTTAAACTCACTCTGATAAGTTTGGTTTGATGTAAAACGACCATTACTAAAGCTGCGATTGTATAGCGATGCGCTAAGTTTGTGAGAGGACTGGCATAGCCTAAAGCAATCTTAGTAAATAAAAAAGAAAATCCAATGATGGCTGAAAAGGATAAGGCTGCTAGGTAAGCTTTTGTTTTCTCGTTCATAGACTGTTACTCCTTTTAAAAATAGCTATTCTCAAGATTGATTGACTAGAATTCTTTGAGACTGTCTTTCCATTGTAGCATAGTAGACTGCTAGATGCTATTTCTAGGATTAGCATTTTATGCCTACTATCACCGTTTATCTAGTTCATTGACTAAAAAGGATTCAGCAAGTCTGATCTACTTTTCTCGTTCTTGTCTCACAAGTTCTAGCTCGTCTACCTCTTGGAAATTCCTTACTTTGATAGCATAATCCATCATTTTCCTTGCTTTCTCTTTCTTATATTTACTAATACCTTCTTTATTAGTCAAAAATTGATTTCTTATCGTCTTAGAGGTCCCCCTTCAAAAATCCTTCCAAATCTCGTTCATGTTGGTACTGATGGCTGCAGTTTTATCTTTCTCAAAGATAGTCTTGGTTAGATCTATGTCGTTGATGGCTGCGATTGCAACGGTGTAGTGAATGACATCAGCCAGTTCTTTTGCTAGTTCCTCGTTAGAATCCTGAACGCCCTCTTTTCTACTAGAACGACCATTCAAAACCTCAGCTACTTCTCCTACTTCCTCCACTAACTTCATAAAGAGACCTTCCTCAGTCCGAGACTGCTGGTAATGTTCGAGTAATACTCTTCGCAAATCAAATTCAAACTACGTCAGCTTCACCTTGCCATACTCCAGTACAGCCTGCGGCTAGCTTCCTAGTTTGCTCTTTGATTTTCATTGACTATAACTAGTCTTGTAATTGTTTAAACGTTAAATCCTTCATATCCTGCTCCTTGCAAAAAAAGCGAGACATCCGTCCCGCCCTTCTTATTTTTCGTCAATAACGATTCTTACTTTTTTGTCTTCAGTTGGGACAGAGTAGACAATCGTTCTTATCGCAGAAATAGTGCGACCCTTACGACCGATTACACGACCCACATCGCTTTGATCAAGATCCAAATGATATTCCAAAAACTCTGGTGTATCTTCAATCTTGATAGTTAAGGCATCTGGTTGTGAAATCAAGGGTTTCACAATCGCAATAATGAGATTTTCAATCGTATCCATCTGTCAACCTACTTTAAACTTATTTTGAGAATTTAGAATCGTGGAATTTTTTCAATACACCTTCTTTTGAAAGGATGTTACGTACTGTATCTGAAGGTTGAGCTCCATCAGCTAACCATGCAAGAACGCGGTCTTCTTTCAAAGTTACTTGGTTTTCAGCAACAAGTGGGTTGTAAGTTCCAACTGTTTCGATGAAACGTCCGTCACGTGGTGAACGTGAATCTGCTACGTTGATACGGTAGAAAGGTTTTTTCTTAGAACCCATACGAGTCAAACGGATTTTAACTGCCATTTTTAAAGTCTCTTTTCTTATTTTTTATTTCGGTGAAATAGCTGAGCTATTTAGCACATGTTCTATTATATCAGATTTCTAGCAGGTGTCAAGAAAAAAACTTGACAGACTATAAAATTCTTAAACCATTTAGAAATTTGTTAGAAGTAGGAAATAAATGTTTGAAAGAAGCTATCCGTGAATACTATTTTATACTCAATGAAAATCAAAGAGCAAACTAGGAAGCTAGCCGCAGGCTGTACTTGAGTACGGCAAGGTAAAGCTGACGTAGTTTGAATTTGATTTTCGAAGAGTATTAGAAACATTTTATAAAGACCATCAACTCAAACCCTTCATATCGCCTGAACGAGATTTGGATGCTTGGCTCCTAAATCCCAAGCCCGTTCCCAAGCGAAATATCAAGGATTTTAAGAATGATATCTACTAATTAATTTATAAAATATGAATCAATAGATTCTAAATAAGGGGAATAATTTAGTTCTGTAAAAAAATTAACTTCTACACCTACAAAAGCTTATTCTGACAGACTTTATAACAGTCTAAGAAAAAAAGTAGAGATTCATACAGTATCTAGATTTTTCCAAAAAAATTTCTTTTATCATCAAATATTATTAACGAAACTATCCAAACCAAATCCGATGCATTGCTTCAAAGAATACTTTAGTTGTTTTGACTATCAAGGGCTTTTTATTAAAAATTTTTTTCAAATAATTACCACATTGACACATAAAATTCTTGCTTTCTAAATTTAAGTGTGATATATTTATAACATAACATTTAAATGTTATATATTTATAACATGAAAAAAAGGAGTCTATCATGAAAAAAAGTCAAAAAATGCGTGGCCTCATTGCAATGATTGCCGTAGCTCTCTTTATTGATTTTATTGTTTTATTTGGTTCTAATCTTAGTTGGGGACCCAAGTTAGTTATTACTGGTATTTCAGTGTCAGGTCAAATTATAGCTATTTGGAGCTGGCTACATATGAAACCAGCTCATAAGATTCAGAAAGGTAAGGGAAAAGATTATTTTTTTGACTTGTCTGCTAAGCTTTTACACGATACTTATTTTTGCAGCAAGCATTTTTTATACAGTAGGGATTTGGGTTGCGACCCCAAGCGTAAGTTCTGGTATTAAAGAATGGATTTTGGGAATTGGCCTCGTTATTGAAGTGATTTTATTTGGTTTTTTCTGTTTGAAAAATGTCAAGGAAACTCCGGACGAACGCTTTTATGCTAATTTAGCAAAGGCAGCTAGCTTGATGTTTGTTTTTATACTAGGCGCACTGATGATCCTAGCAGTTATCATTGGGTATATGGGGGCTCTCACTCTTTACATGGGACAGATATTTTATTAGCATAGCTGCCTTGATTTGCATCTTTGCGGTTGTCTATTTTATCTTGGAACGTAGAGGATAAGCATGGCCAAAGAAAGCAAAATTATTACTAATCTCAAATCTGTTCGTGAGTCCACAGGCATGACCCAGCAGGAGTTAGCCGACCGCATCGGCATGCGACGCGAGACAATTCTGCACTTGGAAAATAACCGTTACAATCCTTCGCTGGAAATGGCTCTTAAAAATTGCTCAAGTTTTTTTAATCTGAAAGTAGAAGACCTCTTTGAACTCAGACAGAAAGAGGAAGCATAATTCTTTTCGAGACCTAGTATTAAGTTCATTGATTAATTAGGAATTGAAGCCAAAAGAAAAAATCCTTTGAAAATGTGCTCTTTTAAAATATAGTAATTCTTTCGAATTAACGTTTACTAATTGCGATACTTTACGAGCTTTCTTAAGATCTGGTTTCCTAAATACTTTGAGTACACTTATGGCATTGATGCTCCCTAAGCATCTAAAAACTCTGGTAGAAAAAAAGGTTATACTCTTGTCGAAACCGCATTTGACTCACTTAACCATCTAAATACTACTATGAAAAAGAATATTCTCAAAAAGCAAGGGAATTACAGGATTGTCTAAGATGAAGGCTGCAAATCTGGATCAAGCCCTTCATGACCACTTTCTCAGAAGAAGAATTAGCAAATCACTTTTTCGATTTGTGGCTACAAATTGACTCCAAAGTGGGAGCAGTTACTGGAACAATACAAGGATATTATCGATCGACATCCAAAGAAGAATCTCTAAGCAAGTGACTTTTTTGGTTGACTTTTCTCTAAAAGTTGTCTTGTCACTAATATTTGAAATCCACTTCCTTTTAGGGTACAATGGTAGAAATGAATTTTTGAAAGGATCAGAATGAAAAAACTAGCAACCCTTCTTTTACTATCCACTGTAGCCCTAGCCGGATGTAGCAGCATCCAACGTAGTCTGCGTGGCGATGACTATGTGGATTCCAGTCTTGCTGCTGAAGAAAGTTCTAAAGCAGCTGCCCAATCTGCCAAAGAGTTAAACGATGCTTTAACAAACGAAAACGCTAATTTCCCACAACTATCTAAAGAAGTTGCTGAAGACGAGGCTGAAGTGATTCTCCACACAAGTCAAGGAGATATCCGTATCAAACTCTTCCCTAAACTCGCTCCTCTAGCGGTTGAAAACTTCCTCACTCATGCCAAAGAAGGCTACTATAACGGCATTACCTTCCACCGTGTTATCGATGGCTTCATGGTTCAAACTGGAGATCCAAAAGGGGACGGTACAGGTGGTCAGTCCATCTGGCATGATAAGGATAAAACTAAAGACAAGGGAACTGGTTTCAAACGAGATTACTCCTTATCTCTATAACATCCGTGGTGCTCTTTCTATGGCTAATACTGGTCAACCAAATACCAACGGCAGCCAATTCTTCATCAACCAAAACTCTACAGATACCTCTGCTAAACTCCCTACAAGCAAGTATCCAAAGAAAATCATCGAAGCCTACAAAGAAGGTGGAAATCCTAGTCTAGATGGCAAGCACCCAGTCTTTGGTCAAGTGATTGACGGTATGGATGTTGTAGATAAAATTGCTAAAGCCGAAAAAGATGAAAAAGACAAGCCAACTACTGCTATCACAATCGACAGCATCGAAGTGGTGAAAGACTACGACTTTAAATCATAAAAACCAAAAAAATACAGTATCCACATTCGGTACTGTATTTCTTTTATATTCATTTTAAGTTAGCTTGTTAAAATCCCAGATTTGGTCCATCCAACCTTCATAAAAGTCTGGTTCGTGGCAGACCATAAGAATAGACCCCTTGTATTCTTTAAGAGCACGTTTAAGTTCATCCTTGGCATCCACATCCAGGTGGTTAGTCGGCTCGTCCAACACTAACACGTTATTTTCACGATTCATCAAGAGACAGAAACGAACCTTGGCTTGTTCCCCACCTGACAAGACCTGAATTTGGCTTTCGATATGCTTGGTTGTCAGACCACAACGGGCAAGGGCTGCACGGACTTCTGCTTGGTTGAGAGCTGGAAAGGCATTCCAAACAGCCTCTAGTGGTGTTTGGCGATTACCACCTTCTACTTCCTGTTCAAAATAACCGAGTTCTAGGTAGTCACCGCGTTCCACTTCCCCAGCGATTGGCGGGATAATTCCCAAAAGACTCTTCAAGAGAGTTGTTTTCCCGATACCATTTGCCCCGATAATGGCAACCTTTTGATTGCGTTCAAAGGTTAGGTTTAAGGGTTTTGTAAGTGGACGGTCATAACCAATTTGCAAATCCTTGGCTTGGAAGATAAAGCGCCCTGGTGTACGAGCTGGTTTAAAATCAAAGGATGGCTTTGGTTTCTCACTTTGCAGTTCGATAATATCCATCTTATCCAATTTCTTCTGGCGGGACATGGCCATGTTTCGTGTTGCAACACGCGCTTTGTTTCGAGCGACAAAATCTTTAAGGTCTGCAATTTCTTTCTGCTGACGTTCGTAGGCCGCCTCTAGCTGAGATTTCTTCATAGCATAGACTTCTTGGAACTGGTAGTAGTCACCAGAATAACGCGTCAGCTGTTGATTTTCCACATGGTAGACGATATTGATAACGTCGTTTAGGAATGGAATATCGTGCGAAATAAGGACAAAGGCATTCTCATAGTTTTGGAGATAGCGCTTGAGCCAATCAATATGCTCAGCATCCAAGTAGTTGGTCGGCTCATCCAAAAGCAAGATATCAGGCTTTTCAAGGAGAAGTTTTGCCAAAAGCACCTTGGTTCTTTGTCCACCTGACAAAGAGGTTACATCTGTATCCATTCCAAAGTCCATAACACCAAGGGCACGCGCTACTTCGTCAATCTTAGCATCCAAGGTATAGAAATCACGACTCTCCAAACGATCTTGGAGTTCGCCAACTTCTTCCATGAGAGCATCAACATCCGCTCCGTCTTCAGCCATTTCCATATAAAGGTCATTGATACGGGCTTCTGCTTTGAAAGCTCATCAAAGGCTGTACGGAGAACATCACGTACCGACTGCCCTTCAGCAAGGACGGAGTGCTGATCCAAGTAACCGGCAGTCACATATTTGGACCACTCAACTTTTCCTTCGTCTGGTAACATTTTACCAGTCACAATGCTCATAAAGGTTGATTTTCCTTCACCATTAGCACCGACAAGACCGATATGTTCTCCCTTGAGGAGACGGAAGGACACATCTTCAAAAATTGCACGGTCACCAAAACCGTGACTCAGATTTTTAACTTCTAAAATACTCATTTTAATTCCTTATCTTGTTTTTATACTCTTCGAAAATCTCTTCAAACCACGTCAGCTTCACCTTGCCGTAGGTATGGTTACCGACTTCGTCAGTCTTATCTACAACCTCAAAGCAGTGCTTTGAGCAACCTGCGGCTAGCTTCCTAGTTTGCTCTTTGATTTTCATTGAGTATTATGTAATCGTTTATAGAGGAGCCAAGCTAGATAGCCACCCAAGGTATTGGTCCACAAATCATCAATCTCAAAGACGCGATTGAAATCAAAGAAAAAGTCCAAGATCAACTGCGTACACTCGATTCCAAGACTTACTAGAAAACTGAAAAGAAGAACTCTTTTTGTTTTCCTTAAGTTTGGAAAGAGATAAAGGAGTTGGAACATCAGAGGAAAAAGCAAGAAGACATTGAGGATATTTTGTAGAAAAATCCAACATAATTGTCCTATGTCACTCACCTCATCCAGTTTCCAGAGAGAATTGAAAGGAGTCAAAAGAAAAACCAGGCGTCCAAGATGCTGAATACCTGGAGTTTCCACCCCCACGGGAGAATGTTCTTGAGGAGTAAAGCAAAAATAGACAATGCAAATGCTATAGAAAATGACTCCCCAGACCAAAAGATGATTATAAGTCTTCCTCATCATTAAGGATTTACTGCTGCAACTGCTTTCTGGCGGTCACGTTTCATTGTATTGGAACGCAATTGTCCACAAGCTGCATCAATATCAGTACCATGCTCTTGACGAACCACACAGTTGACCCCTTTTTTCTTAAGCGTATCATAGAAGGCCAGGACACGCTCTTTAGGACTACGGCTATATTGGTCATGCTCACTAACTGGGTTATAAGGAATCAAGTTTACATAAGACAATTTCTTGATATTCTTGAGCAATTCAGCCAATTCCAAGGCTTGTTCTACACCATCATTGACTTCATTGAGCATGATATACTCAAAGGTTACACGACGATTGGTTGTTTCGATATAGTACTCAATAGCAGCAAAGAGTTTTTCAATCGGAAAGGCACGGTTAATCTTCATGATGCTTGAGCGCAGTTCATTATTAGGTGCGTGAAGGGAAACGGCAAGATTGACCTGAACCCCTTCATTAGCAAAGTCACGAATTTTATGGGCCAAACCTGAGGTTGAAACCGTGATATGACGAGCACCGATAGCCATTCCCTTATCATCGTTGATGGTACGGACGAAATTCAAGACATTGTTATAGTTATCAAAAGGCTCACCGATTCCCATGACAACGATATGGCTGACGCGTTCATCCTGACCACGCTCATCAAAGTATTTCTGAACTAGCATGATTTGCGCTACGATTTCACCGTTATTGAGGTCACGTTGTTTTTTAATCAAACCAGAAGCACAGAAGGTACAACCGATATTACAGCCGACCTGAGTGGTCACACAGACTGACAAACCATAGTGTTGACGCATAAGTACAGTCTCTATCAACATACCATCAGGCAACTCAAAAAGATATTTAACGGTACCATCAGCAGACTCTTGAACGATACGCTGTTTCAAGGGATTGACCACAAACTGGTCATTAAGCTTAGCAATCAAATCCTTGGAAAGGTTGGTCATCTCTTCAAATGACTGGACACGTTTACGGTAGAGCCATTCCCAGATTTGATCTGCACGGAATTTCTTTTCTCCCTGCTCCAAAACCCATTCCTGCATGGTTTGACGTGTTAAACTATAAATTGACGGTTTCATTTCTTCTCCTTATTTTCTACTCACTTCTGACGAATGACAAAATGACGTTGTCTCTTGTCCTCTTTCTGAGAATGCTGGTCTTTCTGACGACGTCTATTTTTCTTATCTGCATTCGGTTTTCGTTTGGTTTGAGCCTGTTTCTTTCCTTTTCTAGAAGGCGTTTCTTCTTCCTTCTTACGCATTTTCTTGTCAAATGATGCTCGCTTAGGGGCTTCATTTTCTAGAACAAAATAGGCACAACCATAACTACAATACTCTAAAAGGTAGTCTTGTAAACGACTGATTTTTTCAAGTTTTTCTTCTGTTCGGTCATCCTTGTAAAAACCGCGTAGGCGAAGCTGTTCGTTGCTCCAGTCTCCCACGATATAATCAAACTTGGTTAAGACTTCTGAAAAACGCTGATTAAAAGCCGTCACATCAAAGGCATCCTTGATATTTTCCACCAAGGAAAAAGCTATCCCTTCCGTTTCAACCTTGTCCCCGTGTAAATGAAACTCAGGACCAGGAAACTTGTTATAGTTGTATAATTCAGGTGCAATTTCTTTTCGCATAGATATCCTTTTTCCACGATTACTTAATACTTTATTCTACCATAATTTCTAGCAGTTAGCACGTTTCTCATAAAAATGAAAAAAGTCTGACGATTTTGTCAGACCAGAATCATATAACCTAAAAAAGAGAAGAACAATTCTTCCCTCCAACTATCATTATTTAGCAGCTGCGTACAATTCATCTACTTTGTTCCAGTTAATCACTGAGAAGAAAGCTTTGATGTAGTCAGGACGCACGTTGCGGTATTTCACGTAGTAAGCATGTTCCCAAACGTCCAAGCCCAAGATTGGTTTTTTACCTTCTGAGATTGGTGTGTCTTGGTTTGCTGTTGAAGTCACTTCAAGTTTACCTTCTTTGTTGACAACCAACCATGCCCATCCTGAACCGAAACGAGTTGTTGCTGCTGCAGTGAAGGCTGCTTGGAATTCTTCAAATGAACCAAATGTTGCATCGATTGCTGCTGCAAGTTCTGCTGATGGAGCAGTTTTTCAGGAGTCATCAATTCCCAGAAAAGCGCATGGTTCAAGTGTCCACCACCATTGTTAATAAGCGCTTGACGGATATCAGCTGGGATAGATTCTACATCATCAAGCAAGGCTTCAAGGTCTTCACCGATTTCAGGGTGTTTTTCTAGAGCTGCATTGGCATTGTTGACATAAGTTTGATGGTGTTTGTCATGGTGCAAGTGCATTGTTTCCGCATCGATGTATGGTTCCAAAGCGTCGTATGCATATGGAAGATCTGGTAAGATAATAGCCATCTGTAATACCTCTTTTTCTTTCTATATGAAAATGATAACGTAAACATTCACTTTTTTCAAGTTTTTTGCTTATAGATAAGGAAATCACTGAGATACTGTCCAATAAAACAAGCAAATCAGCAAGAAACCCACGACAAGATAATCCTGACGCGGGTTAAAAAATTTTTCAGATAGGATTAATTTACCTGACTAGCAATCTGCAGGAGTGCCTTTTCAAAAAGGAAACCTTTTTCATAAAGACCTGTCTTAATCTGATAGTCTGTCTCAATCAAATAAGAAATAGCTTGCTTCAAAAAGCTCAAGGAAAGTCCTCGCGCATCTCTCAGCGCAAACTTGATTTGATAGGGATTGGGATTGCGTCCGAGAAAACTACCTAGACTACTTGCAATCTGAGATTCTGCTTGCCCAGACTCCGACAAAATTTTCACCTGAGTAAAAGTCCGAAATTGTCCTAGCATGACTGCAATCAACTTGATTTCATCTTCACCTTGCAAGGTCAAATCTCTAACCAAATCACGCGCCTGGTCCATCTTTTTAGTCAGAATAAACTGAGTTAAATCAAAAATATTGTCCTGTAAGGTCTTGGGAATAGCATTGACAATATCCTCTTCCTCGATAACAGAGTCTTCCTTATAGGACTGTAAAAAGAGGAGATTTTTCTGGATTTCGCTAAATTGAAAACCCGACTTAACGAGAAGATTTTCAAAAGAATTCTTGGTAAACTGCAGACCTTGTTTCTGACTCCACTTTTGGAAATACTGACGCAATTCTTGTTCTTTTACTTCTACTGCATCAAAGACATGAGCATCACGCTTAAGTAATTTAACCAACCGCCTTTTGCTATCCATTTTTCCTTCCACAAAGATTAACAGCTTGGTTGTTGGTGAAGGATTGTCAAGATATTCTTCAAATGACTTGAGCTCATCATCTGTCAAAAAGCGCTTTTTAGCAGTCGTGATATCAACAAAATGATCCAATATCACGATTTTCTCATCTGCAAAGAAAGGAAGGCTGACCAACTCCAGTTCTACATCTTTGTAAACTACTTCTTTCATATCAAAGTAGGCAAAGTTAAGGTCGGCAGAATCATAGCCAATTTGTTTCAACACTTGACTCTTCATAACTTCAAACTGACCCTGATCTGTCCCTGTAAAAAGGCTCAGGCTCGGTAAATTTGATAAAGTCAACTTCTGGCTTTCTTCAATGGCTAGCATCTTCTCTCCTTTCTTCTGATTTTTTAATGAATTTAATCGATATAGCGCAATTTCCCACAGAAATCTTCTAGGCTTTCGTACCCTTTTTCAGACATGATTGCTTTCAGTTCATTGGTAATGCGGTCAAAAGCAGCAACTCCTTCTTTGTGAAGAGTGGTTCCCACCTGCACCATACTTGCTCCACAGAGGATATGTTCAAAGGCATCACGACCAGTCAAAACGCCACCTGTTCCGATGATTTGGATTTGAGGATTGAGACGTTGGTAGAAGGCATGAACATTGGCTAGAGCAGTCGGTTTGATATACTCCCCACCAATGCCACCGAAACCATTTTTAGGACGGATAACGACAGATTCATCTTCTATATACAGTCCGTTTCCGATAGAGTTGACGCAGTTGACAAACTTGAGCGGATACTTGTTGAAAATAGCTGCCGCTTGGTCAAAGTGAACAATGTCAAAATATGGTGGCAATTTGATTCCAAGAGGTTTGGTAAAGTAGGCAAATACCTCTGCCAAAATTTGGTCAGTTGTCTCAAAATCATAGGCAATCTGAGGTTTACCTGGAACATTTGGACAGGAAAGATTTAGCTCTGTTAGACCACGAAAATCACTCTCTTGGACTTTTTTCAAAATAGTATGAGTTTCCTCTGGAGACATGCCGACCAGAGATAAGAAGAAAGTTCGGCTTGGCTCTTTTTCCTGTAGATCCAAAAGATAGTCCAAATAATAGTCTAAGCCATTATTCGGCAAGCCCATAGAGTTGATAGAACCAAGGGGAACATCTTGATAGCGTGGCTCAGGATTCCCCTGACGAAAGTCCAGGGTTGCTGTCTTCGTAACAAAAGTTCCTGCCGCTGAGTTTTTGACTCCTTCAAGCTCTTCTATCGTCATACAAGCCACACCCGCTGCATTCATCAAGCAATTGTCAAACTCAAAACCAGCAATTTGTGTTTTCGTTGATACCATGATTCTAATCCTCCAGATTCCTTTTATTGCTAATATTATACCATATTTTCACAATTTCTCTTTGAGAAAGATATTTCAAAGAAAAAGGTTCGTATTTTATGAATTAAAGAAAAATTTGAACTGAATTGATAGAATTTTTAGAAAATTTTTGTTTTTCTCTTTACAGTTAAAAAAAATTCTGCTATAATGACACACATAATTAAATTAGAATTTAAGGAGAACGATATGACATCTGCTAAAGAATATATCCAAAGCGTGTTTGAAACTGTAAAAGCTCGTAACGGGCACGAGGCTGAATTCCTCCAAGCTGTTGAAGAATTTTTCAACACTTTAGAACCTGTATTTGAAAAACACCCTGAGTATATCGAAGAAAATATCTTGGCACGTATCACTGAGCCAGAACGCGTGATTTCTTTCCGTGTTCCTTGGGTTGACCGTGACGGAAAAATTCAAGTAAACCGTGGTTACCGTGTTCAATTCAACTCAGCTGTTGGACCATACAAAGGCGGACTTCGTTTCCACCCAACTGTAAACCAAGGGATTTTGAAATTCCTCGGATTTGAACAAATCTTCAAAAACGTCTTGACTGGACTTCCTATCGGTGGAGGTAAAGGTGGATCAGACTTCGATCCTAAAGGTAAAACAGACGCTGAAGTGATGCGCTTCTGTCAAAGCTTCATGACTGAATTACAAAAACACATCGGACCATCACTGGACGTACCTGCTGGTGATATCGGTGTAGGTGGACGTGAGATTGGTTACCTTTACGGTCAATACAAACGCCTTAACCAATTTGATGCTGGTGTCTTGACTGGTAAGCCTCTTGGATTTGGTGGTAGCTTGATTCGTCCAGAAGCAACTGGTTACGGTTTGGTTTACTATACTGAAGAAATGCTAAAAGCTAACGGCAACAGTTTTGCTGGTAAAAAAGTAGTTATTTCAGGTTCTGGTAACGTAGCTCAGTACGCTCTTCAAAAAGCAACTGAACTTGGTGCAACTGTTATCTCTGTATCTGACTCAAATGGTTATGTCATCGATGAAAATGGTATCGACTTCGATCTTTTGGTTGATGTTAAAGAAAAACGTCGCGCTCGTTTGACTGAGTATGCAGCTGAGAAAGCAACTGCTACTTATCATGAAGGTTCTGTATGGACTTACGCTGGTAACTACGATATCGCGCTTCCATGTGCTACTCAAAACGAAATCAACGGTGAAGCAGCTAAACGTTTGGTTGCCCAAGGCGTTATCTGCGTCTCTGAAGGTGCCAACATGCCGAGCGACCTTGATGCCATCAAAGTTTACAAAGAAAATGGTATCTTCTACGGACCTGCCAAAGCTGCCAACGCTGGTGGTGTAGCCGTTTCAGCTCTTGAAATGAGCCAAAATAGTCTTCGCCTTTCATGGACTCGTGAAGAAGTTGATGGACGTCTCAAAGACATCATGACAAACATCTTCAACACAGCTAAAACAACTTCAGAAACATATGGTCTTGATAAGGACTACCTTGCAGGAGCTAACATTGCTGCCTTTGAAAATGTAGCAAACGCTATGATTGCACAAGGTATTGTTTAAGATTTATTCGCTCAATCCCCGATCGCTCTGATTGGGGATTTTTATTTTGAGTTAAATAGTTTATAAATTACTTACTCGCCCCCTTTTGTCCCTGTTAGAACAAAAAGAAAAGAGCCTGGGACAAAATAGTTCTCAGCCACAAAAAAGCTAGAGATTTCCAATTGCGGAATCTTCTATAAATTCTGTTGAAATGGTACTTGTTCCGTTTTTATAACAGCTAAGGGCTATTGCGTAAAATTTATACAATTCGAGCAAATCTGTTTTTGTCAGGCCGTGTGTCTTTAGTAGAATTTTATATTGTTACCAATTATAGTATGCTACTTTTACTTGATAACACTATTATAACATTTAGGAATAAAAAAACATGTTCTAAATTAATAGAAAGTATCATTCTAAAATTAGAATTTTTCGTGATAATCCTATAAAATGCTCCTTTTCTAATAAACTTGTACTTATTTCCTTCAAACTACACAATTCTCTAATTGTTGTAAGTTTGTAATCGACTCAAAAAAATATTCGATATAATTTCAAAACAGTGTTTTTAATTTATAGTTAGCTAAATATCATCTAATTTTTAACTAAAAAAATTATTATACAAATCAAGCCACTAAAGATGAATTTATGGTATACTAGTGATAATAAATTGTTATCGGTAGGAGAATACTATGGAAAAGAAACCAATAATTACGTTAAATAGTGAAGAAAAAGATTTTTTGTTCCGGATTGATTCTGAGATTAAATCAATACTGTTTGAACTACCAGTACAATATCATGAGATACTTCAAGTAGTGAATGGGAGCCGTTTTTAGACCGTTATTAACATATTATGGCTATAAGTTATTTTCTGAAAATCTAAATGAAAAAGTTTATAAATCTGCAATAGCTATTGAGTTAATTCATAAATCCTCTATTATTATTGATGATATTATAGATCAAGACGATAAAAGGCATAGCATATACACAGTACATAAGCAATATTCTATTGATGAAGCCTTAGTAATCACAGTTTTTTTATTAGGAAAGTGTATTGAATTATTAGCTGAAATTGATGATTCTACAATTAGGGTATTTAGTCATATGATTATTAGAATGTGTCAAGGAACAATACAAGAATTGAATATTGATATGAATGTAAGTATTGATAAAATAAAAGAAATCTTAGATAACCAAACTTCACAAGTTATTCAAAATTGTTTAGTGATTGGCATGAAATCATATGATCCTGAATTAGACAATCAACATTTAGCAATTATTGGTTATAAATTAGGCTACTTATTTCAATTACTAAATGATTGCGAAGCATACTTTAATCCTGAGTTCACTATAAAATACAAAGGGAATCATAATTTTTGATATTAATAAAAAGTAGGAAAAAAATTTATGTTACGTTTACCTTGAACAGTTTCTCTCTAATAAAGAAAAAAATTGGGACTTCAGAATAAAGATAAGGTGACTAATATAGAAATTTTTATTGAATAAATATAGTGTGTTAAAACATATAAAAAAATGAAGTTTCGTTAATTGAGTTTGATATTAAAAAAACAATGTGAAGTTTTAGAAAAAAATCACTCTATGGAAAGGTTAAATTATTTTTATTGATTATTCAATTAAATTAGCGAAGGTGAGAGCGGGGATTTATTAAAATAAAAGAGCAGAGATTGGAATTCTCTGCTCTTTTTAACAACACTAATTTTTGTGATAAAAAAATGGTTGAAGTAACCTATATAGATTTATCAAAATGGGGATGTAACCTATCGGATTGAATATTTTTTTCCATTGAATAACTGTGGAAAGTTCGGGGAATCTTTATAGAGTTTAAATAGCTCAATATAATCTTTATTAAGTTGTTTATTACTGTAATCGGTAATATCATATTCCTTCAGTTGCATTCTTTTTTTATTTTTTTATTATCTCTCTAATATATTTCTTCCAAAGATAGTCAAAAAAATTAAATAACCAAAAGCCAATCAGTATAAAAAAATTATTCCCCAAGTAATTTTTGAATACTAGGTTATTAGGTGTATCTATTATTAATGTATTTCCGGTAAATTTAATAGCAGATAGTGGAGTGGTTAAATAGAATAGAGCAGTATAAGCAATACCTAAAATTCCAAAATAATTACTAAATGAACTCATACTATCGGTAAATTTAACTATCCAATCCGATTCAGATGGATTATGTAGAGAAACTGGTGTCAATGTAGTAAACTCTAATTTTTGAAATCTTTCTTAAGGTAAGAATATAGAGTAGATACTTTAAATACAATTGTATTGCAATAAATACAGTTAGGATTAGAGTAATAGCGCCATAGATTGTAATTAATTCGTTCCAGATAAGAACTTTTAATAATATTAGTGAAATGAAATAAATTAAACCAATTGCAAAAGAAACAGTTATGCTATACCATTTATTTAAATAATCACTATTTTTTTACTAAGTATTGAAAAACAGGGGAAGGTCATTAACTTTAGTGCCTGAAATAGATGTTGAAACGTTTCTTTCTTTTTTTCATTAAATTTTGGTATGTGATAATCTGAGCTAACAATAAAGAATTTACACCAAGAACATACACATAATTATTTTTTTCAATGATGAATCAAAAATTGATACTATAATTCCAATAAAAACCCAACAAGTAAAAAAATAATTGTCCAAAAAAACATTTTTTTGAGATAGAATTTTATCAATTATTTTTTTATTTCCATAGTATTCTCCTACTGATAACAATTTATTATCACTATACAAAGCACCTAAATAAGTTTATAATAGCATGATTGTTGATAAAGGAGATTTTTATGGACTATAAACTTATTTCTACTTACTTAGATTATTGCAAAACTCATAAGCGTTTGAGTTCACACACAATTCGCGCTTATAAGAATGATCTTATGCAATTTTATAACTCAGACCATGATAATGTCGAATCCTATATAGAACACTTGACACAATCTAGCATAAAAACGAATACATTAAGAAGAAAAATTGCCTGTATGAAGGTGTTTTATAACTATCTAAAATACCAGAACATAATTGAAGAGAATCCCTTCAATCAATTGCGCTTTCAATTTAGAACTGAAAAAGTATTGCCTAAAACGATTCCGTATGACATTCTAAAAAGCATTTTTATATATTTAGAACGGAAAGTAATTGTATCTAAAACTGATTATCAAAAACAACACGCTGAAAGAAATCTACTGATTATTTCACTTTTACTTTCAACAGGCATCAGAATTTCTGAACTTTGCCACATCCATCTCAAAGATATTAATCTTTCCAATAAGACACTCCATATTATAGGAAAAGGTAAGAAAGAGCGTATCCTATTTTTAGGAGATCAAAAAACATTCAATTTATTAGAAACATATATAAATAAAACAAGAAATGAATCCAATGATTTCTTGTTCCCAGGGAAACATTCACTTAAGCCATTGTCAGAGCAAAGTGTACGTTTAGTTATAAAAAGAATCGTTGAACAAAATAACTTTTCTAGAACTATTACACCGCATATGTTTAGACATAGTTTTGCAACAATGTTACTGGATAAAAATGTAGATATTCGATATATTCAACAAATTCTTGGACACAGTTCTATATCAATCACACAAATCTATACTCACGTATCTCATTCAAAACAAAAAGAAATACTTAGTTCTTTTAATCCTGTATCAGCGATTCATTCTGAAATCGAATAAGAGAACTTTCAAAAGCCTACAGTTTAGTTCATCTAAAATTAATTTTTGTAGTTCGAATTTAGTTAATAGATTTTATGCTCAACAAAATCAAAAAACATATAAAACTTCACTTTGAATCAGCATTTATAATATATTCTGTATTAAGAACTCCATAATTGTTTTTCTAAAATACATCTTTCAAATATCCTTAAATATAATAAAAAGAGATGGGCAAAATTTCAATTCCTGAAGAAAATGGAGTAAATCTTCCCACAATAAAACGCATAGTATCTAGTTTTTTCAATTCCTGACACTATGCGTTTTTTTCTTTTAAAGACTTTTTGCCCAGTTTAACTTCTTAAGAAAGCCAAATGATATTCTCCATTCAATTTAACTGCTACTTTCTCGTGGATAGACTGATTTTTTAAAGAACAAATTTCTCCATATTTCCAACTTTCACGCTCCCCTGATAATCTAGTGACTGACTTCACTTGATTATCTAAGTTAGCAACTGTAGCACTAAGCTCTTCTTTGGGAATAATTTCTTCAGTAATTGTAAACGATTGTTCCCCTACCTTCAACTCTCTGGCTTCTTGCTCATTGATAGCAAATCCTCCTACTAAGTGAACATAAAATAAGTCAGAAACTTTTAGGAGTTCTTCTTTAGAAATATTATCAAGTAGTCTACATTTATAGAAAGTACTATCAATTTTTATGGCAAATTCTCTACTCTTGGTCTGATATAAGTCACCAATCTCCAACAAATCATTCTTTATTTCATTATTGGAATCATCGTAAGATATTTCATAAGTATCATCATGATTGCTTACTTTACTTTCAATATCTTCATATGAAATTAATTGATTAGTTACACCATAATGCTCTCCTTTATAATCAAATCGATTATAACTTGAGTCGAGAAATTTAACATCATACTTCTCATATGTGCATCCAGTCAATCCAAGTAAACTTAAGAAAAAAATTACGGAAAGATAGATCTTTTTGAATTTCATAGTTCTCCTCCTAATTTTCTATAGTTAAATTATCAAAAATCAATAACTCCTCTCTCCAATATGTCTTTACAGATCTATTTTGGATATGAAGTAAAGTCAAAACAATTCCCAAACTTCCATCGAAAAATTAAACACTTCCTTCATTTCCATCAGAATATATAATTAAACACCTTTTCTGCTCACAATTACTAAATTAGCAACAAACAATAATACAACATAAAAAAAGTTAAAGCTAATAAATTAGTTGTGCTTCTAAAAATTATTTTTCTAAAAATTATATTAACTGGTAAAATTACTGGAATCCAAAAAAATATTAAGAAAAAAACTTTATTTGTTGCAAATAATATAAATAAACTTTCTACAACAGCAATAAGTAAATTGCCACCTTTCGCAATAAACAATGTCAATAGCATGTGGAAATGATTTAGCAATATTAGTAATAACCAACTAACTATTCCTACGTAAAAATAATATGAAAAGTGTTCTAACTCTATACCTACAACTACCCATAAAGGAATAGTAAGTAAAGATAATAGTAAATCTAACACAAAAATTTTCGCTCCCCATATACTGGCTGTATTTCTCGAGCCTTTAATATTCTGATAATTATTAGCATTGATTTCTTGTTCAGATACTAATAAAGTGATTATCGTAGTTATCATACAATAGCCTAACATGGGTAAAAAGATAATATTTTTCCAATACAATTGTGTTATTTACAGATAATATGTAAATTGGAATTGTCAATAGTTGTATAGTAGACAAAAATCAAAATAATGTATAGTTGATACGAACCTTTAAATTTAATCATTTCACTTTTTTTAGCAATTGGATCATTACTTAACCTCCAATTTAACATTAACAAAGAAACAATAAATAGAATCAATGATAGAAATACGGTAAATACTACCATTTTAACGTCTGTTACATGATTTGTTAAATCTAAATCTCCTGACGGTTTTATATACATAAGACTATAAGCAATTTTATAATGATATGTAAAAGGAAAGAAGAACCAAAAAGCTACTTTTGAGCGATAAAAAGGTGCAACCAAAAAAACAAATCAAGGAGTTAATAGATACTAAGATATAGGGGTTGATCCGTTTCGAAAATAGATACAAGAGTGGCAATACCCATATGGATGTTATCGAAATAAGTACTAAACAAATTAAGTCACCAATTATATTCAATGATATTAAGTCGCCATACAAAAAAAATTACTTGTAAATAATAATATAGCTAAAAAAACCATACGTTCGAAATGAGTAAATCTTTTAATTTTTAAAAGTATCTTTACGATATATATTTTTATGCTATCATTTCGAAAGTATATATTCTGGAAGTTTCCTGCGACTTCTTCTGCTTTATAATCATATAAAAAAATAACAATCCAATAAGCGTGTACAAAAAGACGGCTTCCCACCAATATATTGAAAAACTTTCTAGAATACTCGGTCCAACAAGTAATACAGCTATTAAAATCGACAATCCAGGAGCTATTATCAAGAATTTTTTGGATGTATTTTTTCGCTGTTTTAACCATTCTGATTTAAATATTTTTATCATATTGCGTCACCTCCATGAACAATTCTTATAAATAAAGATTCTAAATCATCACTTTGAACATTCGAACCATCGTAAAAAATTTGACCATCATGTAAAATAACAACTTTATCTGCCACTTTACTAACTTCATACAGTTGATGGCTAGATAAAAGAATTGTCATTCCTGATTTCTTTAAAGAAATCATTAAATTCAACAATTCCTTTATACCATCTGGATCCAATCCATTGGTAGGTTCATCTAAAATGAGCAAATCTGGACTAGTAATTATTGCCATACCTAATCCCAAACGTTGTTTCATACCTAAAGAAAAGCTTCCTGCTTTTTTCTTTCCCGTATTAGATAGCCCAATCAAGTTTAATACTTCATTAATTCGTTCGTCAGAAATGTCATATAACAATGCTCTTGTTTTTAAGTTATCATAAGCAGATAAGTTCATGTAGATAGCTGGAGTTTCAATAAGCGCTCCAATCTCATATATACCCGCATTTTTTTTCCCATTAAAAATAACCGTACCACTATCAGCATTTTCAAGACCAAAAATAATCTTCATAATTGTTGATTTTCCTGCACCATTAATACCTAATAATCCACAAATACTCCCCTCTTTTATTTCAAAAGAAATATTTTTCAGTACTTCTCTATCCTTATATGATTTTCTAAGTTTTTGAACTTGTATATTCATAACTATAATTCCTCCTTGTTTTTTATACTTGTATGTTATACTTTATTTTTTTCAAAATTTGTTCAGAATTTCCAATTTTACAAAAATTAAAAAAATAGACAGTCCTCAATTTAGAAAAACCATCTATTTTTTTATACATAACTATTATATGGAAGCTATCTAATATATCCCTATAGAATTATTTTTTAATAAGCAACGTCACTTGAGCACCACCTCTATCTGGATTTGATAAAAACAATTCTCCAAAATGTCTAGTTGCAACTTGTTTAGCAAATGCTAACCCTAAACCATAGTGCTTATTATTCCTACCTTTATTCTCAGTATAAAATAACTTATCTGCATTTAATAAGGACTGTTCAGTAAAAGGGAGACCATTATTCCACACTCCAAAATTAATATACTCTGTTTCCTCAATGATAGTAAGCGTAACTTTTTTTTCTCCAGAACTATATCTTGCTGCATTTGCTAAAATATTAATTAATGCCCTATTTAAATTAAAACGATTTCCCTTAAAAAACATTAATTTTGTGGTATTAATAATTTTGAAATCAACCTTTGCATTATTCATTACAGATTTCGCCTCTACTGACAGATCACTTAAAAAATCAGGTAAATATATCTGTTCCCCATAATCTTTATCTTCAATTAGTAATCTTGAATAATCAATCATTGAACTAAAGTATCTTTCAAAAATCACTATACTGTTATTCATTGACTGAGTATATTCCTTCTGTTGATCAGTCAGGTTAGTTAATTCAAGCAACTCTAAATTTCCCTTTAGTACTGTTAAAGGAGTTTTTACATCATGAGCTAATGCACCAACTTGAAAAGATAAATCTTCCTTCTCCCTTCTCTCTGATTTGAGTAGATTAGTTAACTCGTCGTCCTTTTGATATAATACAGAAAGAATTTCATCGAACTCTTGTATTTGGGCAGGAATGTATTTTTATCTTTAAATGTTAACTGCCCCATGTTTAAAGCTTTTTTTTGTATAAGTAGAAAATTTTTTGAAAATTCTTTTATTAATCTTGTAAGTGACCAAATGAGTAAAATTGTTTCGAAAACGAAGAAAAATAAATAAGAAAATAGATTAAATGAAATGTGACGCAAATTCGGATTAACAAACTCAGGTATCATGGGTTGCCTGACAGTAAGTACAATCTCTGAATTAGCATAATACCCATAATACACTGCACTATTACTTACAGATTCATTTTTAGCAAAAACTTCTCGATAGGCAGGCAAATCCTTTTTTTGATAATTACCCTCTTCAATTGTACCTGTCTTGCGATTAAATACAACATAGTCAAATATAGAGTTATTCATTGCTTGAACTACATCACTTAAATTGCTGGTATCACTCACTGAAATTTCAATTTTAGAGCCGTATACATTTAATTGTCCTGTAAAAACAAGTAAATAAGTAAATACAAAAAATAAAAGTATACTCAGTAATGTACCTGTTACTAGTTCTAAAACAGTCCTTATTATGCGTCCTCTAATTGTACTATTCTTCTTAATCATGCCACTTATATCCCATACCTCTAACTGTTTTTATAGGATTAATTCCATAGGATGAGAATTTTAATCTTATTTGATAGATATACTCAGATATTGAACGAAAGAGGGTTTCAGCATCATCATCATAAACGTTTTCATATATATCTTGTACAGTAAAAATTTTTCTTGGATTGCTAGATAATAGCTCTATGATATCATATTCCCTACTTGTAAAAGCAAGACTATCTCCATTAATACAAACAATTTTTTCTTGTAAATAAATCGTTATTGGGGATAATTCTCGAACAATTTGATTACTTAATTCACCTTGTTTGTATCGTTCTTCTCGTTTGAGATTTGCAGCAACTTTGGCAATTAATTGATTGATGCTGAAAGGTTTTGTAATATAGTCATCTCCTCCTAAATTCAACCCTGATACTATATCATCTTCGGTATCTTTTGCACTAACAAAAATAATAGGAGATCTTACTTTATTTCTAATCTGCTTACAAATTTGCATACCATCTATATTAGGCATCATTACATCTAATAAAATCAAATCAAATCCTTTGAAATTATTAATATTGATTGGTACGGTGACTTCTTGATACGTCGTTACCTGATAGTTTTTTTCATCTCTAAAATAGTTCGCATCAGTTTCAAAAATTTCAAAATCGTCATCTACAACTAATATCTTATACATTCTATCACCCTCAAAATATTTTTAGAGAACTATCTGCAAAGCTCCGTATTCTTGACAAAGAATAGTCTCAATACATCAATTTGTAATTGTTCTTTATTTTTTTAAATTATATTTTTTTAAAAAAAATAGTACAAATCTATTTTACACTATCTTGAACAAAATTCGTAATATTTAATAGTCTAATTTGAGTGCCGTCAATGTCATTACCTATACAGCAATTATCATACAATAATTTAATTACCTCATCTGGTTGATCTTTCAAATGATATTTCTCAATGATTAACCCAAGTGCTGCTGAAACCTTTGGTGTTGAAATGGATGTCCCATAAGCATAAGTATATTTCCCTTCAAGTGTCGGTACAATAACCCATTCTTTTTCAAATGTTTTATCATTTGCCCACTGTTCATATCCAACTGTTGCTAGTTTATGACTTCCTCCTCCTGTTGCATATATATCTATTACATTATTTCTTTTATTTGAAAAACTAGATACAAAATCGTTATCATTTACTGACCCTACTGTCACAACATTGTCTAATCCCGCAGGGATATCCATAACTTTCCCATCTATATATGAATAATCCTTCCCCTTAAGTTCTCCAAGGTAATGTTTCAATGATTCTTGATTATTTAAATCTAGCCCCTCATCACCTACTGAAGCAACAATTATTGAACCTTGACATTTGAGATTATATCAGAGAAAATTCAGATTTTATTCAGAGAAAAAATCATCTTTACACTACTAGTAAAATTCAAATTTAAGAAAGAATCAATTTCTAAAATTTTTCATGTCCAAAAAAACGGAATACGTTTTGAACTTGTTCAGATTATTTTCCATTCCTTCTTCCACTTATATCCGACCCATCCTGCCAAGACAAGCAAAGTATCATGCTTCCACTTATACCCTATGACACCAGACAAGCAAAGCAAGTTAAAGGTGATAAAGAAAGTCGTAAAACCATAATCCATTTGTGCAATCTTACAATATCAAAGTTCAGTCTCTGTAAAGGAACAGATGAATTTCACAGACCTCTCCAACGAAATACAGAAAGCAGCAAAACCAATCAGGAAAAGTCCACTGGCAATGAGTGAGAGTCTCCATAAAGATGAGAATTCCTCCACTGCTACTGAATGAGGTAAATCATTCGCATGACTTTCTCCTTTCCTAGTCAACAATGAGTGCGATAATAGGTGAGCGAGAATCAGGCTCTTCTAGATTTTCGAGACTGAGTCCGAAATACTCCTCTTTCTCATGTTCTTCAGAGTCGCACCTCCGATGAGTTCTGAAGCGATTTCCAGGTGACTAGTGAGTTCTCGTTTGGAAAAAGCTGTAGTCGCGTCACTTCCTCGTAATGTTCCTTTAGCTCCTTGTGACTTGGTATTCTTCAGGCGTTTGAACCCAGTACCGGCTTCTTCTAATTGATAATTAGACCTTCTTCTATAAAACTAGATCAAGCATATCAGATAAAGCTTGAGCTTTTATCACAAGAAAAGACTCCGAAGAGTCTGCATTACTTATGTAATTCTTTATTACCAATGTATGAAAATTCCACAGAAGAATATTTACAATGATAAACAGCACTATTTCCACTAAATTAAAGTCTATCAAATTCCGTGACCGCATTGCCACCATAGCTTGGGAGTAGGGATAGATTAAAGATAATTTATCTGATACAAAAATCATCATAAATCCTACGAAAGTACCAATAGCACCAATTCCCACAGATTTACTGAATACACGAGTTTTAGCTGTCACAAAAAACTGTACTGCCATCATACTAATTGTTCCAAAAATCCCCAATAAATCCCACTTGAGGTAGGTGAACAAATTAGAAATTTCTAAATGAGCTAGGTGAGCACTGACATAAAAAATACCAAACAAGAACAACTGTAAAACAGCAATAAACAAGATAATTACTATTTCTTTTGCCAACAATAATTTCCCAAGACTGACATTATTAGCTCTGAGAAATTCAATATTTTTTCTGTCAAACTCTTTTCCTAACATCATGGCTACATAAAGGCTAACCAAAATCGGAAAGAAAAGTTGGCTATAATAGAAGGTCAATTGTCCCCATAAAACAGGCACTTTTCACTTTCTTCAACCATAGAATAAGCTGAACCAAAGTAAATCCCAAGACCAATCAGGCTACAAAAAGCTAAGAAGCAAATACCAATCATCAACATGGAAAATTTTTTGGTTTTCCGCCATTCTACTGATAGATAAGACATCATAGCTTGCCTCCTTTCTTTTCAACCAGATAGAGAGATAAGAAGAGATAGATTAGGGCTATTGGCAAATATGTAAAGAGTTTAAATCCTAGGTTTGTCGCCAAAACATAACTCACTTGACTGGCAACTTGCTGGTAATCCACCAGAGACATATATCCTATACCACCAAAAGGGAAAATTAGCTGTAGAAAAGCTGCATGACCAAGCCAACCCAAGACCTCCGAAATCCCTAATGCCAGTAAATGCCTGCTTCTTTACTAAAACTGCAAAGTCAAAAAGGCCATTTATTGACTGAATTTTACGAATTTCCTCGTAAACCAGTTGACCATGGTTGATAATCCCACACGGTCAGCTCATATGCTCTACTTCAGAAAGGATATGGGTAGAGATGAAGATGTAATGCCCTGTTCTTTTGCCAACTTGATAATCAGTTCCCGAATTTCATGAATTCTCGCTGGGTCTAGTCCGTTTGTTGGCTCATCCAGTATCAACAAACGCGGTTTCTTGACTACAGTAAAGGCTAAAGCCAGGCGCTAGCAGTTCGACCTTTCTTTGGACATTATGCTCCCGATGGTGATGGCTATATTAGCAAAACATATCCGAAAAAAAGGCGCGATACCCTATCCTCTTTCTGACTGCCAAAATAATCCTGAAGATGAGATAGCTGGTTTCAATGCTGGTGGTATTACATCCAAAATATTTTTAAATGACTTAAATATAGTAGCTCGCCTTTCATCCGGTCATCTTCAATAAATCAGACTGAAACAAAATTATCCTTCTTCAAAGACATTCTCATCCATATTTTAAATCAAGAAATCTGAATGATTTTGAATTTGAATTTGATTACGATTATTCACTTGTTAATCAATCTATCATGATTGAGCAGTTTTTAATCACGAGAGTTATCCATAATATCATCTACAACTCTGTTTTACATAACGAAAGGGTTGCACAATAAGAATCAACTTATTCAAAAAGATAAATGTAATTGTCGAAATCAAAGATAATGGACAGGAGCTTCACCAGAAAAAATTGCTGAACTTAATGAATTATCTTTTAAAACATTGATATTTCTAAAATTTTAGAACGACTGAATTGGCTAAAATTTCAA
>BNJS01001352.1_pt1 | contig 38078 bp, 33 predicted proteins | sample 8540461 | NCBI WGS metagenome assembly BNJS01 (sample SAMD00202454, study PRJDB9452) | human saliva metagenome | isolation source: human saliva | place: Japan
CAGTTACGTATTGCTTATGACAAATATGATAAAATATTGCTTTTTGTGCAATGATATTTTACAAACTTTATTTATATTTGCAAAGAAAAATTGAAAATTGTAAACCATATTAAAGGAAAAGATTTCAGGTTATCGGTCCAGTAATTGATGTTATATTCAAGAGGCAGAAGAGCACAAAATCTATTGATGCCCTTGAGGTTGTGAAAAAAATGGAGAAAAAACTTATTCTCGAAGTAGAACAAATATATTGGCGAAGATGGTAAGATGTATCGCTACGGATGCTACGGATGGACTTCAAAAGAGGTCAAGAGGTAGTACTACTGGTAGACAAATTACAATGCCAATAGGTGATGGAATTAATGGCAGACTATTCAATGTGGTAGGTGATACTATTGATGGTATTACCTGCTTTCTAAAAGATAATGGTTTGCCAATCCATAGAGAAGCTCCTAAATTTGATCAACTATCAACATCTGCAGAGGTATTATTCACTGGATTAAAAGTAATTGACCTTATTGAGCCTTTTATGCAAAAGGAGGATAAAGATGGTCTGTCGGTGGCAGGTGGAAAAACTGTATTAATTCAAGAGCTGTAGTTAACACATAAGGGCATGGCTGTGGTCTCTCTCTGTATTTGCAGGTGTAGGGAGAAAAGAGGGAAAGTGACCTTATGAGAGAAATGCTCGAATCTGCATTATTAAATAGGGAGAGATTTCATGCACTCTATGGAAAAATGGAGGTTGGGATTTAAGTAGTAGACTTGAAGAAAATGAAAAGATTCTAAAGCTGCTTTTTGTATTCGGACAAATGAATGAACCACCAGGAGCAAGAGCAAGAGTAGCTCCTTCAGGGACTGACTTTTAGCTGAACTATTTCCGTGATGGTGGTAGAAACAGGACAAGGTAGAGATGTATTGTTCTTCGTTGATAATATTTTCCGGGTTCGGAGGTTCTGCACTCTGGTCGTATGCCTCTGCGTCGGTTACCAACCTACCACCTAGCTTCTGAAATGGGAGCAATGCAAGAAAGAATTACCTCAACAAAAATGGTTCTATTACTTCTGTTCAAGCTGTATATGTAAATGCTGGAGTGACCTAACAGACCCAGCTCCAGCAACTACTTGCTCACCTTGATGCTACTGTTCTTTCTAGAAAATCGCACGTTAGGCATTCTATCCTAGTAGAGCATTAGATTCTAGCATCAGAATTTTAGCTCAGAAATTATAGGAGAAGAACACCATAATTGTGCTCAAAGGGTAAAAGAAATTCTTCAAAGATATAAAGCCCTTCAAGATATTATTGCTATTTTTAGGTATGGAAGAATTGTCTGAAGAGGATAAATGATAGTTTATCGAGCAAGAAAAAGTTCAAGATTCTTATCTCAACCATTCCATGCATGAGCGTTACATTTACAGGGTATTCCAGGGTGCATTGGTAGATATTAAAGATACAATTAAAGGATTTAATATGATTATTGATGGAGAACTTGACCACCTACCTGAGGCTTGTTTTCAACCTAAAAGGAACTATTGAAAGAAAGTTATTGAGGCTGGAGAAAAATGCTTGCTGAAAACGCATAAATAATATATAATTTGGGGGTTTGGATAAATTTATTTTTATTCAAATCTCAAGTTTCAAATTCTATTATTAAATATGAACATTAAAAATATTAACACCAGAGTTAGTAGTGAGGGAGAAGTAGATTCAGTTTACTACCTGGGGAAATGGGTGAATTTCTAGCCTGTAACGACTAAACGCTCTCTGTAGTTTCTTCTAAGGCAAGGAAAGTAAAATTAATTACTAATAAAAGTAGAAAAATGAAAAACTGCAAAGGATTCTTTGATGCAGAACCTCAAAGAGCTGTTGCCATATATCCACTATCCAATGGAGGTGTAATAGAATTTAATAATAACAATTCTGGGAGTATCTTATGTGACTAACTATACTTAAATCAATAAATGGTTTCTATATTTAATATAAACCAACAGTGGTGGCTTTCCAAAACTATCTCAAAACGAGAGGGTTCAGTTGGTCTTTTATATTGATTAATATAAGTCTATTATAGCAAAAGCCGTTAGGAATTACTCCTAATGGCTATTTTCAAAAATAAAATATCAAACACATGAACACAACTGAAAATTAGAGTGGAACATGAAAATGCTGAGATTGCAAAAGGTTATTACGGAGGAAATATGGTGTGCATTTGTCCCTCCCTATGTTGTCTGATCCAACTCAAAACAAATTAGCCAGGCTATCTTCGATGAAAGTACTACTGATGACTTTAAAAATGAATTTATTGGAAACATTATTTTTGTGGGAGACCTTCTCTCTGTGTGCCATTTGAGCCATCATGTCGGTTCAGATAGACTGTGAAACGGCTTGCGAAGCTCTTTAACCATACTGGTTCACACAAATATAACTAATGCTATTGGGCAAATAATTTTGGCTATATGGGAGCAAAAGCAATGCAGCTGGCGAGCTGGACAACATGGTGCAGCAGCAATCAAGACATTGCATGTTGCTTTGCTGAATCATCCCTTTGTAGCTATTCATGGGTGCTGCTGTTGGAAAGGCAATCACTAAATGTTGAGAGAATGAAACTTCTTGGTGCTGGATATTATTCTTGTGATAATGGCAGTACTGCACTGCTAAAAGACGCCGTTGATACTGCTTTTAAACTATATATTAGTAATCCTGAGTCTTACTATTTACTTGGCTCTCATGTAGGGCCTCATCCATATCCTAAAATGGTTGGGTACTTCCAAAGTGTGATAGAAGTAGTTAGACAACAAATTCTACAAAAAAGAATATCATTGGGTTCGATAAGTATTATCGCCTCAAAGTAGGAGGTGGTTCAATGCAATTGGCTTATTTTCTGCATTTAAATGATTCCTTCTGTTAAAATTTGTGGTGCAGAAGGTGGTAATACTCCAATAATACAGCTGCAACCTTAAATTATGGAAACCATCATTTTTCAAGGAACTTATTGTCTAACCAATGAAAATAATGAGCTGCAGTCTTCACATCTATTGCTGCAGGACTAGATTACCCAGGTAATAGTCCTCAACACTCCTACTTAAAAAGATACTCAAAGAGCCAAATATTTTCAATTACAGATGATGAGGCTATTGAAGCTACTCAACTTCTTCTCGTTTAGAGGGCATTACACCCGTACTGAGAGTTCCTTCTCATGCCATGCTCTAGCTATAGAAATTAATAGTACAAAAAATGAACTTGTCATTATAAACTTTTCTGGTAGAGGTAGACAGATAGAGAGAATTCAATTATAGTAGTATTTATATTCATTAACCCTTCCAGAATATAATTTTATTTATATTTGTAAACAATTAAATTAAACAATTATAAAAATTACATTAGCAGGAACTTATTAATACTCTTTTGGAGAGTTACCAAAATTGGAGAACACAAAATTTTACTTTAGGTAGCGGCAGACCTCTCTGAAAAGAGTTTGTCCGATTTTAGTGAAAAAAATTAGTATTAAAATTTATTTCAAGTATTGATACAGGAATATGTTCAGTATCTGCAAAAGATTTTAATCAAGAAGCTTCATTGCTAGAAACACGATTGTTATTAATATTTCTAAAGATTTACCTTTTGCTTTATCTAGATTTTGTGCAGCAGAAGGGCTAGAAGCCCTCACACCTTCTGATTTAGGCAGTTTCTCCAAAGATTATGAGGTAGAAATTTTGATGACCATTGAAGGGGTTTATCAGCCGTGCTGTAATCATCTTAGACAAAACGGTAAGCAATTTATGCAGAGCAGGTTCCAGAAATAAAGCAAGAACCAGACTATGAAAGTGCTTTATCTGTATTAAAAATGAATAAAAACAACTTATTTTAATAAAAAAACGTCCCAACAAATTTCTAAGACAGATTTTTCACCAAATGTTTAACTTTTATTTTTCTTGTAATACAATATCTGTAACGTCCTCTGATGTATCTTCCCACTCGTTACTGTATAAGCCGTACCCATCCGCATCTACACTTGCTAATATTAAATACTTTAGAATCAAAACAAGTAATAAAATAATCTAAATTGTTTTCAAAAAACTCTCAAAATAGCGTTAGATGAAGACTTTGCAGTATGTTTTGCAGAAGTTGTAGTAGTTCTGTATTCGTAGCAGCACTTACACCTCTAAATTGAGTTTCAAATACACATCATACAAACTGTGTATAACTCCTCGCAGTTATTTTGTACAACAATAGAGATGGTAGATAAACCTGTTTCTTGCATTACTCTTACCCAATCTTTCCATCATAGTAATAAAACCTTTTTAGAAACCTCTATTGCAGAATTTACATCTTCATCTTTTTCATTGCTATCTCCTTTAAAAATAGACTAGCAGATTCCTCAAAATAATCTTGTCACTCTTTTTCTAACACATTTATTCCTGTTTTCTACATTTGGAATGATAACTCCTGGTCTTTGTCTCTCCACTCTCCTGCCACAACCTCGCACGTCGTGCATTTGGTTGAGTAGACATCCCCACACGCCCTTGAAAAGTGCTATAAGCCAACACGCTCCCTCAAAGCCATAAAAGTCGCACAATCATTTTCAATCTTATTTTTCTAATTCTCTCTTTCTTGCAAAGATATATATATCAAAATTATGTACTGTAGTATGTAATGGAAAATTAAATACAATATTTAAGTTATGATTTCAAAATTATTATTCCGTTTTATTTTTAAGTGTATTTTTGAGTATAAGTCATCTACCTCTGCTCATGCTGTCCCTTACAAAAGAGATTTAACCCTCAGAGGGAGCTTTCGTCATCCCGATGCATATTATAGACATATCTGTGAGGGATCCTTGGTTGCCTCATACTAGTATGTCTCGACCCTGCAAACAAGTAAACACCACTTCACTACTCCTGCTGCTATCATTGGGAATTGACTTTCAAAACCTGAGATCTCAGACCAGGAGATTTTGTAAAGTTCCCATTCCTAATGGTGCTGAGCTTATTACTACATACCTATGAAATCATTGATGGAAACTATGGTCTGATAGGACATATCATTGCTAATAAAGATGATAGTTACTATACTTTTGTTTTCAATAAAAATTGATAATTTAACCAATGTTATTGGTAATTTTCAGTTGGAAATTAACTAGAAACCCCTAATGATAACAACACCTTTACTCTCTACCACAAGGAAATTTGTATTCACATACCCATATAATGGAACGACCTCTCATGATATTCATTTAGATACCAAAATGAAGATTCTAATAATAACAATGAATGTGTGTTATTACACTTTAAGTAAAGTTCCCACCACCACTTGATACATTTCTTACAATGGGAGGCTTACTTAATAAGTCTTGAAAAATAATCTAATTAATGACTATGGAAAATAGTAAGTTGTATTAAAAATTCTGAAATGTAGGGCTTGAAAGTGTCAGTGATATACAAAGCTACATGCCCCACTCCACAGATTCTTTTCAAACTTTACTGAGAATGGAAAATGAAAATCCATTACTCTTTTCTACTAATGAAACTGATTTTTAATAACTCACATGGAACTGCTCAAGCTGGTCTTCTTACATTTGAAAATAATTTTCACTGCAAACTATTAAATCACAAACCCGTTGGTAATAAAGGTTATAGTAGAGTACAAATCAGCAACTCCTGCCGATGGTTCTATGTAGGAAAACCATCTTCAACATGAAGTAGATGGCTCTTTATAAATCTATATGATACACAATGTAGTGATAAATCTGAAGGCTTCGGATCTCTTAACACTGCCCTTTCCTCTTACATTCTGGCCTCTTCTGATTGGGCAAATAGAGTCCGAATCACGAAACACTTAAATGATGAGATTCTGAAAAAGGAGATGATAGCTTTTTACCCTTAATAAATTAGCCAATGGAAGGACACAGAAATAGATCCTCCTTTGCAACTTTGACACTTACCACCGATTCCTGAGGGTAAAAGCTAATACTCCAAAAATTAGACCCTCAGTGAAGGTAGGATTCTAAAAAGAAACAAAGCCTAAAACCTGGAGGATATACCTCCTGTACAAAATATTTTTGAAACTAAAGAAGGAGATACTAATGTAATAATTAAAAACTTTAATAACTCTATTAATACACGATCATTAGAGACTTTTAAGGAAATATTGGCTTAATGTAGAAATGAGGCAGAATACCCCGCCATTTCATTGATGGCAAAGGTATCTTATGGGCAGCCCCTGATGGTACGCCCATCTCAAATCCTACCGTAGAGATCCCTATTGAAGTTGCGGCAGATTAGAAGCAAACAAAAACTATGTAGAAATAGATCTCCCTTGGTTCCCTGACCATCGATGATTATGGTAACCATTTCATCAAGATCGAGTCTATTTGGCTTCAAAAATCAAGCAACTTTTGAGCTATCAGAACCTCAAACTCCACCAGCAGTGATATACCGCTCATCCCCTAACTATGGCAATAATTCTAATTATCTCGCAAACATCAAAGGGATTATAAATAACAACGTTATAGTTTATAAATATCTAGATTATAATGATAAACTCATGAAGGTGCAATATTTACTATTGAAAATTAAACGCTGATGAAATGTGGATACATCATTCATAAAAGTTCCCTTACTACAGTGAGCAGATGGTTTTGCCACTTGAAGCATTGTCAGTAGGTAATTATGTCATTAAAGAAACTAAAACCTGCTAACGGAGGATACATTATTGATGAGACTTACAAAAGGAGTTAATTTTAGCATTGTAAATGGAGAAGCAAGAAGATTCTGTGAATAATGTATATGGAAGCGGAACAATGTTACTGGTCTTTTAACAAAATATGGGTAGGTGATAAGCATATACACATAGACCAAAACTTAAAAATAAAAAGCATCACTTTACCTATAAACCAACAAATTTAGACTCCAATGGAAAACTTTATCCCAATACTGCAAGAACGAGAGAAAATCTACTCAGCATCAATGGAAAAAGATGACAACTGATTACTGTGCAGAAAAAACTAAATTCTGTATGCCCATATATATGATAATTATGACGATTACGAAAATTATATTGATTGGAATGCAAGTAATAGTAAAATTGAGGATGAAGAAAGATGTCTGAGGGTTACGAATCTATTATCGAAGTTTTTGAGGAATGATGCATATCGAAGGTCCCGCATTTTAGTAACATCCTTTCATGGTAAACCTATTACCATAAAATTCCAAGATATTAAAGGAAATACTTTTACAAAATGATGTAAAATTATTAGACAGAAGGACTAAAATATTTTGATGCTTATTCCATGATATCCCTGAAAATATCGGTTCTTTTCAAATATAAACTGCTGATATTCTAATAGCAAAGGCTCTATTTTGTGAAGACACTCTCAATGACTATTAAAGGATAGTGCAACGGATACAGACCAAGTCATCATTCTTATCTCACGAGAAAAAGCTTCTGCTTCGAGGATTAATCCTCATCTCAGATAAGAGCTACTAACAGTAAATAAAAATCATAATTCTAAATATTTATTTTTCCCATCTCACTTGAGGTGGGATTTTTCATAATCAAAATAAACTTATTCTCACTAGTCTCATTTTTGATTAAAAATATAAAAATTGTATTTTTGCCCAACTAATAGAAGAAAATGCTCACTAAAAATAGATGAACTTTTAGATGAAGTGAACTCAGTTTCACCGATGTGAAGAAATAGAACAATTCAGAATAAAACATAACGGCAAAAAGGAATTTCTGAACGACTTATCTCGAGCAGTTTAAAGCCATCCCAAACGAACAGAAAAAGAATTCTGGACAAAAATAAACACCTTAAAGCAAGAGTACTCTTCCAAACTTGAATTATTAAAAACAATACTTTAGGTGATACTCGCCATAGAAAAAGAAGATCTCACAAGACCTGGTTTTCCTCTAGAACTAGGAGCGAGACATCCCATAAACCTTGTGAAAGGTAAAATTATTGAGATTTTCAAATCCATAGGATTTGCTGTTTCTGATGGACCTGAAATAGAAGATGATTGGACAACTTTACTCGCTCTAAATTTACCTGAATATCACCCAGCACGAGATGCAGGATACTTTTTCATCGAACAAAACCCAGATGTTCTTTTAAGAACACATACTTCTTCAGTACAGATTAGACACATGGAGCAGAATGAACCGCTCTATCCGCATCTTATCACCTGGCGTGCTATTTAGAAATGAAGTTTATCTCCTCTCGTTCACATTGTGTATTTTTCATCAACAGAAGGTTTATATATTGATGAAAATGTATCTTTGCTGACTTAGAAACAGACGATACAGTTCTTTACCACAGAACTTTTGGAAAATCTAAATCAGAATGCGTCCTTCCACTTCCTTTCACGGGAACCGAGGCCGAAGTAGATGATTATTGGGGACTGAACTCTGAAACGGATTACAGAATTACCAAAGGAACAGGTTGAGTTAGAAATCATGGGATGTGGAAATGTAGATCCCAGCTGTTTTACAAAACGTAAATATAGACCCCAATAAATACAGCGGATATGCCTTTAGTGGGAATTGAGCGTATCGTGATGTCTTTATCAAATGTCTGATATCCGTATGTTATTTGAAAACGACATCAGAACATTAGAACAATTAGAAGTTTATAGATAGATTGTATATAATGCAATCTATTTTTATTAAAATTAAGTATCTCTCTATATCAATTAAAAATCTTATCTTTGCCAAAAATTTGAAAAATTATTTAATGAATTTATTTAGCGAGTCTGCTTTAGGGTCCTGAAATCATCAAGGCTGCCACGAATTGGGTTAAGGAAAGCCCTACGGAAAATCCAAAAGCAAACTATTCTTCATCTTATCAGATATTCGTGACCTTGATTGATGTTGGCACAGACAGGACTGAAAAACAGCTGCTTTTTCTTTCACCTATCTTGGATATGATAGATGACGTGAGTAGAAAAATACAGCTTTTTGGCACTAGCTCTCACAAGAGAACTTGCATTGCAAATTGCAAAAAGATGTAAAAACTACACTCAAATACTTACCCAATGTAAAGACAGTGGCTGTTTATGAAGTAGTATTACAGATCAAATCAGAAATCTTAGAGATAAACCTCAAATCATTGTAGAACTCCTGGAAGAGCTCACTGACCTTATCAATCGTAAGGCTCTAGGATTTTTCTAATATTCATTGGTTAGTTCTAGATGAAGCTGATGAAATGCTGTCTATGCTTCAAAGATGATTTAGAAACGATTCTAAAAGAAACTCCTGAAACTGAAGCAAACGCTTCTTCTCTGCTACGATGAACAAAGAAGTAGAGAGAATTTTCAAAATTACCTTACCAATCCTCATCGTATTTCTATCGGGGCAGATTAATGCCGTGAAGAAAAATAATATACGCATGAGTATTATGTGAAATTATCGCCAGAAAAAGAACACTAAAAGAGATTAATTGACGCAAATCCCTAATCAATACTCCATTATTTTTCTACGAACAAGAATGGAAACACAAGATGTAGCTGACTCCTAATGCAAAATGGATATGCAGCAGATGCCTTCTACGGAGATTTATCTCAAGCACAAAGAGATACTGTAATGAAAAATTCTAGACTAGTTGATATTTTTGGTCGCTACGATGTTGCTGCAGAGAGGGTTAGATGTCATCACTTACCATGTTATCCATTATTCTCTCTGATGATCCAGAAGTTTTTGTCCACCGAAGTGGTAGGACGGGTCGTGCTGGTAGAGATGGTAGTTTCCATGGCTCTAATAAAAACCTGAAGAGACACGAAAATTAAAACCAAATCAAAGCTCAAACTAAAAATAGAAATTATGAACAACAAATTCCTGAAAGGAGATGAAAATCATAACAAGGCTCGTTGCTGGTAGTTTTTGAACAACTCTTCACAGAACACGAAGATTTTCTGATTTTGACAACAGCTTAATCCTCGATTTATCGGCTTTTAGCAAAGAAGAACTTGTACATCAATTACTCACCTAATTGAAAGATATGGCCTTTTATTACAGGATAATAATGACTTGGCTGTTCAAAAAGTTCAGAAGAAAATCACAAAAGAAGACAGAAGAGAAAGAAGAAGAGATAGAAAGATGGTAGAAAAACCAAGAAAAATAATGCTGATATGATAAGATTTTTCTTCAACCTTGGAAAAGAGATAAACTAAAATAGATATGTTAGATATCATCAATCAAGCAACCAAAAAATCTAAAAAGAGCTGATATTGACGATATCGAAATATTAGAAAAATTCTTCTCTTTGAAGTAGAAAAATCATTTTAAAATGAGTATTGAACAACATTCTTTCACTTAAATTTAGAGGAAAGAAATGCAGTGCCGAAGTGGCAAACTAAAACTTATACCCAAAAGACATTCAGATTATGAGTGTCTTTTTGATATTTTTTTAGTATCTTTGTTAAATTGTGCAATGAGTTATATTAAAATTTGCAATATAAAAATCAAGATTATTAAAACAGAATTAAGTATGGAATTGGTAATATTTTTAAAGCTTTCCAACTGAAAGACAAAGTCTTTTCGTAGTTATTTGAGAAAGTAGAAACAACCCTAGTGGAGATGTCTCGAATATTTTCCATAACGGAATCAAAAATTTAATTTTTGATGATGATTCATTATTGATTCATGATTTTGAACACCACAATGATGATCTCATCTCATCAAATCTATGTAGAATTAGGCAAAAATTTCATCACACCATTTGACAGAGAAGATATTCATTCTTTGAGCGAGTCAAGTTTAGACGATAGTGCAGACTACATCTATGCTTCATGCAGATATATATCTTGATGAAAAGCTCTACAAAATAGAGCATATGAAGAATTTTTCTGCTTATAACAAAGCTATGTATTGAAATAAAAATGCTATTGAAAAATCTAAAAGATTTCAAAGAAATCTAGAAGCTGTAAGAAGCTTGTATTAAAAATCAACAGCATAGAAAACATCGCTGATGATGTGCAGAGTGCAGCACTGATTAAGTTATTTGAAAACCAATGATCCAATCAATATCATCAAGGTTCAGCAAGTATTGGATTATTTAGAAGAAGTAACAGATAAAGCCGAAGATGTCTGCAGTGGATGAATAGTATCATTATAAAGTATACTTAACTTTAACTCATTAAAATAAGTACTGGATTTTCCGATACCTCTTATTACAATCATCGGTTTAGCCTTTAATTTTTGATTATATTAATGGCTTTATGATGCTGCAAAACTCTATTGCCACTATTGTTTCTACTTCAGTATTAACTCCTTTTTCTGCTGTTATTTGGGGCAGCCATAGTGGAACTTTGCATTCTTTTAAGGGTATTTGCTTGCGGATTAAGATTGGGAACACTATTGCAAAAGATTGTTAATGAAAATTTTATTACTTTAGGCTAATTTCAGGACTTGTTGCCGCTATTGTTTGGAACCTTCTTACTGGTGGCTTGTATTCCATCTTCATCTTCACACTTTCAATAGGTGGATTTTGGGAGCAGCTCTCACTCACGCTTTTATCAGTAATTACAACGAAATTAGAGCTATACAAGAAGTTTCTTCATTAGAAGCGTTCAAACTCTCCATAGAGAAGATATTTACTCAAGATGTTGTTGCTTACGAAAGTTATCTCTATTTTCTTATTTATATTTTAGCAACTGTTTATAGGCATGTTTGTTTCAGTTATCACATTGATTATTATTAATTTATGTAAAAATTCCTAATCCACATGAGGCTGAAACTACCTTTAAGCAATTACAACTAGCCTCTTCCGCTTTATTTAGTTTAGGTCGATGGACTCTAATGATGCTCAAAAGTAATGGGAATCATTGGTGCAGCTCTAATTTATTACATGTAGAAATGATTCAAGACCCTGCTTATACTACCCTAGTTGAGTCAGCAAGGTTTGACTATTTTGCAGACTGCATTACATTTGGGTTCCTTTAGTTTCTTTTTATCGCTATTGATTAGGGACGATGAGTGGCGGGTTGGAAAATTGTAAAAACAATGGGGTCAAAAATCAGCAGTAACTTTATTGAAGGGGTAAGGCAGAAACATCTAGAGCATTAACCTTATTTCTGACTGACCATTTAGGAATTCCTGTTTCTACCACTCATACCATCACTGGAGCTATTATCGGCGTAGGACTTACCAAACGAGTTTCCGCCGTTCGCTGGGAGTACCCTATTAGCCTTCTTTGGGCTTGGGTACTGACCATTCCTATTAGTGCTTTGAGTTGCAGGGCTTACCTATATTTTGCAATTCAATTCTAAATAAAAAGATAATTCAATAACAAAGCGACTTCTTTCAAATTAAAAGAAGTCGTTTTTAATTTGTATCAATAGTTTATCCTAAAAATTGTCCAATTCAATGTAAAAGTTAAATTGTCTAAAACATTTTTATATTATGATTTCCTAAAAATACAAAGATTTAATTGCTCAAAAATATAAAATCACTCTATTTGAAGAAAATCCTCGGAACTTTATCAACCTATTAATTATATCATTGCTAATGGAGGCAAACGCTCACGCCCTATCCTTACTCTCTTATGGCTACCGAAGCCTTTGGTGAGTATAGTGAAGCTATATAAACCGGCTTTAGCTGTTGAGTTTTTCATAATTTTACTCTAATTCATGATGATATTATGGATGATGCTCCTTGAGAAGAAATAAACCTACTATCCATGCTTTATCACGGAAAAATGTTGGTATTCTTTCTCATGACGCCTTTGATTGATAAAAATCTATCAGTTTTTGAGGATTTAGAACCTCTTCTATTCAAGGAATGTCTACAACTATTTTCTGATACTGGTATTAAAATATGCGAAGGGCAACAAAATGGACATCAATTTTGAAAAAGAAGAAAATGTCAATTTGAAGATTATATCTTTAATGATTACTTATAAAACCGGTGTTTGTTTAAGTGCTGCAGCTTTGAAAATTGAGCTATGATAGTACTGGGCTTCTCAAAAAGATGCCGAAGCTATTTATCAATTCTGAAAACACATCGGTATTGCCTTCAAATGATTGATGATTATTTGGATATTTTTGGAAATCAAACAGATTTTGGGAAAAAGACAAGCTGGGAGACATCTATGAAAATAAGAAAACAATTTCTACCTTATTGCCCTAAAAATGCTAATCATACAGAAAAACAAGAACTCCTAAAAATGGTACAATCAAAAGAAACATCATTGGAAAAAGTAGAACGAGTAACTCAAATTTTTCTGGGCAAACCAAAGCTGATAAAGAAGTTTCTAGATTTGGTCAAAAATATAATGATTTAGCAATTAAATTTTTACATCAAACTAGCCTAAAGTGAAGACAAGAAAAATATGTTTATTCATTTGGCTAATAATTTATTAAAAAGAACTATCTAAAATTAGCCTTTATATGAAATTCTCGTACAGAAGTAGAAATTATCAATTCTGAAAATACAGATTTTCGATGCTATTTTTCTATTGGCTCTGTTTCGCCACTGAAATATCTCAGAAATTAGCTGATGGTCAAATGCTTTACATTTAATAATCCCTTCGGAACATTATTTAACCCTTGGGCTGTAAAATAGTATTCAGCAAATTAATGAAATATAAAATATACACCGAAGAAGATTTGGCTTTTTATATCAAAAATGAATATTTAAGTCTTCACCATCATACATCTTTTTAATAGTGATAATGCTGACAAACTTTGCAGAAAATTAATCAGAATATAGAGCAGAGTCATCAGTTTCTCCGCCATACAAAAATGGGCAATCATTACCTATGGCACTGCTTATGTTTATGAGTTTCTACCTCAAAATATTTTAGCTGCAAATTGTCATAAAATTCCACAAAAATTCTTCAATAAAAAGATTTCTAACTCATGAAGACTACAGCTTCTATGCAGGATACTATTTATTCTCTAAATTCGCTCTGTTCAGATGATGTTCAAATATTATTCACTCTCAGTCCTGTTCGCTATACTAAAGATGGCTTTTCTGAAAATAATTGAAGTAAAGCTAAATTGCTAACCGCCATGCATGAGGTCATTTCTAATTTTGAAAACTGCTCATTATCTTCCTGTTTATGAAAATTATTATGGATGACTTGAGAGATTATAGATTCTATAGAAAAGACCTTATTCACCCCATAATCAGGCCATAGAATATATTTGGAATAAATTTGGAAAGTCTTATTTTCTGCAAGAAACAAACGATTTCATTCAAGAAAACTTTAAAAATAAAACAAAGCTGAACATCGTCCCAAAAATGAAAAAGTCTCTAAATACAGAATTTTTAGTATCAAAATCAAAGAAAATAGCATTACAACAAACCAAAGTTCAACATAAAATATTCGATGATAGATACTCATACCCATTTATACGCAGAAGAATTTGATCATGACCGCCTCGAAATTATCCAGGATAAACAATGGTGTCAATCATTTCCTTCCTGCCATCAGATAGTCAGACCTGACGAAAAATGCTTAAACTTGAAAAAGCTTTCCCCATCTATTTTCTGCTATGATAGGGCTTCATCCTTTGCTATGTGAAAACCTGAAAGTTGGAAACAAGAACTAGAAATCGTACTATCTCAATCAAAGAAAATTTTTGTGCTATTGAGAAATTGGAATTGATTTATATTGGGATAAATCACTTGATATTCAAATTAAAAGCTTTTTGAACAGCAGATTGATTGGGCAATAGAAAGAAATCTGCCCATCATCATTCATACCAGAGAAAGTTTTGATAAAGCTTTTTGAGATTTTTGGAAACACACACACCCTAATTTAAGGGAATTTTTCATTGTTTTTAGTGGCAATTTAGAACAAGCTCGGAAAGCTATTGACCTAAATTTTCTTTTAGGAATTGGAGTCAGTTACTTTCAAAAATGGGAAAAATAGACCAATTTCTCCATAAAAATTCCTTTGGATAAAATCGTTTCTAGAAACAGATAGCCCTTACCTTGCCCCACTCCTCATCGAGGAAAACGCAATGATAGTCCTATCTTCCGCTCATTGCTGGTAAATTAGTAGACATTTATCAAAAAGATTTTTCAGAAATTGACAAAATTACTACTGAAAATGCAAAAGAATTTTTAACCTTCAATGATAAAAATAGATTTAACTATTTAAGATTAAACCTGTAATTCAGTATTTGAAATTTATTTTAACATTATTTTATTCAAATTTTCTTCTCCTCCAATAGAAAAATATTCTCCCCAACCCTGCTATAATTCCTAATGGTAAAAAGTCAGATTGGAACCACCGCCAAAAAGTGCTTTCATCATCTATTCTTCTTCTATCTAAAAAGTCTATTTTCTATACTTCGGCTACGAGAGAAATTAGTTATCATCATCTAAAAAGATAATCCAAAGCATTGCTCAAAAACTGCTCATTTCCATAACGCTGATTAGTCAATAAATCCTCTCCTAAAGGTAAAGGTTCGCCCTTCAAAACGGCATTCCTAGCTACATCACCATCAGAAATTACAATCATCTTGTTATTTTTACTTTTGCTAATGAAATTTGGAAATTCATTTCGCTCACTTCTATTAGCATAAGCAAGTAAATTCTCCTTTGAAGTGCTACCGCAAAAATCTTTTGGGGTAGAGGGTCTTTCATAATAGTTAAACTATCTAAATTTTTGTATTTCATTAAGTTCCATATAATTAGGAAGAGATTTACATTCGTCAATTTACTGATTCAAAAAGGACTTCTGTTTTAATTCCTCTTCTCCCCAAAGTATCTATTGCCGTAGAAATTCAAATTTTCCAGGATTGATATTTTTAGTGATAGGATGACGATTCTCACTAATCCCCAGCTGGAAAATATGGCCAAAAGCAAACTCGCATATTGTGGGTTTCCTGCCCATGCTCCAACAACTATTCTTCTCAAAGCAGATTTCTGCAAATCCTTTACCAAAAGCAGTATTGATTCTCAAACCATAATTGATATAAAATCTGTCAAATTAAGATCTTGTGGATATGCCATAATGCATGAAAAGTGATGTCCATATCAGCATTTACAGCATCTAACATCCATAGAGTTTTTCCCATTCATAATATATTGATCCAATACTAATTTTCCTGATTTGTGAAGGCTTTTTCTCGGTTTGGCAATTACCAAAGCATCCATAGTTCTTAATTTGGGAAAAATCTTTCTTTACTAATTTCCTTTTTATTAACTGGAATTATCGGACCTACATTATAATTCTCAATGCCATTTTGAGAGAAATCCTTGAAATTCCATCGGTTTCAACTCATCGTGATTAACTACCAATATTTTTCTCTGTCAGCAACTATTATTTTAATCGCCGAAATGAAATTATACTCTAGGCTTTCTATGGATTTATTCAACTGTTCAGAAGCATCTATTCCTGTCTGCTGAATTATCAATGGGATAGATATACCATAAGAATTATACTTTTACTGCCGCATAAGGAAATAACACAATTTCTGTTATTTTTCCATCTCGCATATCTGGCTAAAATAGAAGGCTGCATTCCATAGCTTGTAGAGTATCCTGCGAAATTTTCTCTTTAATCGGATCTATGAATTTATAATCTATTTTTAGGATTAATCTTTTCAAACTCTTCTAATAAAAATTTAGTTTCATTTTGTACATTGTTCTAAAACTTGCAGGAAAATCTCCATCAAGATAGACCTCTAGCATCATTGGATTTTTACAGATTCCAGCGTTTTTATCGTTGCTTCGTAAGAGGGATATACCTTTTTCTTGTGTTAAATCAAATCTCACAGAAAAGCCTAATACTCCTAATAACAAGAAAATTAATATCCCAATGTATGTAAAATTACACTTTTCTCATCTCTCCAAAAACTATCTTTCAACAAAATATGTTGCCAATTTTAAACTTAAAAATACAATTAACTTTGCAAAATAAAAATATCACTAATATCCACTAACCCTCTCGTAAAAAGTATTATAGTGATAATAAAATCCTAATCTTGAAAAATATAATCCACTCCGCCCAATAATTCATGAGAAGCCAATTGCTCCATACCAAAATATAGCATAAAAATACACCGACTAAACATACCTGTGACAGATGATAGCGATGATGATAATACCCACTGCTGAAAATGTAGCTATCAGGACTAACAATCCCCCATATCCTCTAATATCATTCCTAAATCTAAATTACCCTCAGGAATGCTTCGAAAGCAGATAGTGTGTAAAAATAAACCACAGGTATGTGCACAATATTCCAATAATCCATACGATTAAAAATTTTCCTACAATAATCTCATGTATTTTCAAAGGTTCTGAAAAACAACCAACTTAGCGTCCCCGATTGCTGTTCTTCTGCCAAGATTTCATGCTCAAAGCAGGAATAATAAACATCAATAACCATGGTACCAATACAAAATAACTCTGCATAGAGAGCCTTCTATATCAAGAAATTGAGCATCAAAGAAAAATAAAACAATCCGCCAGCAAACCTTCAAATACCGCAATAATTATCCATGCACTCTCCAATTCCCCTAAATAAGACCAAAGTTCTTTCTCTAAAACTGCTTTCATCTCTTTTACTTTTTAATTCAAATATACTTCATATTTATTCAATCCTCTGAAACCTCCAAAATATCTTGGTTAATATTCACTTGATACTGCATAGATACAAGCTCTATCATACTATTATCCATCGTATACAGCTCAATTTTTGTTCTCCTTTATAATTAAATAATTCATTCTAAAACTCTATATCTTCTTTCCTCAAATCTTGAACAGGCATCACCACAGTCATATAGATTTAGCATATTTTCAAATGCATCTCTTAGTTCTAAAACATCACTGTATTGATAAAAACACCTCCCATCTGCAAGGACAGCAAACTTAATCTTTAAAATGGACAAAACGATGCCAAAGCCACAATCTTTATCCTCTCAATCTCCTTATAAATCCCTATCTCCCTAAAACGGAAAGAGCACCCTCCTGTGTAGTCTTCCAAAGTTAAAATGCTACTTTTCTCCACTCATTAAAACCATCTTTGAGTAGTGTAATCCGCAATTAACCCCGCCACAGTAAATTCCTTTCCTCCTCGTTCTCTGTTCTGTCTATCCTTCCATGAGTTTTTATCTTGATTAGAATTTACTTTATGCTCTGCTATTGCTACCAACTTATACGCTTCTAATTCATCGAGATTTAAGAAATTAAACTCTCCTTTAGGGCTCTGCCACCATCTTCGTATCCTCTACTTCATTTTCCATCTCAAAGTCTTCCAAAACCTCAGTATCATTTACCTCATCATCTAAATGTTCATCTAAATCATCTATTTTATTCTCTCTTTTCAATATCAAAATTTTGTTTTCCAAATATGCTTAAAACCCCTGTAAAAACTGATACTGATACTCTCAAATTCATCCATCGGATGAGCCAGCCGAAAGTCATAAAACCCTACAATTTCTTTTCTTGGTTCAATTTATATAAATTTTGCCCTCTTGGCATGGCAATATTGCTGCTGCTCTGAACTTCACTTGCAAAATCCGCAAAAGAGAGTTCTCCACAAATTTTTATTCTCTTTAAAACTCTGTCCTGTGAATAAGTTCTCTACATTCGTTCTTCCCTTATCATCCAAAGTGTGTCACATATTGGCTCGTAGTGAGTATCTGATCTCTCAAAGGCTCTTGCTCTCACCAAACTCTCCACCACTCTTTTATTGACGTGCATCCCTGACACTCTCTCATCATAAATATTTTTATATTTACCATGCTCTCTTTCTTGTTAATCGCTTCAGAAAGGTCCTTCTCACCAATACGCTAATCGCCCTAGCCAAAACGAATTTGCCCTTTTTCATTTACAGAAAATTTATACTGACCTCTCGTTGGACATCAGGTCTAAAGAGCATCTACCCCCATAGCCTCGCAATCCTCCATAAACATGGTAATTTGAGCCGTATTATTAATATGGCTATTACTCATCACACTCGCCATATATCTGCCATGGATAATTCGCTTTAAAGGTAAGCCGTACGATGCGCTACCAAGGCATAACAAGTAGAATGTGATTTATTGAACGCATTACTCTTTGGCAAAAGCCTCAGTCTTTCCAAATTTTCTGCAATTTTCTTCATTCAAATTCATCTGCGCCCTTTCCGCCTTCTATGAATTTCCGGGGAAGATCTTATCCAAAACATCTCTGTGTCCCCATTGCTTTACGCATAAGTATCGGCTTCACCTTTTCGTAAAATTTGCTAATTTTTGGGAGATTAGCAAATCGTACCTGCTCTTGATACACCGTGATACCATAAGTTTCCTTGCAAATATTCCTCTGTTTCTGGTAAATCATATTCAATTTCTTCCAATCCATGTTTTCTATTGATAAATTTCGGTATATACTGAATAGGTCCCGGTCTATAAAGAGCATTCATCGCGATTAAATCCGCAAAAACATGGTAGGTTTCAGCTCTCTCATATATTTTGCATCCCTGCACTCTTCATATTGAAAAGAATTCAATCGTTCTCCCTCTTGGAAAAGCTGATAAGTGTACTGTCATCAACGGAATTTCATCAGGAGTTAATCTCTATTCCATGCCTTTCTTTAATCAGTTTGTGCTATCTTTAATAATCGTTAGCAAGTCCTCAATCCAAGAAAGTCCATTTTCAAAAGTCCTGCACTTTCTGCCACCGAGGTTATCAAACGTGACACCAAAATATCGGCATCTTTCGCCGCAATAGAGACGGCATCTTTCGATTAGAAAGTATCCTCAGGTGTAATAATCACACCACAAGCTACGGATTCCCGTATTTCGGATATCAAACCTTCCATTTTCTTTGCCGAATCCAAAACAGCAAAACCGCTCATCATTTGGATTTTCTAAAACAGATTTCATCTCATCTACCAAAAGCTTATCCTCGTGCTCTAGCTTATCATATTTTGACAAAGCTTTGGCAATATTCATCTCTGGTCACTGATGGAATTAATTTAGCAATATTATTAGTCCTTCCAGGAATAGAAACATCCAACACCACTCCCTGCATCTTTTTATTGCCGACTTCCTCCTAAAACCGAATAAGTGATAATTTGAGAGCCATTGGTTTTTCCATATTTTCTGATTACCCACTGATGGTTCTATCCCTTCCTTCATCATCAAAATCTATATATCAATATCGGGCATTGAAATGCGCTCTGGATTAAGAAAACGCTCAAAAGGGAGTCATATTTAATAGGGTCTACATTAGTAATTCCGATGCAATATGCCACTGCCGAACCTGCAGCAGCAGAACCACACGACCAGGTCCCACAGAAACTCCCATTTTAGCCTCATTGGCAAAATCCTGTACAATCAAGAAATATCCTGGATAACCTGTTTTGGGCCAACTCTCTAATTCAAAATCAAGTCTAATTTTAATTTCTTCCGTACTTTCTCCATATCCTTGCTCCCTCATAAGTAAGATGTCTTAAATAGGCATTTTCTCCTCTTTACCCTCCATCTTCTAAATCTTCGGCACTTTGAAAACTCCTCTGATATCAAATTTAGGCAAAAGCACCTCTCTTCTTAAGGTATAAGATTCAAATTTTTGTAAAAATTCGGTGATAGCCTCAAATGCATCTGGATATTGGTCTCAAAATTTTGTTTTATTTCTTCTTCATCTCTAATAAAAGTATCTCTGCGTTATCAGCCCTCTTCTTCTTCCAAAACCTCTACCAATAGGTGTGAGTCAATTTCTCCCCATCTTTGATACAACTCACAATATCTTGAATATTGGCATGTAATTTCTCCGCAGGTAAAAGTTTCTGCTGAGCTAAAATTTTCATGCATCATATCGGCCTGCCAATTGTAGCAGTTATTTCGTCTGCTAAATGCTCTTCTTCCTGCAATCCATGATTTTGAATCCATTACGCAAAAATCATCACCATTCTTCTTTCCACCATCACTTAGCTCCTCTCTCGTTGCTCCCCAAAATTCTAATATTGCATCAGGAATATCACCATTTACCTGAGATCTTACAGCAATAATATCCTTTTTATATTCAGCAATCATCTTACGAGATATCCTTGGCACAGAAATTCTGAAAAACCATTCACATATCTCTTACTGGACAATTTGGCCCAGATTTTTATATCCATTGAAAATTCTTTGCCAAAAAGCACTACACTCGTTCTTCTATCTGGATCTTCTTTAGTAAATCGCTTCTGCTCTGGTCTATCGAAATGTAAAATTCACAGCCTAAAATCGGTGACTATTTCCTGACTTTTCTGGTTCATTTTGCAGTGGAAATCTATTCCTTCCTCCGATGCTTGTGATCTCCCAATATTCTACCCATTTTCTTTTAATCCCAGCATTATATTTTTCTACTTCAGTAATGAACTTTAAAAGCCTCATCATTCCCTCAAATCTACCATACCTACAGTGCAGGGAAAATGATTCTGCTTTATCGATAAGGTCTGAAATGTCCGTTGTTGCTTGTAAAGATGAGTAATATCTACGATTATGAAAATTGAAAATAATCAATCTCTATCTCCACATCACCAAATCCACCGATTTTCTTTTTATTAAAATCCTCAACTTGTCTTCTAATAACAATAGCAAATGTAGCTTTATCGTGAGGTGTAAGAAAGTCTGAAATGCAACTTTAATTTGCTCTTCGGTGATTTTCTAAATCTTTCTGCTGACAATCCCAACACGCATCATTTCAAAGAAAACCTGTGCCGTAGCATTCACATCGGCAGCAGCATTATGAGGCTTTCACCATCCAAAAAGTTTTTCATAAAAAGTTCCACTCAATTTGGGAGAATTTATACCTTTCCATTTTTCCTCCGCCTAATTTACAATAATCCGTCCCCACTCCCATTAGTATCAGCAAAAGGAATTTTCTCTAAAATATTCTCTACTTCTTTTCATAAAATTCAGCTCCTACAATTTTATAATCAAAATTTATATTATGTCCTGCAACTACTTTTGTCAAAACTTCACCGAGACTCTTCCAAAACCGCCTTCAAATCTCGCCCCTGCCTCTTGTGCCATCTTCGTAGTAATCCCATGAATCCGAGTAGCATTAAACGGAATATCATACCCTTCTGAAGCTTAATGATATAATCCTGATTTTCTATCAATTCTCCATTTCATCACTGGCGCAACTGCGAAGCAATCTGCACCATTCTGGAGGCCAGTTTCTTTCTTGTAGAGTCCGATAACGGAGCATTAAAATTTGTGGCAACCCGTAGTTTCAGTATCGCACCAAATACATTTCTCTCTAAAGAAGAATTTTTGTAAAAGTAAGGAAAAAGTATTGATTTTACCTTTCATTTTAAGCTATCCTATAGCATAGATATCCGTTCTATCTTATCGATATAACGGAATCTTTTTATGTATAAAATGGAATATATAGTTTTCGTGTCTATCTAATATATTTTCTTATAAAATATAAACCTTCACTCTTATAAAATTTCTTAACGATAGGATTTTGTTCATTAATTACTTTCCTCGTTCACAGAAAATCTCTTGTCAATTCATACCTCATCATTTCCTTTATTTCGTTGCTACCTTTTTCGACATTATTTATAAAAACTATACCACCACAGCCGTTCCACTGACTGTCACCATTAGCATTCCTCCTGCAGAACAATGTCTCACAATCTAAATCAATACCGACTACCGCATTTGCTCCCATTTTCTTTCTGCTCTTCTGAGCATGTTCAGCCAATGCCGTATCTCTTCGCCTCTATCAAGACTTTTTCATAGGTAGAAGAACGACCTCCAAAATCCGTAAGTCCTGCTTACAAAATCCTTAATAGCATTCGCGCAATAATCGCGTTTCACCCGTTACAATTCCTTCCTCTACCTCTGATAGGCTTCTTCTAGTGTGGGAGTTGTAGATAAAAATCATCTTTATAATTATTCTCTTCAAATATACGCATAAAAATTCTACGATTAACTTTTTATTATATTTGTTGCTTTAATCATATGAACAAGCTTTTCAATACAAAACCACGATAATCCAAGAGTAATTAAATTCATGTAGCAAACAAAGTGTTTTTAGAAGGTTCATTAGAATTAGACAAGAACTCTGATGTTCTCCCATATTCCTTTGGCAAAAAGAATTATTTAGTTTTCCATTTGTTAGCAAGCGCTATTTATTACCGCAAACTCTTTGGCTGCTATAGCCAAAGATGACTCCTGTAGAATGGGGACACAATCGCAATGAGCCTCAGAGATATTATCATACACCTTGATCTCCTAAAATTATCCTATAGAAAACAAGCTCCATTTTCTTTTCAGAACAAACCACCTAATCCAGAAGTAATGAAATTTTGTTTCTGAAAAACCTATTATTAACGGGTTTTTAGAGTTAAAATCGTCACAAGAGGCACAAGAAATTCCTTTAGCAAAAGGATTATTCCAATTTGATTTTGTAAAAGAGAATTTTATTAATGACAACTATATTGCCAACATACAAAACATGAAAATACAAATTGGATAATATTTTAGATAAAACTCCAAAACTATCTTCAAGATTTCTTTCTAAATAAACACAAAAGCCGATCAGCGGTATCTTTGAGAAATATCGTGCTCAATCTTAATAATAGAGGCTTTACTGAAATAAGGAGGAAAAATCAATGCTATTCTTCAAGAATATGCTTGGCCCCTGCTGCATGAAAATGACGGTGGAAATATCTCTATAGAATTTGATGAAGAGACAAAAACTTCTTTCAAAATGCTTCTACAAAGGGGCTTGTAGCGGTTGCCCATCCTCCACTATTACACTTAAAATGGTCTAGAAAACCTCGATTTCCTTCCCAACATCGTAGAAAATGTTGAAAGCAATCAATGGATCATCGTTCTAAAATGAAACTAAATTATATCACACCAAACACAAATTACCATAGAAACTCCTATTCTAGTATCTTTGTCATGGATATGGAAGCAAATGAAGAGGATTTATTTAGTGCCCAGACTTACCCAAAGATTGCTCATTGTGTTTCCAAGTCTTACAACACTCCATATGGAGACTTTTGCTGGTATGATGTGATTTTCACCAATGCTGAAATTCATCAATATAGAACAAGCGAGAAAATCTATTTACTTATTTTGGAAGAGATTTCTTTAATAAGAAAACAATACAATATTACAAACGGAGAGGTTCATCTATGTGTGGTTTCAGTCAAGGAGGAATTATTTCTTATGCCTCTCGCTTTGAGAAACTCCTCAATTCTTTCAATAAAATCGCATGCCCAAGTTCTCCATCCCGAACACACACTTACAAAATATTGCCGATAAAAAGTTTATCTCACCTTCGTATCTCTCATGGTACTAGAAAGATACTGTTATTCCAATAGATTGGGGTAGCAGTGAATTACTCCATGGATTTAAATCTATATTTTTCCTCCGAGAATATCATAGTAGTGTCATGGAATTAACCCCAAAACTATCAAGATTTGAGTTCATTTTTCAAGAACTAACAAAAGTATTTTTAATCTTAATTTATGAAATTTTATAATTCTAAAAATTCTTCAATATTTTTATAGATTAAAATAAAATCCTAAATTTGGAATTAAAATTCACAAATAAAAATAATGAAACAACTTAAAAGGACTAGGAGTGGCATTGGTTACTCCATTCAACGAAAGATTTATCTATTGATTTTTGAATCTCTAACTAAAGCTGATAGAATATAATATAGATAACGGAACCAATTTTCTCGTGGTTTTAGGAACCACCGCTGAAACTGCTACGCTTTCTGAAGAGGAAAAACAAATTATTCAGCATGTTGTAAAAATAAACAAGCAAAGATTACCTTTAGTTTTAGGAATTGGAGTAATAATACTGTGGCTTAATCAAAAAACAAATAGAAAATACAAAATCTGAAATGACTTTTTCTGCTATTTTATCTGTTTCTCCTTATTACACAAACCTAACCAGGAAGGGATTTATCAGCATTACAAAGATGCTAGCTTCCACAGGCATATTATTATTTACAATGTTCCAAGTAGGACAGGACAAAATGTAGAAGCCTCAACTACTTTAAGGTTAGCACAAGATTTTCCAAATCTATCCATCATCAAAGCTTTCACCCTAATATCAGTCAATACTTTGACATTTTAAGACAAAAACCTCATCATTTTCTCTCTAATTTCTGGTGATGATGAGTATACCTTACCGGTAACTTTAGCTGGGGGAGATGGAGTTATTTCTGTAATCGGACAGAGCTTATCCTCCTCTATTTTCTCAAATGATAAAATCTTGCTAAAAGAGAATAAAGGTTCAAGAAGCTTATATCATTCATAATCAAAATGGTAGAAATCACCAGACTTATTTTCTCGGAAGGAAATCCATGTGGAATAAAACTGTCTTTGTCAGAAAAAGGATTGATTAAAAATTATTTAAGACTTCCTCTTATCCCTGCTACCAAAGGTTTGCAAGACAAAATAAAAATCTAGCAATGAATTTACTAGAAAAATAATCTATTTTCCCTTCTTTATCGAGAGAGAAGGATTTCTTTATACAATTCTTTTTCCCTATCAAATACATGAACCTACAATTCCTGACAAAATTAAAATAGATGCCAACTCAAAAGGCAAAAACATACTCGTTAAATAAAATCTTCCCCAAATTTTTGTCAACCCTACTCTCTACATCTATATGTTTCTACTTTTATGCTTCTACATATTCCACGATATGCACCAGAACATCCCTACCAATAAAAAGACCAGCAGCAAACACCGAAAGAACCTTTTCATCGACCACTCTTTCCTATTTCATCTGCTTTTGATTCAAAGTTTAAGCATCATCAAAATATAAGAAAAAGCACCATTATCTGCCCCTGCGTATACAACAATCTGTACAACTCCTAAAAACTGAGCATTCAATAAAATATATAATCCCGCCACGAGAGTAACAATCAGTGATAGAATACTATGCAAAGGATGCCGTGCCAACACAAAAATACAACGACACTGACACTAGATAATCCACCCATAAAATAAAAATAACTCCATCAATCTTCTTTGTATGATTTTTCAACCTTTCCGTAATATCATAAGGATTTTCTTTGACTCTAAAAAGCCTGTCTTTATCCATAGATAAAATCCTCCCTATTCTTCCCTACATCTACTAAATTATCCGTAAGATATATTGTCTGATTTAGGACATGCCTCTTCACACATTCCACAAAAAATACACCTCAACATATTGATTTCATAAATCTCTGCATATTTCTCTTCTCTGTACAAATGTCTTTCATTTGCTTTTCGTTCCGCAGCAGTCATTGTAATCGCTTCGGCAGGACAAGCCTACTGCACACAGTCCACATGCAGTACATCTCTCTCCCCTCTTCATCTCTTTTTCAAAAACATGTCTTTCCTCTCCATATTTTAGAAAACTCTCTTTGTTCTTCAGGATAATGCAAAGTACCTCCCTTCTGAAACATATGTCTTATCGTTATTCCCATTCCTTTAACCACAGCAGGGATATACATCTTTTCCGCAAAAGACATCTTTTTATTAGATACTACTTTGGAACGATTCGTAAAGTTTCATCTTTTGCTCTTTATTTCATTTATTCTAAAAATAATAACACTGCACCTGTTACAAGCAAAATTGACTAGTGCCAGAGGGATTAAGACTCTCCATCCGAGATGCATCAACTGGTCATATCGGAAACGCGGAAGCGTCCATCTTATCCACATATAAAAACAAATATTAAGAAAAATATTTTACCTAAAAATATAATTATACTTAATATTCCTTCTATATTTTTCACCAAATTTCTCACCGATATAATTTAATCCTAAAAATTATAACCACCCAAAAATAATGCCGACATTAAAAGCACAAGAAATAAACATATTCACATACTCTCCAAAAAGATATAATCCCAATTTCATAGAACTATATCTCGTATGAAAATCCTCCCACTAGTTCCGTTTCGCATTCGAAAGGTCAAACGGATGTCTATTAGCATTCCGCTAATGCCGCCGTGAAAAATATCAAAAGGCAATCGGCTGATAGAAAATATTCCATCTCATCTCTGCCTGATTTTCGACAATCACCTTCAAATCCAAAGACCCATTCATAAGAATAATGAAAGCAATGCCAATCCCATTGCCAATTCATAAGAAATCATTTGAGAAGAAGCCCGAATAGCTCCTATTAAAGAATATTTATTATTAGATGCCCAGCCACCAATCATCACTCCATACACTCAATAGATACCATTCCTAATAAATATAATATCCCAATATCTATACTCGCGACTTGTAAATCAAAAGTATCGCCTAGAAATGCTTAATGATCTTTCCCCAAGGAATTACCGCTCCGGTAATCAGGAGATAAACATCGTCAAACCTGGCCTAAAATGAATAAAAATTTATCTGCCCTTTTGGTATAAAATCTTCTTTGACTTTCTCCATCGGCCAAAGGCTGTAAAAGTCCCTCAGAAACCAGCTCTATTCGGGCCTATTCTATCTTGTAGACAATGCCGCCACCTTTCTCTCTGCCCAAGTAGAATATGCCGCCACGCCCATTGATAAGGTAAATAAAGCCAATATCAAAAACACCTTTGAAGACGATTTCATTCATAAAGTTTTTCCTCAATTTATATTTCTCCGAAACTTTTAAGACAAATGTATGAAAAGATACTTGACTGAGAAAAATTAGCTTTGATTTATCGCAAAAAATATTATTTTTGGCAACTCATTTTTAGGCGTGAAGATTTCTAATCTTTATTAGCTCTTACTTAATGATTTTTATACAATGAATTTCTATAAATACCAGGGTACGGAAATGATTTCATCATGATAGACAACAGAGACCTATCATTTCCAAAAGATAACACCGAACTTATCAAAAATGTGTGACCGCTGTTTTGGAATCGGTGGAGATGGACTGATTTTTATTAGGAGAATCATCCCTCTGGACTTCCAAATGGTTTATTATAACTCGGACGAAGAGAAGGCATGATGCGGTAACGGCGGAAGGAGCCTCGTTAGCTTTCGCTCATTTTCTAAATGTTTTTCAAGGAAAATGCTGTTTTCCATGCCATATGATGGACTGTACATGAAGTGGAGATTAAAGACAATATCGTGAAATTGAAAATGATTGATGTCGCTGACATTAAAAACATCGGTGAGGACTTTGAGCTGAACACAGGCCTCCTCATTTTCGTAGAGGTATGTAGATGATGTGGAGCAACTGAATGTCTATACCGAAGGGCGAGAAAATCAGATACTCTGCCAATTATAAATCAGAGGGCATCAATGTGAATTTTCGTTTCTAAAATATCAGAAAAAGAAATCTTCGTGAGAACCTACGAGCGTGGCGTGGAAGATGAAACTTACAGCTGTGGAACGGGCGTTACCGCCAGTTGTCTCACTTTTATGACTCAGCAAAAAACATCAGTGAGGTCAAAGTAAAAACCCTCGGTGGGAATCTAAAGTCTATGCCTCAAAGGTGTGAAGACGGCATCGGCTTTGAGAAACATTTGGTTAGAAGGCCCAGCGGAACAGGTCTTTCACGGAACTTTCACGCTCACTAATCTATATATTCTATAGAAAAATCATTTTTCGGTCTCATCATATTAGGAGTTTTTAGGCGGTTTTCTGCTTATCCTTTTTATAAGAAATACAAAGGCAATAATGTTTCTCAGTCGGGCTTTATCATCATTCCTAGAGGGCGAGTTTCGAAACAAGTTTTAGACAGCATTAGCCCATATCTATCTGATATAGAATCCTTCAAAGAAGTGGCTATTTCAAAACACTTGGAAGATAATATCAAGGCAGGGCGATATAAAATTCAACAAGGAGAAGGAAATAATTCACTCGTGAATATGATTAAAGCAGGGCGACAAGCAGAGGACATATTCAGAATAAAGGACTTTGATGATGTGTATCAGATGGTCGGGCGGTCAGTAGAAAAACGGAAAAGTGATTCTCTAAACTTCGTGCAGTCTCTGAATAGAATTGCAAAGGAAAAAGGACTTAACTCCGCCGAAGATTTGAAACCTTTACTTCTTTGCAGACACCTATTATTTCTACTGGACTACTACGCCAGAGGAGTTTTTCAAGAGATTTGAGAAAGAATATTCTGAATTTTGGAATGAGGAGAGAATTGCCAAAGAAAAGGCATTAGGTCTGAGCAGAAATCAAATCTATGCACTGGCTTCCATCATCCAAAAAGAATCTGGAGGGAAAGAAGATGAACAACGAACCATCGCAGGGCTGTATCTCAACCGCTATAAGAAGGGCATGAAATTACAATCTGACCCTACCGTCATCTATGCCATCAACAAGGATTTTTCAGTTCAAGAAAAACATCAAAGAGGATTTATCACAAAGACTTTATCTCACCCCTCGCCTTACAACACCTATGCCCATGCGGGATTCCCCAGGCCCGATTTGTGTGAGTGAATAAAAGCTCTATTGATAATGTGCTGAATGCGGAAAAACAATTACATCTTCATGTGTGCAGACCCAAAGAGAATAGGTTATCACAAATTTACCCACTCCGACAAAAGAGCATGTAGCCAATGCAAAGGCCTATCATGACTGGCTCAATAGAAACAAAATAAAATAATCTGCCAATGATTAAAACTCAAGATGTGTAATTATTGGTTTAACTGACAAGCTGAATTAGGTGAATGATAATCATTGGTTATAACCAACCATCTAAATCAAAGGCAAAGACCACCATCTGTTTTTAGCTCGACCAATCCTAAATCAGAGTGATTATAATCATTCGCTATAAAATCTCTTTAACTTTGAGCTAAAGAGATGCTCAACTTTTTAACCTTAATCTATTTTTCATCTAAAAACAACATAAAACGAGTAAATAAAAATGATGACAAATATTGAAACTACAAGATTTATAGGAAAAAAACAATAGGATTAACATTCTTTTTGGGATCTTTTATGGTCGCACAAGCCCAAAGAGAAACAAACCATTTCTGGAAAAATAGTAGATGAGCATGGCTCCAGAATACCCTACACGAGCATAGAATTTAATCACAAAAAGTCGCACTTCACTCAGTGATGCCACCCTTACCGATGAGGAGGGAAACTTCACACTGACTCTTCCTTTTTGGTCATTACACCACCTTTGTGGATGCTATCGGCTTTTCAGTCTAAATCATTAGAGATAGAAATCAATGGTGCGACGAACATCGGTAATATCACCCCTCACCGCTGCAAAATCATCAACTAAAAGAGAAAGAAATAGAAGGCATTACTATTACTGCAAAAGCTTTCGCCTTATAAAGTAGAACTAGACAAAAAGTTTATAGCGTGGAGCAGGATTTGAGTTCTCGCGGATGGTTCTCTTCAAGATGTTTTGAGTAATGTCCCTTCTGTAAGCGTGGAATCTGATGGTCTCTGTCTCCATGAGAGGAAACTCTAATGTGAAGTTCCCTCATCAACGGCAAAACCATCATCTATCTTAGGAATTACCGATGATAGTAGCGATGCTTCTAAAAATATCCCTGCAGACCAAATCGATAGGATAGAGATTATTACTAATCCTTCTTCCAAATTTGAAGCCGAAGCACCGCAGGGAATACTCAATATTATTTTTAAAGAAAGCTTCTTCCTTAGGGTTTAATGGTTCTGTCAGTGGGAGTTTAGGGCTACGGTTACTTCTGTCTTAATACCAATCTCTCTTGGAACTACGGAAAATGGACTTGGTTTATCAATGGTGGCGGAGGAATCTCTAAACAAAAATCTGAAAACATCTCTGATATTTTTCTATAAAATACAAACGAATATCTTAACCTCATCTCTATCCGAAAAGCCTGAGATGAAAAATTATAACTTCAATGCTGGTTTTTAGTTATAACATCTTCGGACAATACTTCGTGAAATGCGAGTTTTACAGCAAACAATATAGTTTATGGATCAGGATACTTCTCAGCAGAATATTTCTAGCCTGACTGGTATAACTACAGAAACACAAACGGGATTAGATGAGAATAAAAATATTCAGATAGATGCTGGTTTTGAACATAAATTTGACAATAAAGGTCATTCTATTAAGTCTTAGCGGTAGTTATCAAGATAGCAAAAATAATTCTGACAATGATATTTTTGATAATAGGAATGCAACTCAAACTCTTTATCAATATAATAACATCGCTAATTTCTCTCAAAAACTTGGATAGGGAAATTAGATTATGAGTTGCCAATCGGTGAACACTCTAAACTTGCAGCAGGAGCAAGATTTGATTATAAAGATAACGATATTGACACCTATTATGCAGGAATTTCTAGCGGAAATCTCTCTTGTCATCAGTGATGTAACAGGAAGCAATAATTATACTGAAAAACTCTGCTTTTTATGCTCAGTTCAGAAGTAAAATTCATCGTTTTGGGTATCAGTTAGGGACTCAGAAATGAAAATATTTACATTGATATTCATTCCAATAATTCGGTGGGAGCTTCTCAAAAAGTAAATCTTACAGCGAATTTTTTCCTTCCGCTTTTTAAGTTATGACATTACGGATAGGAGTCAATTAGATTAAACTATTCAGAAGAATCAAAAGACCAAAAATCTTTTGAAATCATTCCTGTCATGAGAATACAAAGTGATCCAAATCGATTTATGGGAAATGCCGACTTGAATCCATCTTTTGTAAATTCTTTTTGAATTAAGTTATAACTACACAAGAAGCAAATGGAATATTAACCCCACTCTTTACTATAAAAGAGCAATAGATGCTATTGATTTTTGACAATAGAAGGTACTTATATCAATCCATTTACTGGAAGTACTTCTGATTAGTATCCTTTCCACACCTTATAATTTAGGTACAGAAAATAAATTTGGTTTAGATTTGAATTATAGTATAAGTCCTACAAATTGGTTAAGATTATTCGGTAATGTCAATCTATTCAGATACAAAATGAAAATATCTTATAATAATATAACTACAACTAATGAAGGAAACTCTACTAAAGGCTAAGATTACAGCTGGATTACGATTAGATAAAAGTCTAAATATCCAAATACAAGGAGATTTCCGAGGAAAAACAAAAATCATAACACCGCATAAAAGTAATGGGGTGGAATGTAATCGACTGATTACTAATAAAAAGCAGAATATATAATCTGATATATGAACGACTAAGAAACGAGCGAGTTTCTTTCCTTTCTTTATTCTGCAAGTCTCAAAGAACTCTGTTTGATGTTGCAAAGATAGCGATATAATCTCATATAAGCAGTATTTACGTTGTTTTTTCAATGAAAATCAACCTTAGACATTTCTAATTCTATAAAATCGCCATTTTAAGGTATTGCATATATCTATGAACAATGGTAATTTTGCAAAATGATAATCTAAAAAGAATTCTTTTAATCTTCATCATTCTACTTCGCTGTTTCCCACTGCTAATGCTACTATTTTGAATTTAGTTGTGGGTGATAATATATACCCTACTCGAAAACATGTTTCTTCATTACATAAAACGATAGAACTCGATGAAGTTCAAGTTATTGGACAGCGGAAATTGTTTTCCATAAGAAAAGACACCACGTTTATCAATACTGATTGCCTTCGAGTAAGGAAAGGTGCTAACTTGGAAGACTTAATCAGGAATATTCCGGGCATGGAATACGACAAGGCGAACAGGCAACTATCATTCAAAGGAAAGCCATTGAACGGCGTAAACATCAATGGCGAGACCTTTATGGCAATGACATTATCGCAGCGTTGGAGAATATGCCAACCGATGCAGTGGAACTACTGAAACTGTATGACATGCTCAGCGCATTGGAGAAAATGACGGGAGTAGATGATGGTGCCGACAATTATGTGCTGGACATCAAGACCAAATCTACCTACAATGGCAGCCTGACAGGAACACTAACGGCTGAACACGGCAATCGCGACAGACGCAGGGATGAGGTACAGGGCAATCTATTCAATGCCGATGGCGAAAACACCTCGCTGACTTTGCGCTCTGACAATCTTAGTAATATGAACATTGGGGGAAACAATTTCCAAAACATATTGTCGGGCAATATCGTGAAGAAATTTGGTAAGAAAATTACGCTCAATGCAAGCCTCTCACTCAATGCCTTCCACAATGGAAGCGAGAATCATGACTATGATGAGCAATATCTTTCATCGGGAACAAAATATCGGGAATCAATGCTGCTTTCCTTGAGCAAGAATCACAGTAATGCCGCAAACATAAATCTGCAGTATAACATAGACAAAAAGACTTTGCTGAATATAAGTGCAAATGGAAAACTCTCGGACGGTCGAGACAACCTGACTGACAACACAACATACCTATATGAGCGCAATACGGCTGCGGACACGCTGACCTCGGGAACGCTGCGAAATAACACAAAAAGCAATGGAAAGAATTACCATGTATCTGCCGACTCACACGGCGGATTGGCAAGGCTGGGCATCATTTACCGTGAAGGCGACACTTGGCGGTAAACTCGAATGAAAACTAATAATACCAGCCTTTCACTGACGAAATTCCACCACCTGCGCAACGCTGTGGGCGGAGATTCACTACTGTTGCGCAATCTTTGCCAACAACTGCCCACCCTGCGCAACGAAAGCAGAATATCATTGCAATATACCCATCCTTTTGGCAAACAGTTGAAATTGCAGACAGGGTACGGACTGCATCACGAAGAGGATAGAAAACAAGCAACACTTACGACTATATCTATACCGAATAGACCATAGCATAGATAGCCCAAGTTATGAGAACACACTATCTATATGTGGGCAGGAACTCACCCTGAGAATGGATTATAAGGGTAAGCAATGGAAGATAAACAGTGGCATTGATGTAGAATGGCAACGCAGGAATATCTGCCGGCAACACAATTCGGAAACAGTGGACTATACAGTCAAGGCTACGGAATACAAGCCCAAGTTCGGCGCAAAGTGGAACAACGGAAAAATAGAAGTTGAACTGCGTTATAACGGAAACACACAACAGCCTTCCATACAGGCTTTGCTGACACTTGATGACAAGAGGCACATAACAAACAAATTGGCAATAGAGCCGGTGAAGTACTTCTATTGAACTTTGTGCAATGTTGAAGATTAGTAATTCTATTCAACATTTGTGCTAAAAAGTCGGCTCCATCGCCAATTTGACAGCCGTTATGCGGCAGCTTAAAAAGACGACACCAAACCAAAAAAATCATCTTGACAACCACCCTGACTTTTGAACTACGAAGGATGAAATTTTTCAGGGACAACTTCCAGCATTTCCAAAAACAGTTTTAACCATTGACTTGGAGACAAACAAACAATTTGAGCATTGAGGTTTAAAACCGAATTTTTTCCGAATTGACCTGACCTGACTTTTTCCTGAAAATCGACTTTAAAGCTGTTTTTACAGATAAATCAGGTTTCTCTAACAGACAGGAAATAAATGCTAAGTATTTGGCTTTAAACTTAAAATCAAAAATAAGTGTTTTTAATGTTTAACAGGGCTGATTTGACAGTTGGCGGTGGCAAGAAACTTTCAGGACCCTACCTCATAGACAAGTTTCAAAATCAAAAAAAGTATGATAGAAAAACGGTATATGGATTGTAAAGCTTCCTCGAAAATAACTTTTTGTGTAGGTTCTAATTGAAGGATAATGGAACCTCCCTAGAAAATTTCCAAGACTCTCAAACATCAGGATTTTGAAAATATCGGAAGTAATGCCATAAGGAATATTTGACACCACTTTGAAAGGAAATTTCGAACTGCAAAATTCCTAAAAATCACTAAATCCGACAACTTGAACATTTTCTGGGCATCAGAAAATAATTTTCGTAAATGTTCAACCAAAGCTGTGTCGTTTTCAATAGCAACAACATTGTTGGCGATTTTTAATAAATGAACAGTAAGAAACCCTTGCCTGCCCCTAATATCTAAAACCGTATCCTGATTACTTATATTTGCTTTGTCTTATTGTATCTTTTATTAGCACTTTATCAATAGTAAAGTGCTGACCCGTAAAACGAACAGGCAAAACTGTCATTAGTAACTATCTTACAGGTGAATATTCTTGAGTTCAACTTATAAAATGCAACTTTTGGGTGCGGATAATAAGCAATAAAAACATTTATTTTTCAGAGGAAAGAGAGAGACAATGTCCCCCTTTTCTCTCACTCTGAATGGATAAAGTTTGCTATCTTTGCTGTAATTGTCCGTCCAAAGAGTTGCAGATGAGCAAACATATAACTGAGGAACAAATTTACATAAAAATCTCGATTTATAAGCCAGTGTAGATAAAAACTGATTGTAGTGGCTCATTTTGCAGGCTATGTATTAGATGTTCAATAGCTCAAATTGCAGGCTGGTTTTATTCGGAAATACTCAAAGAGTTTAGTATACCTTTTTGCTATGACAGTCTGAAGCATAGTGGAGCTCTGCTGGGGAGCAACCCATGAGGAATAGGATTGTATAAAACGACAAGTATGAGAGAACCGCTATGTGTGTGATTCCTGCTTTTTATACTTAGAGTTTTTATTAATGCCATAAAAAACCTATTAATAAACCTTTTTCGATTCTCTTGCGTAAGTCCACTATGATTATTTAGGTTCTTCTTTTAGGTCAGTGAATGTTCCCTCAATCTTGTTGTTGGTATTGGGCATTCCCCTGGCAGTCCTCCCGCTGGAAGGAAAAGAGATAAGGAAGATAGAAATCAAGACTATTCATAGCTGCTCTCAACCGCCGGTGTACATAATGTAGTCTACCATCCTTGTGTAGACTGCGGTGGTCTATCGTGTCCTTCCATTTCTCCTTCCATGCTTGATATTCGCTCCTGAAATCAGCCTCACATGGATTCGGTGTAGCTTATCACAAGTGTTTTTAAATCTCGGCTGGCTTGCATTCTTGGATTCAGAGTGAGATGCCTTCCTGACAATCTGCTTCATGTGAAACTGACACATCTGTACTATGGTATTCAGAGAAAGACTTGAAGAAACTGCCGTCACGATTAGACCTGGCGATGGTATATCCACGATTTTCAATACAGGCGACAGCTTCTTCATAATCCTTCACCGTCTCGCTCTTTACAAAGGATAGATAGAGAGGCTTTCCACTCTCCGTGTCCAATGCAAGCAACACTCCGAAGTTTCGCCCCCAATACGTTACGTCCAGATGGACAAACCCACCTCCGTTTAAGGAGGTTGCACCCACTCGCACTTGATGTCATGTAACCTGCGTTTTGACTGTCAGATGCTTATCTGAAGTTCAATGATAGTTCTTTAATCGTTTGCTTTTTTGTTGATAAGCCGTCCTGATTCACTACATCGCTTACTTGGAAGCCAGAGCAAACTGATAGCCACAATTCTGACATTTTATACAGTTGTACTCTTTTACGAACACCATTCTTTTTCGTGTGTACTGCCACACGCGACATCTAATTTTGAACATACTAACTTTTAATTTTGAGGCACCTAAATGTGCCAACAAAGTTAGTGTACATCGGAAAGATAAATGTCTAAGCCTGCAAAATGAGCTATTAGCAATTTTGAACCGTCAATTTAGTGCTGAAGGTATCTTGGATGGGCGAAACATGAGTATATATCAAAAGGGCATGATACTTTTCAGCCTGCAAAATGAGCTATAGGCTCGGGAAATCTCCCCACACAGTTCCGTTTTGTAACTTGCATTCGAGATTGAAAAATGTCAAAGCGCACTACCTTCTTTCGCCTATTATCGTGTCTTACGCTCACATTTTTGTATCTTTGGGGTGATAAATTCATGTTTAACCCAAAATATTGAGGCTTATGAGAACGGTATGTGGCCTTTGAGCATGCACAAAGATAGTGTTTATCTTTGTATTTTGAGTAGCACAGGTGAAATTTACGAGAAGAAATTTGGTGTTTTAACAACAGAACTAATTGAAATGCGTGATTTTGATGCTCTCACATCACGTTTTAGAAGTCGGTATGGAAGCACAAGTGTGTATTGGATTCCTATTTGGAGAGTTCTTGAGCCACATTTCAAGTTGAAACTCATCAACCCTTATTTTCATTAAACAATTGCCTGGTCACAAGAGTGATGTAAAGGATGCACAATGGATTGCAGAGTGCATGCTAAAGGAATTGGTAAACGGTAGTTTTGTTCTCCAGAACGCATCCAACAGTTGCGTCAGTGACGACGGGCGTATCTATGATCTTGATGATAGATTATCCGCAAACTTGCCAAGTTGGACGCAGCCGTTCAACGGTGTAACATCCGTCTGAGCAACTTCATGTATCTAACACGGACAGTGTGAGCTACAAAGGCAGTGAGAGATAAAATCTGCTGAAGAGTTGACTCCCTAATGTGCTCGTGGAGGAAATCCACGGACGTATTATCAATCACCATGGAAAGAAAACTATAATCGCTTCTGCTTACTGGTAGCATTACAGAATGTGACATAGATAGTCATGCGGCAGCTCAAGGCAGAAATAGACTTAGCAGAGCAACACAAACAGCAATGTATGGACAAGATGCTGGCCATTTGCGAAAATGAGTATTCGACACAGTTGCACAATTTACAGACAATTCCAGGAGTGAAGATGTGAGGGCCGCTACATCATTGATTGCAGAAATCGGTACCGATACGAGTCATTTTGAAACAGCCAACCATCTCGCTTCCTGGAGTGGACTGAAGCCACGCAATGATCAGTCTAACAAGACTATTAAATCACGCCGCATCACTTATGGAAACCGATACCTCTCGACGAACCATCATACAATGCTCATGGGGTGCAAGTCGCACCAAGAATTGTATAGCCGATTCTCCTACCACCAGACACAAGTCAGAAGAGAAAACAGAATGAAAGTTCAAGTAGCAATAGCAAGGGAAAAATGCTTATTTGTGCATGGAACGATCTTGAAGGACAGTGTATCCATAAGGATTTCAACAACATAATCGAAGCATCCGTAATAAAATGGATGACGCAATATACCAGTCATGGAAAGGCTACTACCTTTGTGATGGCATATGACCTCGTCATGACAAATTAACCAACGACATGACTGGCGATGGAACTCCAGTGTGAGCGTTAAGCTCCGAAGAGGAAAAGTATCATTTTTCATGCAGGTCAGCAAATGACTTGCATAGTATCGTTATAGTACTATCTACAAGCATAGCCTTTGGTTTAAGTTACTTCTGTAACGATTTCTTTTCGGTTTTATAGAGGAAAGGTA
>BNJS01003161.1_pt1 | contig 38077 bp, 58 predicted proteins | sample 8540461 | NCBI WGS metagenome assembly BNJS01 (sample SAMD00202454, study PRJDB9452) | human saliva metagenome | isolation source: human saliva | place: Japan
TATACAAAAATAGATATGAAAACAGGCACCAACGCAATAGCTGGTGCCTGTTTTGTGCTTGTAGTAGTTTATTTCGCCTCAGGATCTAAGGACAATGGTTGTGTACCTAACATTGTAGTTAAGTTATTGACATTAAAGCGATAGGCTTTATTGGAGAAATCTCGTGTTACATCGTAGTTACCAGATGGAGCATGTATGATGCCTACGAGCATATCATACAATAAGTCATTGGTGAAATATTGTTGCTCATGATTGCGTAGGGTAATTGCTGTTTCTGGATACGCATTACGATATGTAGGAGATGAGCAAAACCCACATTGGTATCCGTGTCATTCCAAAATTGAAGATATCTGGATTGTGAGATGTTTTAATATTTTCTCCATGGTCAGAGAAGTATACCATGGCTTGTAAGTTTAAGTTATCCTTAGCATAGGTGTAAATTTCTTGTAACAGCCAATCAGTGTAGAGTTGGCTATTTGCATAGGCTTCAATACCTTCAGGGTTTGGACCTTGTTTCCATTTGCTGAACTCGTGGAGGATATCTATCGTTGTAGTAGATATGACTCACCCATAATATGGATGACAATGAAAATTATTTTTGGTTCTTTGGTACGTCTTTTAACAGTGGTAACAAAGCGCCATCATACTGATCGGAGAAGGCATAGGATCTCGTGAGCCCCATCGAGGGGTATCACTAGCCTTAGCAATGAGGAGATAGCTGTATCATATTCGCTCATAACACCTGGTTAGACAGCCAAGAGGTGTGATACCCGCTCGCCACATCGATAATGGTAGTAGCATCAAAGAATGGTTTGTCGTCATATTGATTGCGCTCTGTTAGGGCTCTTTCCAAGGTTGGTACAGTCTGTGCACATAGGAAGAGTAAGCGTGTTTAAAAACATTAAAGTTTGGATTTTGATACAGGAACCTTGCCATGGTGTATCATCGTAAGGGAAGTCAGGAGTATACATTTTCATGTAATCTCTAGAAGAAGATTCTCCAATGACTAAGATGACAGTACCGGAGTTTTGTGCCGCTGTTTCGTAGTGCTTAATTGTAAATTGTTAAATACACTCACATGCTTATCATTATAAGATTGCAACTCTTCCATAGGCTCGAACTTCTAGCCAATTGCTGACAATATCTGTACGAGGGAAAAGATAATATCCACCATACACGATGAGAGCGATGGATAGAATCCACTTTATATCATTTTGATACCGCTGAAAGAAAGAGGAATAGAACACAGTAGGCTCATCGTTCGTTTGAGCTTCACATTGGCAAAGTATAAAAGACCAAGTATGATAGCGATGCCAACTAGCACCACCAATACCACCAACACCGATGATGTTTTTTCTCACAAAGCCTCAAGGCTTCTCGGGGTTGGTTTGGTATCAATGCCATCATAGTGGCGGGAGTAATACAATGCCAAGTGGATAGATAGTACCGGATTTGACCAACTGGGATGAGGAGCAATGCTACGTCAAGGATGCTGTATAGAGCAGACCAAAATAGGTTTTGCTTTTCCCCAGTTGTAGTAGCCATAGTGGGTGACACTAAGACCACAGAATAAGACTAGACCAAATAAAAAATCGTTGGCGAATTCGTAGAAGTAAAAAGGCTTTTCATAAGACCAGTGAAATAAGAGCGGGAATGAATGCCCAACTGATACCCACTATACCATGACCAATGAGATATCCTTTTGTAAAGGAACTACGAATGATCGATTGTAAGACCGTTAAGCCTACAATGGTAGGAACGAATAAGGTAAGGATATCTTCTATGTCAAACCCTAAAGTAATTGGTTCATAGATGTAAAATAGTGCCACTGCATGATAGTGGACACGATGGTATACAGTCCCAACTGTTTCCATCTTTGACGATGCATAGTGTCGCCTCTCTTTCTGGGTGTAGCAATTGCCCTCATTTCATTTATAATACATATAGATACATACGTTGGTATGTCTATGTATTATTCTAACTGTTTCTAATAGGAATGCAATCCATATCAAGGTGTGGTGAAAGCCATACCTTTATTTTCCTGTAGAAAGGAGTTTTCATGAATACCTACGATTTTAAACTGGATATTTTTGAAGGCCCTTTTGGATCTTTTATTGCATTTGATTGAAAAAGAATCGGATCGATATATGCGATATTCCCATTGTGCATATCATCTTCACACATATGGATATACTAAAAACTGGAATCAATTTGATATTGCCTATAGTAGTGAGTTTTTAGTGATGGCAGCTACGTTGTTGCAGATTAAGTCACGCTTTTATTGCCTAAGATGAAATCATAAGGATGAAAGTGATATCGAAGATCCACGAGACGAATTGGTGAATCGATTGGTGGAGTTTAAACGCATCAAAGAATTGACGGGGTCTTCTTGAAGAACGTGTATCCGATGGGGACCTATGTATTTAATAGACCGGAAGAGCTTAGCCAAGTGGGGATTAGATCTTGTTTGTACTGTAGAGTGGGATGCATTAGTGGCATAAGCTTTTCGAAAGTGCGAGGAACGATATGATCGACCTGAGATAGAAGCTCCCAAAGTTATGATGGAACGTGAAGAATATACATTGGAACAAGGGATTGAAGATGTATTATTAGCGACGAGGAATCAACAAGTGCCTTGTGTAAATTTATTTGCTTCGGTACAGACGAAGGAAGAAAGTGTAGTTACATTTTTGGCGTTATTAGAGTTAATGAAACGTCAACTATTGCGAATTATAATTGGGCAATCACGATATATATAACGTGATTGTAGAAGTATATAGAAGGAGATGCGCTGTGAATAGCATTGAATTTCAGCAGTTAGAGGCTGTATTATTTGCAGCAGCTACCCCTTTCAACGATAGATACATTAGCAGATATTTTTGAAGTCTATGCACAAGTTGAAAAAGCTATCAAAGGTTACGAAGAAAGGTTAGTACAGGAACGGCGAGGAATTAGGATTCGTAAAAGTGCATCGGGCATAGAACTAGTGAGCGCGCCAAGAATGCAGTGAATTTGTTACTAAAATTCGCCATGAGATGAAAAACTATCTGGAGCGAGTTATGGAAACGTTGGCTGTAATTGCTTTCAAACAGCCTATCACAAAAAGGTGAAGTAGAAGAATTTCGTGGTGTGAACTGTGAAAAAGTATTAAAACAATTATTGGCCCGTGACATGATTGTAGAGTTAGACGAAAAGGAAACTATCGGACGTCCTGTGATTTACGGAACATCGGATAACTTTTTAAGGACTGTAGGTGCCAATTCTATTGAAGAATTGCAACAGTCTATGCCTCTTTCAGCGGGGTTATCCATAGATATAGAAGGAGATTAATATGGAAACTCAGAACGTTTGCAAAAATATATTGCCCGTTGTGGTGTGGCATCACGAAAAAGCAGAAGAATTGATTACTCTGGCAAAGTACTGGTGAATGGTAAATATGTAAAGAACTGGGTGCAAAGGTAAATCCTACACGGGACCGCGTTAAAGTGGATGGACAACTATTGGAGCCAGAGGCATTGAATATTATATTTTTAACAAGCTGTAAAGGGGTGATTACATCCATTACAGATCCTGAAGGACGCAAAACTGTTATGGATTATATTAACTCTGTAAAGTTCGTATTTATCCTGTAGGCCGATTAGACTACCATACAGAAGGATTATTACTATTGACGAATGATGGAACTATGGCGCAAAATTTAGCCCATCCATCAAAAGGTGTGACGAAACCTACGAAGTAAAAAGTAAAAAGATCGTGTGCTTGATGAACATTTGGAACAGTTAGCAGTAGGTGTCAAATTAGAAGACGGTATGACGGCGCTTTTGTGAAATTACAGACTACGGATTCAATGGAAAAACAGGTCTTACCACTGTAGAAATTACCATCCATGAAGGGCGTAATCGTCAAGTCCGTCGTATGTTTGAACACTTTGGGTACTTTATTCATAATTTGAAACGCATCAACTATGCGAGGATTGAATTTGAAAAGGGTTGAAACGTGGGGCTTTTCGTAAATTAACTCGTGAAGAAGTGAAACAATTACAAGCGATAAAAATAAGGATACATATGATTATTGTCATCGGTGGCGGCGCTTGCGTCTTATGCTGGCGTTCGAGCTGCACAATTAGGTGCCTCTGTGCGCATCATTGAAAAATGAAGATGGTGGGCCTTAAAATGGGGATTACAGGTAAGGGACGCTGTAATGTGACGAATGCAGCATCTTATAGAAGATTTTTATTAAGCAAAACGCCGGAAATGGTAAATTTCTATATAGTGCGTACCAACAATGGACGAATGAAGATATGGTTCATTTGCTCAATAGTTGGGGTGTCCCCACTAAGGTTGAGCGAGGTGGCCGTGTATTTCCAGAGTCTGATAAAGCAACGGATGTACGCAATGCCTTTATAGACACGTATCGTAAATTAGGTGGGCAACTTCATTTAGAAGAAAGTGTTAAGGTTTAATCGTACGAGATGGCGCTATTACAGGTGTTATAACAGATAAAAGAACCTATGAGTGCGATGCAGCCATCATCGTTACGGTGATGTCTATCCATTGACTGGCTCCACTGGAGATGGCTATGAATTAGCATCTTCGGTGGGACATTCCCATAGTGGAACTTAGGCCATCCTTAATTCCTTTTGGAAACAAAAGAACATTGGTGAAAGATTTAATGGGGCTGAGTCTCATGTAGTAGTCTCTATTATTGCATAAAGTGCAAACAAAACAATTTGGAGAAATGCTATTTGCCCATTTTGGAGTGATGGGACCGATTATTTTGTGTCTGCTTCTCATACAGTGACAAAGTTACTAAAGAAACAAGTAGATCCTATAATTGTTGAAATTAATTTAAAACCAGCTTTATCTCGAGAGGGTTTTAGATAAGCGAGTACAACGTGATTTCATTGAATCTCAAAATAAGCAATTAGTGAATGTATTGAAAGGTTTATTGCCATCCAAGCTAATTCCAGTTATATGTCAATTAGCAGAGTTGGAAGGAACCAAGGCTATTCACGATATTACAAAGGAGGAGCGCTTACGACTAGTGGACACAATTCAACATAGGCGACTTACTGTACATAAAACCTCGTCCTATAGCAGAGGCTATTGTGACAGCTGGTGGCATTTCTGTAAAAAGAAGTAGATCCCAAAAACGATGCAATCCAAATTGGTGCATGGTTTATATATGGCGAGAGAAGTCTTTGGATGTTGATGCTTTCACAGGTGGCTATAATCTGCAAGTTGCTTTTTCCACAGCCTACGTAGTGCTACTCATGCAGCAGAAGGAGGAGTCTAATATGAATCGACGAATTTCCGTAGCTATTGATGGTCTCCGCTGGTGCGGTAAAAGTAGTATTTCTAAAGTAGTAGCCAAGAAATTAGGTATTTATATATTGATACAGGAGCTATGTATCGTGGCATTACCTAGGCACTACTGAATGCGGGTATATCTATTGATGATGTAGATGCAGTAGAAGCTGCTTTGTCTAAGATTCAATTAGAACTACGTGTAGAAGAAACGGGTTTATCTGTATGGGTAAATGGAACAGATGTATCCCAAGATATCCGTACGCAATATGTGACAAGTCACGTGTCTCAAGTGGCTGCACAAAAAGCAGTGCGCACTAAGTTGGTAGAAATGCAACGTCACATGGCATCAGCGGGCGGTGTGATTCTTGATGGTAGGGATATTGGTTCTGTTGTGTTACCTAATGCGGAATTAAAAGTCTATCTAACAGCATCTGTGGAGACTCGTGAGCATCGACGTTGGTTGGAGTTGAAAGATTCCGAGAATATCTCTTTGGAAGAAGTATGTCGTACTGCAGCAGAGCGAGATGCCATGGATATGAATCGAAAGGAATCTCCTCTTGTATGCGTAGATGATGCAGTGGTTGTAGAAACGGATCATCTTAGTATAGAAGAAACTGTTCAAACTCTTGTTGACTTAATTCGTAAAGCGGAACTAGGAGGGCATCATGGATAAATTTTTCTGAATGCTTATGGAGATCTGCGTTTACCATCGTTTATGGATGGTGGTATGGCACAAAAGGTATATGGGAAAGAAAAATGTACTGAAAGAAGGGCCGGTCATATTTCTCCAAACCATAAGAGTAATAATGACCTCCTTTATGTGGCTTTTGCATTACCACGTCATGTGAACTTCATGGCAAAAGAAGAGCTATTTAGAAATCCACTTTCTAAATTAGTTTGTACTTGGCTAGAGCCTTTCCGAAAAGTGCGACGAGGTGAGTTGATAAATTAGCTATTCGTCATGCTATGAATTTATTGAAGGATAATTTAATGCTTTGGTATTTTTCCAGAAGGGACACGACAAAAGGGTGATTCTTTAGGGCGCTTTCACGATGGCGTAGCTTCGATGGCGTTGCGTACAGGGGTGCCAGTAGTACCGGTAGCCATTGTAGGAAGCGATAAAATGATTCGTGGAAAAGTAGCTGTTATTATTGGAAAACCGATTGTAGTAGCAAAAAGCAAAAAGCAACTGTAGAGGCTGCGGGAAGTGAATCATGTGGTAAAAACAGCTATCCAAACTATGATTGATGAATATAAAAGCGGTAAGTATAAATAGGGGAATGCTATGTTTACAATACGATTAGCAGAAAATTGTGGGTTTTGCTACGGCGTAAAGCGTGCTGTTACTATGGCAGAAAAAGCAGCAGACTCACAAGAATTGAGTTATACATTGGGACCGATTATTCATAACCCTCAAGTGTAGTAGGGTCGGTTAGAAGATAATGGTGTCTATGCCATTAATGAATTGAGTGATGTAGAAACAGGTACTATTATCATTCGCTCCATGGGGTTGGTCAGAAGTATATGAAGAGGCAGAAACAAGAGGTTTACCAGTTATAGATGCCACCTGTCCCACATGTGCAAAAAGCACAAAGAGATGCGAAGTCAGTTGTTGATGAAGGGCTTACGCTTATTATCTTGGGTGAAAAGAAACATCCAGAAGTAAAGAGTATTAACTCTATGGGCGTAATAAAAGGTATTATAGTAGAAACAGAAGAGGATGCTAGAAATATTCAATTCGTGGAAAAATTGGAGTTGTAGTACAAACTACCTTTTCACAATTTAAGTTTCAAAAGTATAATAAAAATATTAGAACAAAAATCTAATGATCAAAAGATCTTTCAAAACAATTTGTCAGGCTACTGAGGAACGTCAAAATTCTGCTGTAGCTTTTGGCGAAAGAAGTGGATCTTATGATCGTGGTAGGTGGGAAGAACTCCCGGCAACACGACTAGATTAGCAGAAGTATGTCGTGATGTAGGGTGTACTACATACCCACATCGAAACTGCTACTGAAATACAAATGACGTGGTTGAAGGACGTCACAACAGTAGGAGTCACGGCTGGTGCATCGACACCAGACTGGATAATTAAGGAGGTCATTCAGACGATGGAAAATTTTGCAGAATTATTTGCAGCATCAGAAGCGCAAGCAGAAGAATTTTAAGAAAGGTAGTGTGATTGAAGGGAAGTTGTACAAATCGATGACGAACGTGCATATGTATCTTTGGCTACAAAACAGAAGCACAACTAGAGAGAAAAAGAAATGGCATACCCTACACCAGCTTCTGCTAAAGATGTATTAAAGGAAGGCGACAAAATCAAAGCTGTTATCCTTAACCACATCAAAGAAGATAGCCCAATTTATCTTTCTATCACTCGTTTGGCTAAAGATGAAGATTGGCAATATGTTATTGAAGCACAAGAAAAAGATGAACCAATCATCTGTAAAGGTGTGGATGCAATTCCTGCAGGTTTAGTCGTAACTGTTAAGTCTTTACGTGGTTTTATTCCACTTTCCCAAGGTGACATTCACTTCGTAGAAATCCCTTGATAACTTAGTAGGTACAGAATTCGAAGCTAAAGTACTTGAAGTTGAAGAAAAAGAAAAACCGTTTAGTTCTTTCTCGTCGTGAAGTACTTGAAGTGGAACGCCAAGCTAAATTAAAAGAAGCGTTAGCAAATGTAGAAGTTGGCGGTACTTACAAAGGTACTGTTCGTAAAATCATGCCTTATGGCGCATTTGTTGATATCGGAGGAATCGAAGGTTTACTCACATTTCCGACATTTCTTGGCAAAAATTAAACGCGTTGAAGACGTGTTAGCGGTAGGTCACAAGAAATCGATGTTAAATTACAATCCTTTGATGAAGAAAACAGCAAAAATCTCTTTATCTTTAAAAGCATTATCCAAAAGCCCATGGGACGTTGCAGAAGAAACCATCCATGTAGGTGATGTAGTAACTGGTAAAAGTAGTTCGCACAGTACAATACGGTGCATCTGTTGCTATCAACGATGATATCCAAGGTTTACTTCACATCTCTCAAGTGACTAAACAACGTAATGCAAAAAGTAGAAGACTAGCTTGAGCCGCGGTCAAGAAGTAGAAGAAGTAATTTCTTTCAACAAAAGATGAAAAAGAAATTAGGTTTAAAATTAACTGAGTTAATGGAACCAGTAGCAACTGAAGAAGAAGCTGAATAATTTCTAGATAATAGAAGAACAGTAGGTCCAATGGACTTACTGTTCTTTTTGCTTTCGTTTATGTGATACAATATAAGTTGATAAACTATGTGTTCTTACTCTTCCTTTGAGGAAGTTGAAATATGAGGTGAAAGCATGTCAAAACCATTAGTTGCGGTCGTAGGAAGACCGAATGTAGGAAAGTCTACATTATTTAATGCCATTGTTAATAAACGAATTTCGATCGTAGAAGATATTCCAGGTGTTACACGTGATAGAATTTATTTTGATGCAGAATGGCTACAACGTGAATTTACTATGATTGACACTGGTGGGATTGAGTTTATTACTGCAGAAAGTCATGAAATTCCTAAAATGATGCGTTTTTCAGGCACAACTAGCGATTGAAGAAGCTGATGTGATTCTCTTTGTTGTAGATGGTAAGCAGGGATTACCATTGCTGATGAAGTAGCCAACTTGTTTGCGTGCTAGTGGTAAAGCCTCGTGATTTTAGTGAATTAACAAAATCGATAGTGTAAAATCAAGAGGCTAATATTTATGAGTTCTATAATTTAGGTATTGGTGACCCAATTGGTATTTCTGCTAAAAATTTGATGAATTTAGGTGATTTACTTGATGATGTGGTAAAACATGTTTTCCTCCACAAAGTGCTAGTGAGGAAGATGAAGATACAATCCATGTAGCCTTGATTGGGCGTCCTAATGTGGGTAAAATCATCTCTAACAAAATGCCTTATTAGGTCAAGAACGTGTTATTGTTAGTGATGTGGCTGGTACAACACGTGATTCTATCGACACCCATTGAGTCATGATGGACAGGGATTTTGTATTAATCGATACAGCGGTATGCGACGTAAATCTCGTATTGATGCACCTGTAGAAAGATATAGTATTGTTCGTTCTCTCCGTGCTATTGATCGCTCTGATATTGTTGTTTTAGTATTAGATGCTGCAGATGGAGTAACTGAACAAGATATTGTTGGCTATGCTCATGAATCTGGAAAAGGTTTAGTCATCGTTGTCAATAAATGGGATCTGATTGAAAAAGACGATAAAACTACATTGCGATTCACAGAAGATATATATGATGAAATGGGATTTTTGCGTTATGCTCCGATCTTGTTTGCTTCAGCTTTAACGAAACAACGTGTTCATCGCTTAGCAGAATTAATTAAATATGTATCTGAGCAACAACATATGCGTATTTCTACAAGTGTGTTGAATCAATTGTTATCGGATGCACAAACAGTTAATCCAGTGCCATCTCGTGGTGGACGTATTCCTAAAATTTATTATATGACACAGGCCAGTGTAAAACCGCCCAACATTTATATTATTTGTGAATGAACCTGAATTGATTCTATTTTTCCTATATGCGTTTCTTAGAAAATCGACTTCGAGAATCCTTTGGATTTGAGGGAACTCAATTCGCTTAGTACTTCGTGGTAAGAAGGGATCTGATGAAGAATGATAACGGTGGAAATTGTTGTATTAGTTTTACTTGCATACGTAATAGGTTCTATTCCTACAGGTTTAATTATTGGAAAGCTATGTTTTCATACAGATGTACGTCAATATGGTAGTAAAAATATTGGTGCTACCAATACGTATCGTGTACTAGGGATGAAAGCTGCTCTGCCTGTTTTCCTAGGGATGCTGGAAAAGGGTGCCATAGGAGTTCTCTTATTTTCGCCGAATCCAGAATGGATGATTGTAGGTGGCTTATGTGCTATGATTGGTCATAATTGGTCTATTTTTCTTGGCTTTTCTGGCGGTAGAGGGTTGCGACAGGATTGGGGGTACTCATTGCATTATCTCCCTATAGCGGCTATAATTTGCTTTGTTGTATGGGGCATTATTGTCAAGTTTACTTCCTATGTGTCCTTAGGATCTATCATGCAGCTACTCTTTGTGCCTATTGTGATGTATTGTTTATCTGAACCTTTACCATACATCATCTTTTGGCGCTATAGCGGCATTATTTGTCGTATTCCGTCATAGAGAAAATATTGTACGTCTTTTGCAAGGAAAAGAATTAGCTGTTAAACGTATTACAAAGGATAAGTAATTATGAAAATTGCAGTCATTGGATCAGGTAGCTGGGGCACTGCATTAGCTCTAAAAGGGCTAGAGGCGGGGCATCAAGTGACGATGTATTGTCGCACGGAAGAAAAAGCAAATTATTTGCGTGAATATCGTATTAACCCTTATTTGCCAGATGTAGTTTTACCCACTTACTTTAGAGTTTCAACATTCTTATAGCAAAGCTTTACAAGATGCAGAAGTGGTATTGATGGTTTACTCCATCAACTTATGTGAGGCGTACTCTACAAGAATTAAAGCCCTATCTAGGACCTTCTATGATTATAGTAGGTTGCTCTAAAGGATTGGAAAAAAGATAGTGAAAAAGCGATTATCTCAGGTTATTGAAGAAGAGGTACAGGGCTTAGTGAAAGCAACGGCTATTTTATCTGGGCCTAATCATGCAGAAGAAGTAGGCCGTGGTTTGCCGGCTGCCACAGTTGTAGCAAGTCAAAATGAAGATGCTATATGTAGTTTGCAACGTGCTTTGGGAGGTCCTAGTTTTCGAGTGTATGGGGAATACAGATGTAATCGTGTAGAACTAGGAGGAGCCACAAAAATATTATTGCTTTTTAGCAGCGGGAATTGCACATGGCATGCAATTAGGAGATAATTTGTTAGCAGCCTTATTAACTCGTGGTCTTCATGAAATGACAAAGTTTGGTGTTGCCATGGAGCAAAATCAGAAACCTATCTTGGGGACTTTCAGGAATGGGGAGATTTGATCGCTACTTGTATGAGTCCCCATAGTCGGAATCGGCGAGCTGGACAAAAGTTGGCAAATGGAGAAACTATGGAGGATATCATTAATCGATCCCAAATGGTGGTAGAAGGTTTTTTTGCAGTACGTATTATATATGACATAGCTAAAGTAAAAGGGATTGATATGCCTATACTAATGCTCTGTATGAGGTATTATATCATCAAGTTCTCTCTGCTGAGGTGTTGATGCAGTTAATGATGCGAGATGTAAAACAAGAAGTTTGTAATAAGTAATAGATTACGAGGAAGATTTTATAAAAATCTATTGTACCCCATAGTAAAATCATGTAGAATATACAAGTATAGGTAGTAAATTATGTGAGAATTCATTTCAGGAACAGCCAAAGGGCATACTATACAGGCTCCGAAGGGTATGGATACAAGACCTCACACAAGATCGAGTGCGTGAGAGTATTTGTAATGTTATACAAAGTCGAAGAGGATTTTTGAAGCTCAGGTGCTAGATTTGTTTTCGGGCACTGGCGCATTAGCCATAGAGTCCTTAAGTCGAGGTGCTAGTCATGCGCTATCGCAGTAGATACACGCACTGTTGATTATATCCAAAGTAATAGCCGACACTGTAAAGTAGATGATCAATTGGAAATTATGAAATGTACTATGGAATCAGCACTTACACGGTTACAAGGAAAGCAGTTTCAGTTAATATTTTCAGATCCCCCTTATGAAAAAGGGTATGTTCACTTTTGGACTTAGTGGACGAGTTACAATTACTTACCGAAGATGGCTTTTTAATTATAGAACGCCATAAGAATGAAACTCTAGAATTATTGCCCTAAGTGGGATGGTTGTGAAAGCTTTATCCTTTGGGTATACTCAGTCGACATTCTTTGTCGAGAACTATAGAAAGGGGCTTATATCGTGAGAATTGAGGTTTGTCCGAGGTAGTTTTTCGATCCTGTTACAAAATGGACATATAGATATATTTGAGCGCGCTAGTAAATTAGTGGATAAGTTAATCAGTAGTAATTTTAGAAAATCCAAATAAGCAGCATTTATTCACCTTTGGATGAGAGGGCAGAGTTAATTCGTCAATCTGTATCACATATTTCTAACATTGAAGTTGATTTTGGAAGCGGTTTGTTGAATGAGTATGTGAAATCACGAGATAGTCATATCATCATCCGTGGACTTCGAGCTGAGTGACTTTGAATATGAATTTCAACGTGCTTTTGTTTTCAAAATATTTGGATGATGAGATTGAAAACTGTTTTATTATGACCAATAATAAATATGCCTTTATAAGCTCTACAGGTATACGGGAATTGGCTAGGTATGGTGGTAAGTTAGATGGCTTAGTACCTACAGTTGTGAAACAAGCATTGGAAGATAAATTTCATAGAAAACAAGATAAATGAGGAGGACATCATGAGAACAGAAAAATTATTAGAAGAGTTGGAAAAATTTAATTGTTACTAAGGTACAATATGATTGTGAGACAAATAAAATTAATTGAAGAAGAAGAAATTATGCGTGTCGTAGATGCATTAACAGAATCTTGCCCCTTGAATTAGAAAGAATCTCGTCGTATTGTAGCGAGAGCGTGATCGTACTGTAGCGGAAGGTCAAAAACAAGCGGATGCATGATTGAACAAGCGAAAGAATACATTCAAAAATTAACAGAAGAAAGTGAATTGGTAAAACAAGCACAAGACATGCTAATCATATTATTGCAGAGGCTAATAAATCTCGGAAGAACTCAAAAATAGTTCTATTCAATATGCTAGTGATGTATTCAAATATGTAGAATCTAATTTAGAGCGTACATTAGAAGCATTGCAAGAAAATCGTCAAACATTGCACAAATAACATTAATTAAGCACTTTTTGAGAGGTACTCTTAAAAAGGTGCTTTTTATTAAAAGTAGAGATTTTATATTTGCAGTCATACAAAATTATAAAAGGAGCTTTTTATAATTTCGTCGAATACTAACAATATCAGTTTCATGTAATACTATGAGGAGGTATACTATGAATTTTGAAATTCGTAATGGCCACGATTATATTGATGAAGTAAAGATTTGTTTATAGAGTATGTGATCATTAGGAGTATCTGCTAATTTAAGAGTTTCATCGACTGGAAGAAAAAGTATAAAGGTGAAGGGTGAAGTCTTGTATATTGCCTTTATCGATAACAAACCAGCGTGCAAAGGTGCTGCGTTATGTAGATAGTAAAACAGCGGCCACGAAACGGTTGTATGTTCGTCCAGCATGTAAAGGCACAGTTCTTTAGGGTACAAATATAGGGCTAAAATGGTAGTAGAAGATGCTCAGAATTTGGATATAAACATTGCTACTAGATAGACTTTGCCAAGTATGGAAAATGCAAAAGAATTATATATCAAGCTTTAGGATTTAAAATTAGATGGCCAAGAAGCCCAGTAAAGACAGTAGTTCATTTATCATTACACTCTGTAGAGGTCAATCATTGATGGAGTTTTTATATTCATCATATAAATATAAAAAGCTGTAACAAATTATGATCCTTTTTAATTTGTATACAGCTTTTTCGTGAGATAAAGATATTTTGAGTCTTTATGGATAAAAATATTGATGTATTACTTATCCAGATACGTATGCAATGTGAGATAGAAAGTCTAGTAGTGTGATTCTATAGGAAGGTGAGACCTTTTGAAAAGGTGAGCATAGTGTATTAAGGTGTAACAAGCAGGAATAACTACAAAGCTAGCTTTAGTAGGCCGTGTTGTTAGAAGGGAGAAGTAAAAGTGGTAATGATCGAAATGCCACTAAACTGAGAGTCCCTGTGTTTGGTAAGTGTAAAACACAGTGGCTGTGAAATGTTTGAAATGCAGAATTGAATAGAGCATATTGCCTGGCGCAACTTGGGCAGATGCCAGTGATAGCACGAATGCAACACTATGATTACAAAGATGTCCAATGAGTATTGCAGATGATATGTTATCTACCCAATTATTGGCGACTACGGCCCCTGTATTTGTATGTCCAGCTATGAATAGTAACATGTATACCCATCCAACTGTGCAAGAAAGTTAACTTCTCTTGCGTGGTAGAGGTGTTCATGTGCTAGAACCTGACAGTGGACTCCTGCATGTGGGGTAGAAGGAAAAGGGCTGCCAGATCCGCAAAATTATGGACTGGGTGGACTTTCATTTTAGGGAAAACAGAACTACTGCAAGGTAAAACTGTTATCGTCAGCGCTGGTGGCATGCTACAGCAATTGATCCAGTTCGATATATTACGAATCGTTCCGATGGGAAGATGGGTCATGCAGTGGCTCTGCAGCGAGGCGGGGCTACGTTAGATCTGGTATCTGCCCGCCAAGATCTGCTGTGCGAATGGTGGTGTAGAGCGTATTATAGTTTGTTCTGCACAGAGATGAAAGAGGCTAGGATAGTCACTATGACTCTGCAGATGCGGTGATTATGGCTACGGCTGTGGCGGACTATCTGGTAGCTGAAGTAGCGGACAACAAATAAAAACAAGAAACGATGACATTGAGCTAGTAAAAATCGAGATATATTAAGCTTAGAGAGCGTAAACAGCAACAAAAATTAATTGGTTTTGCGGCGGAAACACAAGATGTATTACCTATGGAAAGAGAAAAGGCACAAAAAGAATTTGGAGATAGTGGCTAATGATGTGAGTAAATTAAATGCGGATTTGATGCAGATACTAAAACGAAGTGACATTTATTTTATCCCGGATTAAATTCGTAAGTTTACCTAGTGGTCGAAACTTGATGGCAGAACGCACTGTCAAGCTCTTGGAGACCTAGAATCTATGCTGCATACATGCTAGTGATTTTAAAACTGACATTATATGTGGGCGATGCAAGTCTCATCAAGAGCAGTGAGGAAAGGCCCTGTGGCTACAGCAACCATTCTGATGGAAGAAGCTAAATCCAACGATATTTGATTTGAAGATAGATATAATTCCTCATCTTGGGATGAGGAATTTTATTGGAGGTTTTATTCCATGGCAGAAAAACATGTATTTTCACTTCTGAATCTGTAACAGAAGGTCATCCAGACAAAATTTGCGACCAAATTTCGGATGCTGTATTGGATGCTATTTTAGAAAAAGATCCAGCAGCGTACGTTGCCTGTGAAACATTAGGTAACAAATAGGCCAAGTTCATGTAGTAAAGCGAAATTACTACCAATACATATGTAGATATTCCTCACATTGTTCACATACCACGTGAAATCAGCGATACTCGTGCAAAATTGGTTTTGATGCTGATACTTGTAGCGTTAACGTAGCGATTGACGAACAATCTGCAGACATTGCGATGGGAAGATGAACACAGAATCGTGAAGGTGGTAGTGATGCTTTGATAAAATCGGTGCTGGTGACAGGTATGATGTTTGCGTTTTGCATCCAATGAAACAGAAGAATTAATGCCTAGCCTATCAGTTTATGCACACGTTTATCTGGCCAATTAACAAAAAGTTCGTAAAGATAATACTTTGATTACCTTTCGTCCAGATGGTGAAAACACAGCAACTGTAGAATATGTTGATGGTAAAACCAAAAACGTATTGAAACTATCGTTATTTCTACACAACATGGTCCAGAAGTAACATTGGAACAAATCCAAGCAGATATTAAAAATATGTTATCGGATCCAGTACTCAGAAGGATTCATCGATGAAAATACAAATATTTTATCAATCCAACTGGTCGTTTCGTAATCGGTGGTCCACAAGGCGATGCTGGTTTGATAGGTCGTAAAAATTATTGTAGATACTTTATGGCGGTATGGCGTTTCGTCATGGCGGTGAGCTTTCTGGCAAAGATCTCACAAAAGTTGACCGTTCCGCAGCATATGCAGCCTCGTTATGTAGCTAAAATATCGATGGCAGCTGGTCTTGCTGATAAATGTGAAGTAGTAGCTCGTGCAATTGGTGTAGTACCTGTATCTATCATGGTGGAAACATTTGGTACTGCAAAAATTGAAGAAGAAAAATCTCTGCATTAGTAAGCAAAACATTTTGACCTCGTCCAAGCGCAGTATCATTGAAATGTTAGGACTTGTTGAAACCACACTACACTGCTGCCTATGGATACTTTGGTCGTGCCAGATGTAGACCTTCCATGGGAAATCACCAGATAAAGACAGAAGTACTTCGTAAAAGCAAAGGCTTATAATAGATTAATTTGCCTTCGCTTTTGAATGATATATATAGAGGATAAAGACGACGTCTTTGTCCTCTATTTTTGATTACTCCAGTTGTCGTGTATATAAATTATAAGAGTCTAGGTTGTCGCGTTTACATCTTATAAGAAGATGGAATTAGACTCACCAAGTGATTTTGTCTATCATCTTACCCCTAAAAGAAATTTCATCATATGCAAATGTATAGAAGTAGGGTATGAAAGATAGTATGAATCGTAGGTACAAACGTGGTATAATGAAGAGTGTTTTAGTCAGGAGGTTATGATGCGTTTTAGGTGAAAATTGTATTAATCGTCCTGCGAAACAATTGAATAAACCTTTAACCTATAGAAATACCTGATTCATTCGGAGAGTGCCTACTGGAACTCGCATGTAGCAGTTCCTTAGGAGCCTCTAAAGAAGAGGGATTCTTGTAGGTTATAGTGACATAGAAAATCCATCATTTGTGATCAAACCCATATTATCGGTATTAGATCCAACACTTGGTTTTTCAACGGAAATGTTGAGTACAGCTCATAAGCTAAGTGAGTATTACCTATGCATTCATGAATCATTAGCTTATTTTACTGTCGATAAAAGTAAATTAAAATCTTATGACAGACCTCAAAAATTAGATGGCCGGTGCGTAAAGCTCTCGCGCAGAAACGTCTGGAGTGAGGGGCAAAAGCAACGTTTGTATGGCGGAATACTCGTCAGGAACATGGAGCAACCTCAGTAAGTGCCTTGCAGATTGCGGGTGATTGAATGGTTTGCCTGTCATTAAGCTGCGGTAAAGATACGTTTCTATATCGGCTTGAGATTGGCGCGTACGAAATAGCGATGAAACACACGCAGTGAGTGGGTGTAGTATAGTGTAGACATTCCCTCTTCACTGAGTCGCAGCGGGCTCGTATACGAACCTATTCAGAGTGCATTGCTAACCAGAGAGTAAAGCAGTGTACTCCAGTGGTGTGAGCAGGTGGTAGAAAAACACAAGACATATCTAAAAGCTGCTGAGACGATTCAACGAGATGATGCTACATATTCTAGTTCAGAAATCGCCTTAACCACGCAAGATAGTGCGACGGTTGTAGAGAAGTTTGGTCAAGAAGTGGTCGTTTTCAGCCATGATTAACAAAGCGGACTGTTATAGTCAAATTGAGACGTTTAGCGTCGGAAAGATAGCCATTATCATGGGTAGCTCGAATTCAGCAAGTGTTTGCACCTACAGAAGATATCGGTCTTATTGTAGTCGATGAGGAGCACGACCCATCCTATAAACAACAAGATATGACTCGTTATGATGCCCGCATGGTGGCAAGATGGCGCAGTGCAAGCCTATCAATGTCCGCTTATTTTTGGTCTGTACACCGTCTATGCGACACTATTATTTAGCGAGCCAAGGTATCTCAGAGTTACTATCTTTAGAGCATCGTATTTTTCAACCCATGCCTAAGGTGACTGTTGTAGATATGAAAAGAAAGAAATGTTCTATGGAAATTACTCTGTATTTTCCTATGGCGTTAGATACTTTAATCCAGAAACACTACAGAAACGTGAGCAAATGATTCTCTGCTGAATCGCGAGGTCGTAGTACATTTGTCATGTGTCGTGACTGTGGTAAACCCCATCCAATGTCCTCACTGTGATATATCGATGTATCATCAAGCGGGAAGGACTTGCGTAGCACATTACGTGGACCATCATGAAAAGTACTCAAATTTGTCCGCATTAGTGAAGTATAAATTAAATTTTTTGGTACAGGCACAAAAAGTAGAAGAAGAATTAGCACGTTTTTCCACAAGTTAGAATTGCTCGTTTCAGATCAAGATGACAACATCTAAAAAGGAGAATCTCAGCAGATTTAGAAGCCTTTTGGTGCTGGTCAATATGATATTTTTGTTGGGACGCAAATGGTGGCAAAAAGGACATGATTTTTCAAATGTTACCGCAGTGGGAATGTACTGCTGATTCTGTATTGCATATTCCTGTGCATACGGCTTCTGAAAGAACATTTAATTTGTTAACGCAAGCAGCTGGTCGTGCTGGTCGAGTATGAAATCGGGACAGTAGCGGCACAAACCTATAGTCCTGAACATTACTGCTATTCAGCACAGTACGCACCATGATTATGTTAGCTTTTATGAGGAAGAAATAGAGGCTCGTAAAGCTTTGTTGTATCCACCAATTGGTGAAATGATACAAATTCTATTAGATGAGAAAGCTTTCAGTAGTACGAACAAGAGCGACAGAATTAGCCAACACTTTTGCGCCGTAGCTTGTGAAGGTCAGCGTATTGATATACTAGGGCCCTATGAAAATGGTGCCGCAAAGATACGAGATATGTATCGACTTTGTATTATGATCTGTATTGATTTATCGAATTTAAAAATCACACATGTATCATCTCAGATATATTTACATTGCCCCATATCTATATAGATGTGATCCAGTATAGAGGGACTATGGCAGTTTTAGAAGTCATGAAAAACAGGGCATCCTGTATAAAACAAATAGCAGAACCGTGTAGAGTTCGTAAATAAGATTCGTCAATTATTAGATGATATGGCTGAAACTATGTATGAAAACAGATGGTGTAGGCTTGGCACCACAAGTCAACGTATCCAAACGAATTATTGTACTAGATGATGGAAATGGCTAATCAGAGTTATCAACCAGAAATCGTGAAAAAGAAGGCTCTCAAGTAGGCTTAGAAGGCTGTTTGAGGTACTGGAGTTGTTTTAAGATGTAGAACGCTATGACAAAATTGAAAGTATCATGGTATCAATCGAAATAATAAAAAGATATAAAAATTAAGGCAGAAGGCTTTTTAGCTCGCATTTTTCCAACATGAAATCACCATTTAAATGTATTTTATTTGTGGAAAAGTTAGTGAACTCTAATGATTTTTATCCACAAAAGGAACAAACAATAATGAATCCATTACGTATAGTATTTATGGGTACTCCAGATAGCGTAGTCCCAACGTTACGAGGCTTTTAATTGATAGTCCACACTGTAGTAGGGGTATTTGTCAACCAGATAAGCCGAAAGGACGAGGTAATAGCTACATGTCATGCGGACGAAAGAGGTGGCATTAGAGCATAGATATTCGTGTATCAACCAAAATCCTTGCGCAATGAAGAAGCAGAAGAATTGACTAGCAAAGTGGCTCTGATATTGTGGTAGTCATTGCTATGGTAAAAATTTTTGCCTCCTTGGCTTATTCATCAGCCTCCTTTGGGGTGTATTAATCTACATGCCTTTATTACCGGAAATTTAGAGGTGCAGCACCTATTCAATATGCGATTCTTCATGAAGAGTCAGAAACTGGTATGACTATTATGCATATGGACGAAGGATTAGATACAGGTGATACTGCTCATGGAACGCATTCCTGTTACAGAAGAGGATACATCTGGTACAATCTTTTACAGCTTTTGGCAAAATTAGGGGCACAGATGATTGTACCAGCTGTAGATGCTTTTACAATTAGGTACGTTAACAAGAGTCCCCAAAATCATGAAGAAGCTATTGAAACAGGGAAAAATTACAAAAAGAGATGGGACATCTTAACTTTACAGAACCAGCACATACATTAGCTGTGAAAATAAGAGCTTTAATCCCAGTCCTGGATGTTATACATTCTTAGAGGGTAAACGGATTAAGTTCTGGCATGCAAAAGTAGACCCTCACCTCAAGTATGCTCCTGGAACATTTACAAGGGGCTTGTGGTTATCCAAAGAGGACAATAGCATGTAGATAAAAGAGTCTTTCAGTATTTTCACTGTCACTGGGGTCTTACGTAATACAGAAGTGCAGCCTGAAAATAAAAACGAATGAATGCAGGTGATTTTGCTCGTGGTCATCAGTTAGCAGTAGGAGCTTGCTTTGGTGATGAATAAATCTTATCGTCTATATTTAACAGTGACGGCTGTGGCAATGTATTGATTTCCATGGTATGGAGTTGGATAGTCTGGATGATGCATCCTAGCTTATCCCAATGGGGACCTGTTGTCGGGCCTATCGTAGAGTGCGCTACTACTACATATTGATTGGGTGGTCCATGTGGATATACATGGATTAGTCACAATGTATACAACATCCGATTTTATTGCGACTATCCAACGTGGGTTGATATCTTTATCTTTGGTCACGGTATTAGCTAGATGTTTTGGGTATACTAAAGCGATGAAGTGAGTCAATCCTTGATTGCGTTAATTAATCATCTCGTGAGCTACCCGCGTATCGCTGGAACCAGAAACGACTATTATTGCTTTACACCGCATTGGTATACAATTATCTAGCTGTGTACATAAAGTGACTACAGATGGGTACATAATTGTAAGCGATGTGGGGATGCCAGTAGGAAACCTTGCTAGATATTGCAGATACCTATGGATGTCATTTTGTGGTAGTCACAGGTGGTACATTAGCATGTTTAAAAATTAAGGAAATTCGTCCTCAAGCGATTGTGGCTATCGCCTCAGAAAGAGACTTAGTCAGTGGCAGCAGATGTATTTCTATTCCTGTGATTGGTGTCTTAAATGAACGACCTTGTGGTCCTTGTTGTAATACGCGAGTCAATGCAGAAGACATTAGACTTGTCATAGAAAGGTTACTCTATGGAGAACGAAACAAAAGAAAGAACATAAAAACATTCGGCGCCTAGCTATGAGCCTTAGTAGACTATACACGAGACAGAAGTATGCCATATATTGCCTCAGCATATGATGCAAGAAAGACTAGAGGATTTAGATCGTAGATTCTTTGGCAGAATTGGTATATGGTGTGCGACGCAAAAACTACTTGGATGCCGTTATCGTTCACTCACCAAGAAACCGGTTAAAAATTATCTCCTTTTGTACCAGAAATTCTTAGACTCGGAGCGTATCAATGTCTCTATATGGATAAGGTACCTCTAGTGCTGCGGTGAATGAAAGTGCAAAAGCTCACAAAAAGTGGCACCTGGTACAGACCGTTTTGTCAATGCTGTGCTTCGTAAATGTAGATCGACAGCGCGAAGATATTGGAGGAGATGCCTTCAGCACTTCAGAAGGAAGAATTTCCTATATTTATAATCAACCTATGGCTAGTCCGTTTATGGATAGAGCAATGAGGTCTAGAAGAAAACAATTGATTCTTCGTGAATGGTTCAATGAAACTCCATTATTGACAGACGAGTGAATACTTTACGAATTAGTGTATGATGTATTAGAAGAGCTTTCACAGGCAAATTGGGTGGTCGAGCCTAATACATGATTCCAGATGCGATTATCATCAAATCTCACAAAGGACAATTGCAGGAAGCAAAATGGGTACAAGAGGGATTGATGACATTCATGGACGAAGCTCGATGGTTGTAGCTTATGCAGTACAACCTGACGACATATGCGTATTTTAGATACCTGTGCAGCGCCGGTGGTAAAACATTGCATGTGGCAACCCTTATGGATAATACAGGAACTATCGACAGCTACGGATATTCATGAACATAAGTAGAACTGTTGCAGCAAATGCAAAACGCATGAAAATATCTAATCGTGCAACCACAACAAGGGATGCTACAGTTAAAGAAGAACAATGAAAGAGTCTTTTGATGCGCGTACTAGTAGATGCACCATGTTCAGGACTAGGAATCTTACAGAAGAAATTAGGATATGCGTTGGCGAAAAGAGAATCTCAATTACAAGAATTGCCAATGTTGCAGAAACAAATATTGCAAAAATGCTAGTTCCTATGTAAAAAGTAGGGGATATTTGGTATATTCTACGTGTACTATAAATACATTGGAAAATGAAGGGTTGTAGAAAACTTTTTACGAGAAAACCCTAATTTTAGTATTAGAAGATGGCCCCTTTGTTGCCGTTTCAGCAGAAGGTCTCTATGGTTACTTTATTACGCACTGTATATGATATGGATGGATTTTTATAGTCCCGTTTACGTAAGGAGAGCATGATAGAATTACTTTGGCCTTTCATTGCCAGCATTGAAAGTAAAGCTGTGACAGATGGAGGGTTTCAAAGTTTAGAGCCAAAACAGATTATGGATTATATTTATCAACGTCACGTATTCTCTATGGAAGATATGTTACAGCTTCCACAGACAATGCGTGAATGGCTTACTACACACTGTACAGATTACACTTCCTACGGTGGTGCGAGAATCTACTGAGTTCTGATGGAAATACAAAGAAATTATTGCTCAGATTTTCTGATGGGCATCAAGTAGAAACGGTACTGATGAAGCAGCACTATGGAACTCTGTGATGTTTGTCATCTCAAGTGGGATGTGCAATGGGATGTATGAGCATCCACCACAGAAGGCCTATTCCGAATCTGACGGTAGCTGAAATTAGTTGGGCAGTTGTTATTGTTTGAAAGCATCATCAAAGAAGAAGTCAACTCCATCGTTGTCATGGATCTGGAGATACCATCAAAACTTCGATTACACTATGGAAGCGATTGCAATTTATTCATGAAAAAGAAAGCTTTAATATAGGTTATCGTCGAATGACGGTATCTACATGTGGTTTAGTACCCGAATATTTATCGTTTTAGAACTGGAACTACCTATCCATTAGCATTATCATTGCATGCTACTACTGATGAAACGAAAAGAAAATGCCTATAGGCGACGTATGCTTTACAAGATGCGCTAGATGCTGTGGCAGAATATTATCGACGGACAGAACGCCGTGTAACCTTTGAATATATTTTTAATTAAAGATGTGAATGCATCTGAAAAAGAAGCTCATGAACTAGGTAGTATTGCAAAACAATTTCATTGTAATGTCAACTTAATTCCTGTCAATGGAAATGAAACTATATTAATTTATATAAACCGTCTATGAAAGCAATGCAAGAGTTTAAGTCTATTGCAGAATCCTATGGTGTGTCTGTAACGATTCGTAAGGAAATGGAGATGAACCAAGCAGCTTGTGGACAATTAAAAATACAACATCAACAATCTTTGAAAGAAGGAAGGGTAGGATTAGTTTAGGAATTAGTAAAACTGGGCTAGTTCGCCAGCGAAACGAAGATCTGCTTTTATGCTAGGACCGCTGTTAATTAGCAGATGGTATGGGTGGATATACTGGTGGAGAATATGCTAGTACTATGGTGGTAGATGCTATTGTAAATGTAGTAGAAAAGTCTGTATGAAGCATCTGCTCAGCATTGCGAAATGCCATACTAGAGGCGAATCAGCATGGTATAGAAAAAGCCAATCCCATAAGGAATTAGAAGGTATAGGAACCACTGCTGTTGTGGCTTATGTGCAAGATAGATATGTATTGGGCTCACGTAGGTGATAGCCGTTTATATATATATGGCGAAAAGGTTTGCAACTTGCATGACAAAAAGATCATTCTATGGTACAACAGTTAGTAGAAGCTGGAACGATTACTAGAAGAAGAAGTTCTTCATCATCCTAATCGGAATATGTTAACCCGTGCGATTGGCGTCTATGATCGGTAGAAGTCGATACAGGGATGATGAGAAATGATCTAAAATGACGGATCTTACTTTATGTAGTGATGGTTTATCTGGTTATGATTGAAGAATCTAAGATTGAACAAGTTCTTTCTAGAAGAACAAAATGAAAATGAGAGCGTTAGAAGATTTAGTGCACTTTTGTGTATGATGCGGGAGCACGAGTAATCGTGACAATCGTACTAGGACGTTATAAAGAGGTGACTTATGGATGGGACTACATTAGCAGGGATTGGTCTCTGACCATCGCTATGATAGCAGCAAAAATAGGTGTTGGCGGCATGGCCGACGCATATCTTGGAAAAGACACATTGTTAGGAAGACCTGTATTATTAAAAATTTTGCATCAAAATTTTGGTAGTGATCAAGATTTTGTGGCTCGGTTTAAGCGAGAAGCGCAAGCTGCTGGTAAATTAAATCATCCCAATGTTGTTAGTATGTATGATGTAGGCTTTCGATCAAGGCTTTCATTATATTATCGTGGAACATGTGTCTGGATGTACATTGAAAGAGTATATTCAACATCATGGTAATCAGGTCATCTGTGCAAGAGGCTGCGAAAAATAGTAGTAGCTATTGCAGAGGGCTTGGAGCATGCACATGATGGCATAGTACACTGTGATATAAAACCGCTATAATATTTTAATTACAGATTCTGGCCGTGATCAAAGTAACTGACTTTGGTATTGCTCGTGCAATTAATCAGCAGCTACGATGATGTATACAATTCCGTAATGATCAGCTCATTATATTTCTCAGAACAAGCTAGTGGAAAAAGTATTAATGTGAGTACAGATATTTATTCATTAGGGGTTGTGCTTTATGAATTATTAACGGAGAAGTTCCTTTTAGAGGAGAGACGCAGTTAGTGTAGCTTTAGCAACATGTACGTGATCGAGTATTGGCACCACGTATTAAGAATCCACAGATTCCAGCACAGTTAGAGCAAGTTGTTTTGACAGCATTAGAAAAAGAACCGCGTAAGAGATTTCGGGTTCTATTTCTGAGATGATTCAAGCTTACGGATGTCTTTTAGGTTATCGTGGTAGTACTACACGACCATTACATATGACTTTGCTATACGTATTACTCCATGGAGACAGAGCACTATGGAAGAGGAGGGCTGATCAGCAAGAAGGCATATTGGCAAAACTTGGAAACTTACCACAAAAATATGTCATTTGCGTAGGTGCTGTTTTTGCCTCTGCTTGCCTTTTATGGCCTTCTTGAGTTTTGGCAACTTTTGGAGTAATTCCACAGTAGAGTGCCAAACGTGGTGGGCAAACACTCAAGTGTGGCTACACGATTGTTGAAGAACGACATCTTACGAGGTTTCTAGTTCAGAGGTAACTAACTCTGATGTACCGCAGTGGCGTGTTATTTCACAGAGCCCTGGAGCCAGGTGAAACAGTAAAGAACAGATGGTTCATCTGGTGGTTAGTAAAGGTGCTGGTGATATAACAATACCAGATCTGAGCAAGGGATGAGTTTTGATCAGGGCTAGAGAAAAGTTAAAAGCCTTAGGCTTATCCATTGAAAGATATCCTATGTAAGTGATACTAGTAAAGATGATGGAGTATGATAGCTCAAGGCTTACATGCTGGAGGTAAAGCCTCTAAAAGTGCAACCGTAGATATTACGATTAATGAAACAAAATCTACCATGGTAGAGATACCTAATGTAGTGGGTATGACCATAAAAAGAAGCTGAAAGCATAGGAAATTTAGGATTAAGCATTAGTAAAATAGTAGGTCTCTAATGAGGATTCTGCAATTGTAACTGAAGTAACCAGCCTCTCTAGGATCTTCGTAAAACGTGATGAAAGTATTTCTTAGTAGGGCAAGCAAAAGATGCCAAAAAGATACTACTAATGAGTGAAACAAGACGACTACAAAGGTGTAGTAGAGTATACGCACGTAGCCCAATGGACGTGCCTCCAGCATATCAAGTTAGTGGCTATTGATGACGATGGCGGTCGTGTTGTTCACTGATCGGCACCAATGCGCGGAGATCGTATTGTAGAAAAGTGTGTCAGGATCTGGCAAATGTACGCGTCAGGTGTACTCTAAAATAATGCATTAGTACAAGAGCAATCCTCATAGGAGAGACTATGGAACATAGGTGTTGTAATTAAAAATATGAATGGCTACTTTTATGCAGACTCCAAATGCAGAGGTGCATGAGCAGAAGTACGTGGTCGATTAAAAGAACGATATTCCCTTAGTAGGTGATTCAGTAACAATTACAGAAGATTCTTGGATTGATGCGATTGAACCACGAAGAAATTCTTTGCGTAGACCAGCCATTGCCAATATTGACCAGAGTCATTGTAGTGGTAGCAGCGTCAGAGAGCCGAGATATTCATCCTCTATTATTGGATCGTTTATTATGATGATTCATCATAGTCATATTCCTCCAGTACTAGATGATTAATATATGATTTGTATGCAGAAGATACGAGTGAAACTGAAATCTATCTATGAAAAATATCGGTTACACTGTACTCTGTACGTCCACGCATACTGGTGAAGGTATTGAAGAGTTACGCTGTATTACATGGTAAAATCAGTGCCTTTGCCGGCCCTTCGAGTAGGTAAAAAGTAGTTTGCTAAATGCAGTGATCCGAATTTTGCCTTTCAAACAGGGGCTGTTAGCGATAAGATTAAACGTGGTCGCCATACAACGCGCCATGCCTCTTTATACAGCTTAGATGAAAGTTCCTTTATCATGGATACACCCGTGATTTTCAGCTCTAGAGCATACAGGGATGACTGTAGAAGAGTTAGTGCATACATTCCCCAGAGTTTGGTGACCATGATGAGGGGATGCAAGTTTAGTCCTTGTTCTATAGTCATGAACCTATTTGTTCTGTGAAAGATGCCTTAGCTAATGGGCAGATTAGTGAGCAAACGATGCAATCTTATTTGACGACTAAAATCAGAACTTGAAGATCAAAAGTGAGACGACAAGATGATTCAAATTGCCCCATCTATGTTATCGGCGATTTTTCAAATTTGCGAGAAGATATTCGTACTATCGAAGAAGTTGAATGCTGACTTATTACATATTGATGTGATGGATGGACATTTTGTGCCAAATCTAACATTTGGTGCCCTGTGGTAAAAGCATTACGTCCAGCATACAAAGTTGCCATTTGATGTCACATTTAATGCAGAAAATCCAGGCGATTATGTAGAAGAGTATGCCAAGATAGGTGTGGAGTATTTCACCTTTCATTGGGAAGCCTGTGCCACATGCATCGTTTGATCTCAAGCCATCAAAGCAACTGGTATGAGCAGTCTTTCTTTCATCCATCTACGCCAGTATCCTTACTGGAAGATATTGCAGAAGATTTCGGATTTAATTTGTAATTATGAGTGTAAATCCAGGGCTGAGGGCAATCGTTTATTCATAATGCAGTGACAGAAACAAGCTCGAGAATCATTGGACTCTGTAGGTAGAGTATAAAAGCTGTTGTAGGAAGTAGATGGTGGTATTAACTTGGAAACAGCTCCATTAGTGCAGTGGGTCGAGGCTACCCTATTAGTTAGCTGGTTCTGCTGTATTTCGGTGCGGCAGATCGTGCAGATGATGATTGCCAAATTACGAGGATAATATGATCTCGAGTAGGGTACAGATATTATGAGAATTCATCGCATGGAACAAGCGATTGAACGGGACAGCTTTTTACAATGAGTATTTACAGAATACGAACGAAACTACGTGGGGACGTAACAAACAGGCAGCTGCATCCTTTGCGGGCATCTTTGCGGCGAAAAAGAAGCTTGTGTAAAAGCTTTTAGGAACAGGATTTCGTCACGCTCTTGGCAGAATATTGAAAATGTACTCATGATGCATGTGCCCTGTTCTTACTTGTACAGGCTTACTGTTACGGACAACAAATGAAAAGCGTTGGGATATGAAACGCTGCAAGTTTCGACTAGCCATTGTCGGAATATGCTACGAGTACTGTCATTGCATATTGAGGATGATCCATGCACATTAACACCAAAAGCAAGTTACATAGTAGATCAATATATTGAAAGTTTAGACTTCAGTATCTCATTGAATGGAACAAGCAGGACGATCTGTTTTGAGTGGTACAGACACATACAGAGGGCCTAAAGGGTCATGTTTCTGTGGTATTGGCAACAACGTGTGGTGATGCCCGTAGTGGCATACGCTTGCTAACAGAAGTTCCTGAGGTGACTCCCTATGTTATTGTATCTGTGGGAATCCAAAAGAAGGTCTCCTTTGTTTCAACAACAATGAAGTGTATATACTCTGAGAAGATTCGATTACGATTGTGCCTGATGAGATGATGCAGTCTAATGGAAATCTAATACCCCTGCCCATATATTACAGGATGCAAGTATTGTGGTAGATGCGTGTTTGGCACTGATTTCATGGTGAACTACAAACGAAGGTACGATCTATTTTGAACAATGTAAAGAATGGCGTTCTTATAGTGATACTAGAAACATGTATTGCGATGATATTTCCTAGTGGGGTCAATGGTCTGACAGGTGGTGCAGATATATCTATTTAAATAGCAGATGAAACGATTACATTATTAGCCCCCTAGTAGGAACACTTTCTATCCGGAAGAGCAATGTGTAGGGAAATGAGCAGGCAGTATCGATATCCTTGCCGCATCATGCATTGCGATCTGAGTATAATTGGCCCAGAAATCTATTGAACAATGCAGATTCCTTGTATGAAGCCTCGTTTCACCTATTGCTCATAAAGGACCAATGGTCATGTCTATATTGGGTGGTTCACTGATTTATGAGGCGCGCACCATTAAGTGCTGAAGGAGCTTTACGCAGTGGAGCTGGAAAAGTCTACTATTCTGTCTGGTATAAATGAGTTAGATGCATTTGGCGTTCCTTGAGTCGCCCGGAATGATGATTCGTGATTTGTAACAATGTAGAACAACTAGATGGAATAGCACAGTAGTCATTGGGCCCGTGGTGGCGGAGCAGTACTGATAGGAAACATTTGCTTCAATGGATGCAAATCTACAGACAGCCACATGTAATTGTATGGACGGAGATGGTCTCATAGCGATTTCTAAGATGTATCATTATAAAACAGTGTCATACATTAGGTGTAAAAAGGGCATGCCGTTGTAGTAACACCGCATTTAGGTGAATTTTTCAGCCTTACAGGAAAACAGTATAGGAGAGCTATACAGTATCCCATTGGATATGCTAGTACATTTGCGAAAGTACAATGTATATGTGAGTGCTAAAGGACAACCAACGATTCTGGTAACCCAGCTGGTGAGAGTATGTCTAGCAACAGCTGGTAACCCGCATATGGGAACTAGATGAGTGTATTGGCTGGTGATTGGTTCTCTGTTGAAATCAAGAACAGGGATCCACTGAATGCTATTAATGTTGCTGTGTGCCCACGGGTCTGAGCGGAGATATAGCACTCGATGATTGTGGTCCTGGGTTTACTTTACAGAGCGGTACAGCGAATTGATCGAGTATTACCCTCGATGGATGGATATGCGTGAATGATACCTCCGTGATAATACGTAGAAAGTGAAAGTACGCAAAATGAGACAATATATATAACATCTACTCTTAGGTGTGTTGGCAGTATCACTACTTAGTCTATTGGGCTGTGGAAAAGAACTCACAGGCGAATGCAAAATGCTGCAAAGACAGAGGTCAGTCAATCTACGCACAGCACCAACTGGTACTATGAAGTCCATACTGGATATCGGACAAGGAGATGCAATTACTCCAAATTGGGGATGATTTTCCATGATTGATATCAGGCGATATTGAACATAGACCACAGGTGGTCGCCTTATTAGTATGGGGTGAAAGAATTGACAAATGTCATATTTGACACATCCTCATGAAGGACCATATTATGGCGGTTTCTATGCTACTGCAAAGCAATCCCGATGCAAAACTATGTCGGTGATAATGGCATCGACATTGATAGTGGTACCTATAGAACCTATTTAAAAATGATAGAACAAAACAGATTCATCATGAAACACTTTCATAGGTGACTTTTAGATTTAGGTAAATGGCGCTTATTTCTGAGGTCTATGCCTTGGAAAGGGGACGTGATGACCGACAAAAAGGGAAGTTCATCAAAATAATAACTCCATCGTAGGTAAGCTGACATTTGGTAAATTTTCTAAGCTGATGACTGGTATGCAGTGAAAAGTAAGAAGCACGCCTTATTAAAAAGAGCAAAACACAAAAATGTCTAGGTAAAGTCTTAAAAGTGGGACACCATGTAGTAATGGTTCCAGTCAGATTTTATTCGTTCTGTTTCGACCAGAAGTCAGCTGTTATTTTCTGGCGTTTACATAATTCGTATGGACACCGGTGAAAAGCTGATGGCACGCTTATTGAGGGAAAGCATATGGGATATCTATCGTACAGATACGATGGAACTATTACCATTCGGACAAATGGTACGACTATGATATCCAACGAGAACGATAATAGGTGTACTATACAGTATCTAAATTAGGGAGTGTATAGAAATGAAAAACATTTTAATTGTAACCAGGTCATACCCACGAAGAAAATTTGTGGCAAACAAGAGATTCTCGCGTTGCTTAAAAGAAAAATATCCTAAGGCTGAGTTTGATCGTTTGGAAGTGCTCTACGGAGATTACTAAAATCAATGTAGAAGCAGAACGAAAAGCCGCTGTGGGCGGATACGATTGTGATTCAGTCTCTCTATTTTTGTACTTTTAACATCCTGATTATGAGATGGTTTGAAGAAGTGTTTGCTTATGGTTGGAGCCTATGAGGGCAGTACGTGCAGTAGCGCAAGGATATGGTTGTTGGTCTTACCGCCGCTTTGTAATGATGAATATGACTGCATGGTGACAAAGGCATTACCATTGATGAAATATTTAAAAATCTCTGTGAAGCTACTTGTAAGTTCTGTAAAATGAATTTTAGAGGTGGGTTTCACACGGCATTATGCTGTATACGAGTGAAGATGCACAGCTACAAGTGATTCATAGACAAGCAAAAAGAACACTGTGATCAATTAGTCTCAGCATATAGACGCTATGCGCCATAGATACATACGATTGCACCATACCTAGACATACGGTGTATAATTTATGTTACTAAAGACAGTCATTGATACAGGAATGAAGGAAATATGAATATAATCGTAACAGGCGGTGCCGGCTCTACTGGGATCACATCTAGTAGACAGGTTGATCTCAAGAGGACACGTGCACTTGTCACCGACAATTTAAGCAGCGGATTGCGGACATTTGTCAATGAACAAGCTGAAATGAGAACTAGATATACGATGAAAAGAATATATGACGTGTTTGAAGACTTTCAACCGGGACTATGGTATTTCATGAGAGCAGCGCAAACAGTAGTAGCAGAACCCATGGTACATCCAACAGAAGATTGTAGATATCAATCTAATGGGACTATTGAATTTATTACAAGCCTCAGTTAGGGTAAAAATTCATGCCATCCTCTGCTGCAGAGTATGGGTGATTTAGAGGTATTACCTTTGACAGAGGAATTGCGAGGAGTCCTCGTTTCTTGTTATGGAGTATGACAAAATTAACTACGGAAGGCTATTTATGTATTTGCACAAGAATCTTTGATTACTCCTATATTTGCTATCGCTATTCTAATGTATATGGACCACGTGCAAGGCAATGGCGGTGAAGGTGGAGTTATTAGTATTTTCTGCGAACATGTGGCGAATGGTGAATCTATCAAAACTTTTATGATGGAGAACAAACACGTGACTTTGTCTATGTAGATGAATGGTGAAGCAAATATGTTGGGATTGAGATAATGATGTAAAGTAGGGTTATCAGTGAAAAGAAACTGGAATTTCTGTGAATGAATTAATCGACATTAGAGCACATTGCTGGCACTACGGTAGAACGTCATTATGAAGAACCGCGCATTGGTGATATTAAACATTCTTTATTGAGTACTGCAAAAAGCAAAAACAATGTTTAGGTATATGCCGAAATGGACATTACAAAAAGGACTGGAAAAATACCCATCACTATGTGAAAGATAATAGATAACATCATAAGAGCTTTGGCGTGCAAAGCTCTTTTGTTATTGAGGAGGAACTATGCAAAATTAATGCGGCTGTACTAGAAGTGTTTGACTTTTACATCGTCTATCGGCTTTCATGATCATCCTATGGATATGACTGAAACCAGAGATGCAAACTATCTTGAAATGCATGTGATGAAAGCGTTAAGATCCTGGAGCCAGAACCAGTTATATCTCGGACCAAACCCTCATGGGGACGAAAGATTAAACAATTGGAGAATCAAGAAGTGCCTTGTAGAGTTTGGTAAAGAACTCAGGTGAGACTTTATTTACTGTATGGCACAAGCAATGGACCCTTGTGTATCTAGATACGATTGTCTGTGAGCTCAAGGAGAGCAAGCTTACCTTGTGTTCTTCTTTTGTAAAAGCCCATGATGGATAACTATCAATTATATTCAGAAGAGGATGGTTCATTAGCAACAAAATTAGTAGAGCATAGGTGGTATACCAACAGTGACACAAAAACTATATGCCTTTTGCAAGTATTAAACTTTTCTGATTTATCCATTCGCCTCTTTGAGCCGAAAGGAGAATATGATGGAGAAAAACTGCACTTCTTGGAAGAACGAATCTTCAGGTTACCACGAACTGTCTTCTAAAGATACAGTGAGTACGCACTGTGGTAGATCGAATTTCTAAAGCTCATGAGCAAGATGGTGTGGCAGCTATGGCTAAAACAAAAGAATTACTAGCTAAGAATGCAGAAGTTTCTGACACTTAGAAGCACGACATATTATTGAGCAAGTGTTTAGTACGAACCCCATTCAGCGAGAAGCAGCCATGAAAAGAGCTAGCAGAAGAAGATTTACTTGGATTGCCAGTGAGTCGGACTTATGCTACTAAAGTGCAAAGTACTATAAAATTAACAGATACTGGTATTGGAACTTTCATTTCCAGTAGAATATATGAATGATCGAGAGTTCATAGAAATTTTCAACAAACGAAAATGGTACCTTACGTATTGAATTAAAAATATTTCAAAGATTACCAACAAATAGGGTCTTATGAGTAGGACATAAAAACAAATGCATTACGCATACCAGATACTCACCATATTGACTATGAAGTGTCTACCTACGAATGGTCTGAAGAACGAGAGCTGGTATACATGTTGCTGAATCTTTGTATATTCCGCCTGAACAATGTTTAAAACATTGGTTGGGAAAGGCAGTGTAACAGGTCATGCGTAGTATTCTGTTCCCGTAGAAGAGAATTAGATATGAAACAAGCCGCACGAGTGAGCGGAAATAAATCGGTAGAACTGATTGCGGTAAAAGACTTGACTACCATTAACCGGATACTTTACGTGGCGGTTGCTCTCATTGGGCATGAAAAAGGCATTTCCTACTATTTTGATGATAGCATTTCATCCATTCCTTTGGTCTATCAGTGCCAGGTGACTTAGAGGATGCAAGTCAGAGTGAATCCACGAGCATTAGTAGATGTAGTAGGTGGCACGAGCGCCACTGACAATGGGGTAAGTATGGCAAAGAAATATTATGCTGTTCGAGTAGGGCACAATCCAGGAATCTACGTGACTTGGTCTGACTGTGAAGTGCAAGTAAAGGATTTCCTGGTGCGCAGTATAAGTCATTCCCTACAGAAGCAGAAGAAAAGCCTATATAGGGATCTATAGATCATCTAAGAGCGGAAGGATTAAACCGACTAGAACTGGTACAAAGAAAACATCTGCTAGTGCGTCTAAACGTGTGAGCGTAGGTGAATCACCTAAGACACAGACTGGATGACATAAGCTCAACTCGTAGAGCTCAGATCTCATGAAATTCGCCTTTTATCGATGACAGTTTTGATAAGCGAAAAGTGTGTTGGCTCTGAGGGGTTATACTTCTTGGTACGGAAGAAGTAGAGTTTCTCTTTCTAGTACAGACCGAATCATGTTGCCTATTGGAATGTGTCTGGGAGAATTGTGTAGCACTTCATGTAGTAGACTATGCACTAGACCATGGGTATACATCATGCTCTCTATTATGATTACATGGGCATTGAAATGTGCGGCTACAGGTAGATGGAAACACAAATAATCCATTAACAACTAACTATGCGAAACGAATGAAAGAAGCTAGCAAACAACTTCGCATCGATTTTCATAAGGTAAAGCTCACTCTGTATCGCCTATAACGACCGTGCAGATGCATTACAAAGAAAGGAACGCTACTAAAATAACACTGGTAGGAAATTTCTCATAAAATTCCTTTAATCTCCATGATTTGATGTACTAAAAGTACGATTATAATCATACTGTACATATAGGAGGAAACTATGAAACGGATTCAATTAGACTCTGGTTTTGTTTATGATTATACAAATATGATGTTACCTGGTGGGGTGACGGAAGCAGATGTAACAAAACTTAGGCACTGCGATTTCTGATGCCTTAGCAGCAGCGGAAGAAACTCGTCATCATGTGGTGTTGTAAAAGGCCATCTATCCAAAGATGGAGAGCCTGAATTAGTACTTTTTCCACAATTGCCGTATGTAGTAAAGGTCATATTAATAGTCAACAGTGATGGCTCGATTAGAGTGCTTTGAAAGAAAAAGTTAGTACTGTAGTACAGCTTTGGTATTGGTGGTTCTTTTCCTAGGTGGAAAAAGTATTATTTGACGTACACTTGTGGGAGTTTTGGAACCCATGAGTGAAAGAACATATTACCGCCCATGTAGTCAGTGGTAATAATGTTGACCTAGTACGTACCCAAGAATTAATCAAGCAATTACAAAGAGAATGGAAAGAGCAACAATTTTTGAAGACCATGCCCATGTACCTAATGAGTATAAAAGTGCTATTGGTGCTAATTTCTAAATCTGGTTCTGACTATTGAACCAATGACAAATTTTCATGATTGTGAAAAGAAGCTCTGAAGTAGCAATGATTAATTATGAAAGTGCTAGTAATGACAGATCAAGAGAGATGATGACAAGAAACGTTGTTACATAAGTTAGCTATGCAGAAGGTTGGGGGTCCCATCTTTGCTGTACCTGATGGCATTGGTGGTCGTTTCTCTGTGTTCTCTGAAGTAGGATTAGTAATCGGTGCTTTATTAGGCTGACATTCATGATTATTTAGAGACTAAAGCAGATATATAGCAAAGAACAAGATGTGGAAGAATCCGACTTTGTTAATGCAATGTTAAAATATATTGGCTCCTGAACAATAGTCGTCATATTGAAGTATTTATGCCTTATGCAGATCGTTTGAAATCTTATCTGAATGGTATTAGTACAATTATTAGCGGAATCTCTAGGTAAAGAAAAAGATGATAAATGGACACTATGGTCGTACCCAATTGTATAGTAGGTACTACAGACATGCATGCCCACACAGGTACATCAAAGAAGGTCGCTATGATAAGTTGTATCTTTGTGATGTGAAAATTGGCATGTGAATCTAACAGTGCCACATATGTATGACCAATATAGTAAAACTAGAAGCTTTTAGCCGGTCTTGACTTAGGATTTATCAATCGTGCGGCCTGCACCAATGCAGAGTCATCAGCCAGTGCGATGGACGATTTAATGGGACCTACAAGTTTCCAACCACATGGATACCTTCCACTTGGGAGAATTGATGTTTACTATATGCTGACCATCTACTTTTGAAGGACAATTGGCAGGGATGGATACTTTCAATCAACCAGGCGTGAAGTGTATAAAAATTTAGGACCTAAACTTTCAAAACTTAGAAGTAGAATGAATATTTATTGACAGGTGGCGCAATTTGTGCGGTAAGCCCGCCACAGGTACAGTGCCACTTATTAGGGCAGGTCAAGTGGTGATTGTAGATAATTTATCTCGAGGTCATGAGTCGATTCCTGCAGTGCACCGTTCTATGAAATGGATATTACAGACCCTGCATTAGGTGAGGTTCTAGATACGTATAAAATTGATGGCATTATGCGCTCATTCAGTTGGTGAATCTTGGTAAATCCATCTATCCTATTATGAAAATAATGTAGTAAGGTCCTATCGTTTAGTAAAGAAACTATAAACATGGTGTAAATCGTTGTTGTTTTTTTCCTCTACAGCTGTCTATAGTGAACCAAGTGATAGTACCTATTACGGAAGATGCGAAGTAGAGTCCAACCAATGTGTATGATACGCACAAAATTGATGATTGAAAGATGTGCTACGTATTCTGCTTAAAATTTATGGATTTAGATTTGCTTTTCGTTATTTTAATGCATGGTGCTGATCATCTGGTGAAGTGTTGAATCATACACCAGAAACATCTAATTCCTTATTGATGCAGCTTTAGGTAAAGCGTGAATCCATCACTGTGTTGGGTACAGATTGATACTGCGGATGGTACTTGTATGTGTGCGTGACTATGTACATATAAATGATTTAACTAACCATATTCTAGCTATGGAATATCTGTATAATGGTGGAGAATCAGACGTGTTTAACTTAGGTTCAGTGTGGTTTAGTGTAAATGAAATTATAATACTAAAGAAGTAACATTATCGATTTCCGTGTTGATTACAGTGAACGTCGTGCTAGGATCAGGTACGTCGTTTATCTTCAGAAAAGATTCATGCAAAAATTAGGCTGGAAACCAGTTCACAGTACTGGTAAAGAAGTGATTCATTGATGCTTGGAATTGGCATCAATTACATCTAAAGGATAATCGTATATAGGAGGGCATGATGAAAGTATCATCTACACAAGACCTCTACAATTGCATAATGATATATAAGTACACACGGTCGTCTCGTTTCAGAACGACCGTTTTATGTCTCTCATTGCTATCTAGGGTGGAAGAGTCCGCATGGTCGGAGGTTGAACAATTAGAAAGTCCTAAATTACATCGTGAAAATGATGCATTGGAAAATAAAGAAATTTGAAGATTCTTCAGTAACGATCACTCATACATCTGAAAAGACAGAGAAAAATATAGGGGAAAAACTGTGAAAAAAGGCAGATCTCTAGAAGGAGAGACAGATGAGAAACTTGTCTTTCCAATACGGAATAGTACGACCCTATCCTTTACTAGATACTTTTTCAAAGTTATCTGTAGTTACTCCAACAGCGGTACTAAGTGCAGATAAAGTAACATGGACAATATGAACAGGAAAGGAAAGGTAATAAAAATAGTATGGAAGGATACACTGTACATACTATGTAACAAATAGTAGAAACACGCATGCAGAGACATGGTGGGACATGTAAAAGAGATGCAAGTACAACTGTTGGGCATTATACAAGGAGGTACCTAGCTGTGTTGAATAATGTGGAAATACTCATACTGTGTGTATAACAGAAGGAGATGTAATTGATGAGGTACAGTGCATACGATTCGTGATACAAAGGTAAGTTCAAGTAAACAGTTCTGTTCAATGGATAGAATAAAGGAAAATTTAAAAATATGTTGGTGACAAGAAGTAGAAACATAAAGGAAGGAGAATACATAGATTAAAACAGTAAATTATTTTAAAGATGTGATCATCATCAAGCTATCTATCGCTGAGATAGCCTGTGCGGTGATAATGATAGTTTTAAAGATTTTTCCTGCAGAGGCAGTACCTTAATATGGCTAAAATGTGCAGCACAATTTGGTACAAACCATAAGCGGGACAGAAACTTTCAGTAGTGGGATTAGATGCATTGGGGGAAGGTTACTTTAGAGTACAAGAAGGTTCAAGGACCAAGAGGGGCCATTACTAAGTTGGGATGCAGTTAGGTTTAGTCTATGAAGAAGGTGGTACCTTCATTGTAGAGGGCGCCATGAAGAAAAAGAACGTCGACATGGCCGTCGAATCATGGCGGAGATAGGAACGCCTGAGGAATTTGGGCAATCTGATTCATCTGTGGTACCTAAGAACATGTACAAGTGATGCCAAGCACGAATCAAGTGATTTATTATGGAACGGTTTCATGAAATTTTAGAAGTAGAAAAAGTACTACGATCTTGGCATACTGCACCAAAACAAGTACAGTTCAGAGCAATACGTAACCAT
>BNJS01002852.1_pt1 | contig 38016 bp, 58 predicted proteins | sample 8540461 | NCBI WGS metagenome assembly BNJS01 (sample SAMD00202454, study PRJDB9452) | human saliva metagenome | isolation source: human saliva | place: Japan
CCTGAGCTATTTTGATAGGGTCTGCATCTGTTATGAGAATTATGGTTGCTTAAAGGCTTGAGCTTGTATGTAGAGGAGCTGTACTTGGAGGTAATTATGGATTTCAAAAAGTTTTTCTTATTGCTTTTTGTTGTTGGTATGTTTGTTTCTTTTTATTACTTTTTTTAATTAGGGAAAAAAATTTTTTTAAAATATCTAAAGAAGAATAAAGATAAATCTAATTAGATAAAAAGATTTTTTATCGCTAGTTTAATCTACAGGGGAGTTTCTTTAATATTGTTTCGCCTGTCAAAATGATATGTGATAGCAGGATAAAAAATTTACAAATTAAGTTGGTATCAATATGGTGTAAAGGGCAAGTATGTTTTTCATGCTTGTTTTTTAAATTTTTTACAATTCAAGATGTTTTGATGACCATTTATGATTTGAGTGATTCAAGGTCAAAACGAGTGCTATACTAGCAGTGTAAAGATTGTAGCTCAACTAATCCTCTTCGAAAATCTCTTCAAACCACGTCAGCTTTACCTTGCCGTACTCAAGTACTGTTTGTGGCTAGCTTCCTAGTTTGATTTTCGATTTGCATTGAGTATAAGATAAAGCACACGTTTAGGAGGAAATCTTATGAAGATAAAATACTTATTGTTTTCGTTCTGTATCTGATCATGTCCACCTTTCTTTATCCGCTTAGGGAGAGTATTTGGTATCATCTATTTTATACCATAGCCTATATGATTGCGGTTGCGATCTATTTTGCTTTAACTAAAAAGAAAGGAGAAAAGAAATGAAAACTTTTCTTGCTAAAAAACGGAACATCTTCCTTATGAGATTGTTCCTAGGTCAGTTGCCCTTACTTGTCTCTACTTATCTATTTCTATCTCGTCAGTTTTTAAATTTTTCTGTAGTTCTCCAATTTCTTTTAGTGGTTATCAATATAGCTTCCACTTTGGTTACTGCTTATCTCACTAGAGAAATGAGAATAAGAGAATTTGAAGATGATGATTTGGTTAATCCTAGAACCAATCAACTCATGTTTATCGATTTGACAGGCTTTATGTCTATTATTTGTTTGTATAGAGGTATCACAGCTGGAGAATTCTATCAACAATTAATTGCCTACATTGGTGATATTCTCTGCTTGCTTATCATGATTCTACTCATTTGGGGATTGAAGTATTATAAAAAGTAGGGAAGAACTTTCTTCTTAATCTGCGCTTAGTCCACAGTCTGGCAAGAGGAGGTCATCATGTATAAACGCTTATTTTTCCTAGATTCCAAAACCTTAGACTGGTTGACACCTTATATTCTGGTCTTGGCTTCTGACACCATTGCCTTTAATATTTTTGTGCTAACCTTTGTATCTGCGGTGGTCTTTAATTCCCTAAATTCCATGCTAGCTTTAATGGCTATCTTCTTAGGGGCTGGCTATGTGGTCGGATTTTGGTTACTAAAATGGTTTGTTTTGGAAAGACTAGATCTAAAGAATGACGTGTAGGAAGTCTGTTTGGTGGGGAGGATAATTTTATGGAGTTTTTTGATAAATTTCATGCCTTTTTGTTTTTGGATTTTTTTAGTATTTGCAATCCTTAGTGCAGTGGGTTATTCCATCAATCAAGGGGATTATTTTTCAACACCAGTACTACATTCATTGCTGTAAAGTCTTCTTACTTCTCGTAGTTTTAGCTATGCGAGATGGTTTGATATGATTTCTTTTTGGGGTGTTTAAGCAAGAAACAACTCTTACTGTTTATTGGAATCTTTCTTCTAAGTGTACTTGAGACGCTGGTTTATATTCATTTCTTCGCTGTTTCTTCTGGTTCAGGGAGTTCAACACTTGGCAGAAGTCAGCAGAGGAATTTCTCTGTCTTTGATTTTGACCACCTCAGTTTTTTTGGACCAATCCAGGAGGAACTCATTTTTCAGAGGACTTTCTTCAAGGTGCGGTTTTTTTGACAATTCTTGGTTAGGGCTTGTGCTGACTTCCTCTCTTTTCTTTTCATGCATGAACCTTCTAATGTTCCCTTCGTTTATTTTTTTATCTACTTGGGGGGCTTTGTTGCTGGGCGTTGCTTATAAAAAGAACCAAAACCTATGGGTTTCTACTCTAGTTCACATGTTTTACAATGCTTGGCCACTCTTATATTATTTATAAAAATTATGAAAAGGTAAGTAGGAGATTGTGCTTACCTTTTTCTTTCTATAATGATAGCCCTAAGCCAATCCAGATGCTTTTCTTTGAGAATCGAGCGTGGAGCGGTTGACGAATAGGCCAAAAACTAGTAGAATAGTAAGGAAACTTTATACGGAGGAAAGAAATGGATTTGGGTGATAATGAGCTAACACTGACTCCCATACCTGGGAAAAGTGGCAAGGCTTATATGGGTAGCTATCCTGATGGGAAGCGCATCTTTGTAAAAAAATGAACACCTCTCCAATCCTACCTGGTCTAGCTAGAGAACAAATTGCTCCACAATTATTATGGAGTCGCCGTTTGGCAGATGGGACGTGATATGTGTGCTCAAGAATGGTTGACAGGCAAGATATTGACCCCCTATGATATGAATCGTAAACAAATCGTCAATATTTTAACTCGTCTTCATCGCTCACGTCCGTTGATGACACAGTTGAGTCGTTTGGGATATGCCATGGAAACACCTGTAGATTTACTACAGTCTTGGCAGGAAACGGCTCCAGATGCTTTGCGTAAAAATCATTTTATCAGTGAAGTGATGGCTGATTTACGTCAGACTATTCCAGGGATTTAGAGAGGACCATGCGACCATTGTCCATGGAGATGTACGACATAGTAATTGGATTGAGACAGATAGTGGCTTTGATTTATCTGGTAGATTGGGATTCGGTTCGTTTGACCGACCGCATGTTTGATGTGGCTCACATGCTCTGCCATTATATTCCAGAACATCATTGGAAGGAATGGTTGACCTACTACGGTTACAAGTACAATCAGACGGTATTAAATAAATTGTATTGGTACGGTCAACTGTCTTATTTGAGCCAGATTTCCAAGTATTATATGAACCAGGATTTAGAAAATGTCAATCGGGAGATTTATGACTTGCGTCACTTCCGAGACAAGTATGGAAAGAGAAGATGAGAGTTAGAAATCGTAAAGGGGCAACAGAATTACTAGAGGCAAATCCCCAGTATGTGGTCCTTAATCCCTCAGAAGCTAAGGGGAAATGGCGGGACTTGTTCGGAAACGATAATCCCATTCATGTGGAAGTTGGGAGTGGAAAGGGTGCCTTTGTTTCAGGTATGGCCAAACAAAACCCTGCCATCAACTATATCGGGTATTGATATTCAAAAAGTCTGTTTTGAGTTACGCTTTGGACAAGGTGCTTGAAGTTGGAGCGCCTAATATTAAACTTTTGTGGGTAGATGGATCTGATTTGACAGATTATTTTGAAGATGGTGAGATTGATCGCTTGTATCTGAATTTTTCAGACCCATGGCCTAAAAAACGCCATGAAAAGCGTCGTTTGACCTACAAGACCTTCTTGGACACCTTCAAACGTATCTTGCCTGAAAATGGAGAAATTCATTTCAAGACGGATAACCGTGGCTTGTTTGAGTATAGCTTTAGTGAGCTTTTTCTCAGTATGGCATGAAGCTCAATGGTGTCTGGCTAGACTTACATGCCAGTGATTTTTGAAGGCAATGTCATGACAGAATACGAGCAAAAATTCTCCAACAAGGGGCAAGTTATCTACCGAGTTGAAGCTCAGTTTTTAATCTAAAGAGATTTCAAAAACTGTTTTACACTCAAAAAAAGTTAAAACAAATTACATATTTCAAGGATTTAGTTCTGTGTTGCACAGGATTAGGTCCTTTTAATTTAAAAAAACAGTAAACAGTTGGGAGATTTGGTAAGTGTATACTTTGTAGTCAGATAAGTGGTATAATGAGAAAGTTATGAGAAATAGTATAAAACCTCTTTGTATTCTATCTTTTTCTTTTTTTCCTTTGTGATAGGTGGTTTAATTTTTTTCCGATTATCGACAACATAGACAAGTTGAAGTGCAGACAGAAAAAAAGAGGTGCAGGTAGAAAAAAACTGAGACAACTACTCAAATTGGTGATGTAGCGAAAAACAAAGCTATCGAAGACAGATTAGCCACGATGACCTTGGAGGAGAAAGTAGGGACAATTGTTTTTGGGCCAGAGTTCCTTCCAATCATCAGATAGAAGATCTTCAATCCTATCATTTGTCAGGTTATATCTTATTTGGCAGAGATTTTTGAGGACGAGACCTTAGAGGATATGAAGGCTTTGATAGATGGATACCAAGTGCTGCAAAGATTCCTTTATTGATTGGTTCAGATGAAGAAGGAGGGACAGTGACTCGTATCAGTTCGATTTTAGAAACTCCTTTCCAATCACCTATGGAACTTTATCATCAAGGAGGGATGGAGGCGGTGCTTTCTGATACGAAGCAAAAGGCAGAACTACTAAAATCTGTTGGGATCAATGCTGGACTTTTCCCAGTTGCAGATCTTGCAAGGGATCAGTCAGCCTTTCATTTATGATCGAACGATTGGACAAGATGCCCAAACGACTGCAAGTTATGTTCAGCAGGTTGTTGAAGAACTTAAAAAGAGTAAGTTTGGGTCAACCTTGAAAGCATTTTTCCAGGGATATGGTGATAATGGGGACAGTCATACTGCTATTATCCAAGACAATCGTTCTCTGGATGAATTAAGACAAGCAGATTTTCTTCCTTTTCAAGCTGGGATAGATGCAGGGGCTGATAGTGTGTTAGTCTCTCACAATATCTTATCTAAAATTGACACAGTACCATCATCTATCTCACCGAAAATCACTGATCTTCTTCGTAATGAACTGCATTTCAAAGGTGTTATTATGACAGATGATTTTGATATGGCAGGATTAGCTGATTTTGTCAGTCAGGACGAAGCTGCTTTCCAAGTGATTGTAGCTGGAAATGATCTGATTTTAGGGTCTTCCTATCAAACCCAGATCCCTTATCTATTAAAGAAAATTTCCTCTGGAGAGTTGACAGAAGAACGTATTGATGAATCTGTGAGACGCATTTTAACTTGGAAATACGACTTGGGATTATTAGGAGCGGCGCAGTATAGTCTTGTAAGCCCAGACAAAAAGCTTCAAGGTCAAATCCTTGCAGGTTAGCTTGATTTGTGTTATACTTACAACAAGAATATAGAAAGTGAGGCGGGGAAATATCTTCGCCTCTTGCTTATGAGGAGGTGGACGTAATCGCAACAATCGTAGAATTAGTCAGAGAAGTTGTAGAACCTGTCATCCAAGTACCTTTCGAACTCGTGGATATCGAGTATGGAAAGATTGGCAGTGACATGATTCTCAGTATTTTTGTAGACAAACCTGAAGGAATTACCTTGAACGACACGGCAGACCTGACAGAAATTATCAGTCCTGTCCTAGACACTATCAAGCCAGATCCCTTCCCAGAACAATATTTTCCTAGAAATCACCAGTCCAGGCTTGGAACGTCCTTTGAAAAACCAAGGATGCCGTTGCTGGAGCGGTTGGGAAATACATTCATGTCGGGCTCTACCAAGCCATCGATAAGCAAAAAGGTCTTTGAAGGAACCTTGTTGTCCTTTGAAGAGGACGAGTTGACCATGGAATATATGGACAAAGACGCGTAAGAAAAACTAGTCCAAATTCCATACAGTTTAGTATCAAAAAGCACGTTTAGCAGTTAAATTATAGAAAAAGAAAGGATAGCTTTTGAGGATTCAAAAAGTGAAGAAAAACATGAGTAAAGAAATGCTAGAGGCCTTCCGCATTTTTGGAAGAAGACAAGGGAATCAAAAAAAGAAGATATCATCGACGCAGTAGTAGAGTCGCTTCGTTCCGCTTATCGCAGACGCTATGGTCAATCAGATAGCGCAGCTATTGACTTCAACGAAAAAACAGGTGATTTTACTGTTTATACTGTTCGTGAAGTTGTTGATGAAGTATTTGATAGCCGTTTGGAAATCAGCTTGAAAGATGCTCTTGCCATTAATTCAGCCTATGAACTTGGTGACAAAAATCAAGTTTGAAGAAGCACCTGCTGAGTTTGGTCGTGTAGCAGCCCAATCTGCTAAACAAACCATCATGGAAAAAATGCGCAAGCAAACACGTGCCATCACTTATAATACTTACAAAGAGCATGAGCAAGAAATCATGTCTGGTACAGTAGAACGCTTTTGACAACCGCTTTTCATCTATGTCAATCTTGGCAGCATCGAAGCTCAATTGTCAAAAACAAGACCAAATTCCTGGTGAAGTCTTTTGCTTCTCATGATCGTATCGAAGTTTATGTTTACAAGGTTGAAGACAACCCTCGTGGTGTCAAACGTCTTTGTTAGCCGTAGCCATCCCAGAAATGATCAAACGCTTGATGGAGCAAGAAATTCCAGAAGTTTATGATGGAACTGTTGAAATCATGAGCGTGGCTCGTGAAGCTGGTGACCGTACTAAGGTTGCAGTTCGTAGTCATAATCCAAACGTGGACGCTATCGGAACAATCGTTGGACGTGGTGGTGCTAATATCAAGAAAGATTACTAGCAAATTCCACCCAGCTCGCTACGATGCCAAGAGCGACCGTATGGTGCCAATCGAAGAAAATATCGACGTTATCGAGTGGGTAGCAGATCCAGCTGAATTTATCTACAATGCCATTGCTCCTGCTGAAGTTGACCAAGTTATCTTTGATGAAAACGACAGCAAACGTGCCTTGGTGGTTGTTCCTGATAACAAGCTTTCTCTTGCTATCGGTCGTCGTGGGCAAAACGTTCGCTTGGCAGCTCACTTGACTGGTTACCGTATCGATATCAAAGTCTGCTAGCGAATTTGAAGCCATGGAAGAAGCTGGTTTCGGTAGATTTGGAAGCAGAAAACGATACTGTAGAAGAATAAAAAGCTGCTAGAGGGAGGGAAAGATGAAAACGAGAAAAAAATCCCTTTGCGCAAGTCTGTTGTGTCCAATGAAGTGATTGATAAACGTGATTTGCTCCGTATTGTCAAGAACAAAGGAAGGACAAGTCTTTATTGATCCGACAGGCAAGGCCAATGGCCGTGGCGCTTATATCAAAGCTAGACAATGCAGAAGCCATAGAGGCGATAAAAAGAAGAAGGTCTTTAACCGTAGCTTTGACATGGAAGTGGAAGAAAGCTTTTTATGACGAGTTGATCGCTTATGTGGATCACAAAGTGAAAAGAAGAGAGTTAGGACTTGAATAAGCAAAAGATAAGTAATCTCTTGGGACTTGCTCAGAGAGCAGGGCGGATCATATCGGGTGAAGAATTGGTCGTTAAAGCGATTCAAGATGGCAAGGCCAAGATGGTCTTTCTAGCCCATGATGCTGGACCCAATCTAACCAAGAAGATTCAAGATAAAAGTCATTATTATCAAGTAGAAATTGTAACCGTGTTTTTCAACACTGGAATTAAGCATAGCAGTCGGGAAAATCGAGAAAGGTTTTGGCTGTAACAGATGCTGGATTTACAAAGAAAATGAGGTCTCTTATGGAATAGAAGAGGAGGACATGATTTGTCTAAGAAAAAGATTGTACGAAATCGCAAAAAGAACTTGGAAAAGAAAGTAAAGAAGTTGTAGCGCGTGCAAAAGAGTTGGGCTTGGATGTGAAAAAGCCACTCATCAAGTGTGGAAGAAGCTGTCGCTGCAAAAATCGCTGCCAGCTTTAAGCCTGCAGCTGCTCCGAAAGCAGAAGTAAAACCTGCAGTACCAAAAAGCAAGTGCAGAAAAGAAAGTCGAGAAAATCTGAGCCAGCTAAACCAGCTGTAGCTAAGGAAGAGGCAAAACCTGCTGAGCCAGTTGCTCCGAAGGCCGAAAAAAAGTAGCAGCTAAACCGCAAAGCCGTAATTTTTAAGGCTGAGCGTGAAGCCCGTGCCAAAGAGCAGGCAGAACGACGCAAAGCAAAACAAGGGCAATAACCGTGACCAACAACAAAACGGAAACCGTCAGAAAAACGACGGTCGCAATGGTGGAAAACAAGGTCAAGGCAACCGCGACAATCGTCGTTTTAACGACCAAGCTAATAAACAGCAAGGTCAGCAAAATCGTGGTAATGAGCGCCGTCAACAAGAGGACAAACGTCCACGTCAAGCGGCTCCACGTGTTGACTTTAAAGCCCGTGCAGCAGCCCTAAAAGCAGAGCAAAATGCAGAGTACGCCCGTTCAAGTGAGGAACGTTTCAAGCAGACTCAGGCTGCCAAAGAAGCCTTGGCCCAAGCTAATAAACGCAAGGAGCCAGAGGAAATCTTTGAAGAAGTGGCTAAGTTAGCTGAACAAGCGCAACAAGTTCAAGCAGTGGTTGAACCAGCTCCTGTAGCTAAAGAAGCGCCAGTGGATACACGTCGTAAAAAACAAGCTCGACCAGACAAAGAACGTGATGATTATGATCACGAAGAAGATGGTCCTAGAAAACAACAAAAGAATCGAAGTAGTCAAAATCAAGTGAGAAATCAAAAGAATAGTAACTGGAATAACAACAAAAAGAATAAAAAAGGCAATAATAAGAACAACCGTAATCAGGCTCCAAAACCTATTACAGAACGTAAATTCCATGAATTGCCAACAGAATTTGAATATACAGATGGTATGACTGTTGCGGAAATCGCAAAACGTATCAAACGTGAACCAGCTGAAATCGTTAAGAAACTTTTCATGATGGGTGTTATGGCCACACAAAACCAATCCTTGGATGGAGAAACAATTGAACTCCTCATGGTGGATTACGGTATCGAAGCCAAACAAAAGGTTGAAGTGGATAATGCCGACATCGAACGTTTCTTTGTCGAAGATGGTTATCTCAATGAAGATGAATTGGTTGAGCGTCCACCAGTTGTAACTATCATGGGACACGTTGACCACGGTAAAACAACACTCCTAGATACCCTTCGTAACTCACGTGTTGCGACAGGTGAAGCAGGTGGTATCACTCAGCATATTGGTGCCTACCAAATCGTGGAAAATGGCAAAAAGATTACCTTCCTTGATACACCAGGACACGCGGCCTTTACATCTATGCGTGCGCGTGGTGCATCTGTTACCGATATTACTATCTTGGTCGTAGCGGCAGATGACGGGGTTATGCCTCAGACTATCGAAGCCATTAACCACTCAAAAGCGGCCAACGTTCCAATCATCGTAGCCATTAACAAGATTGATAAACCAGGTGCTAACCCAGAACGCGTTATCGGTGAATTGGCAGAGCATGGAGTTATGTCAACAGCTTGGGGTGGAGATTCTGAATTTGTTGAAATCTCAGCTAAATTCAACCAAAACATCGAAGAATTGTTGGAAACAGTCCTTCTTGTAGCTGAAATCCAAGAACTCAAGGCAGACCCAACAGTGCGTGCGATCGGTACAGTTATCGAAGCTCGCTTGGATAAAGGAAAAGGTGCGGTCGCAACCCTTCTTGTTCAACAAGGTACCTTGAATGTTCAAGACCCAATCGTTGTCGGAAATACCTTCGGTCGTGTCCGTGCTATGACCAATGACCTTGGTCGTCGCGTTAAGGTGGCTGGACCATCAACACCAGTGTCAATCACAGGTTTGAACGAAGCGCCAATGGCGGGTGACCACTTTGCTGTATACGAAGATGAAAAATCTGCGCGTGCAGCAGGTGAAGAGCGTGCCAAACGTGCTCTCATGAAACAACGTCAAGCTACCCAACGTGTCAGCCTTGAAAACCTCTTTGATACGCTTAAAGCTGGTGAACTCAAATCAGTTAACGTTATCATTAAGGCTGACGTACAAGGTTCTGTTGAAGCCCTTTCTGCCTCACTTCAAAAGATCGACGTGGAAGGTGTCAAAGTTACCATCGTTCACTCAGCGGTCGGTGCTATCAATGAATCTGACGTGACCCTTGCCGAAGCTTCAAATGCCTTTATCGTTGGTTTCAACGTACGCCCTACACCACAAGCTCGTCAACAAGCAGAAGCTGATGATGTAGAAATCCGTCTCCACAGTATTATCTACAAGGTTATCGAAGAGATGGAAGAAGCCATGAAAGGGATGCTTGACCCAGAATTCGAAGAAAAAGTTATTGGTGAAGCAGTTATCCGTGAAACCTTCAAGGTGTCTAAAGTGGGAACTATCGGTGGATTCATGGTTATCAATGGTAAGGTTACCCGTGACTCTAAAGTCCGTGTTATCCGTGACGGTGTTGTTATCTATGATGGCGAACTCGCAAGCTTGAAACACTACAAAGACGACGTCAAAGAAGTTACAAACGGTCGTGAAGGTGGTTTGATGATTGATGGCTACAATGATATCAAGACTGATGATGTGATTGAGGCTTATGTCATGGAAGAAATCAAACGATAAGATTTTTGCTCCTTTCTTAGGTGGTGAGGGACGCAAGCAAACCGATGGTTTCATTGCTTATTTTTGAGCCTAGGGTCTCAAAAATCCCCTGTGATGGGACTGATAAATCAGTTCCATCACTTTCCTACAGCGAAAAGAAGCAGATGATTTCAAATTGAACTTCGTTTCAATTTGAACTGAAAATCAATAAGTTTAAAAATAGCTAGGTCTGCTGGCCTAGCTTTTGGTTCAAAGTAGAGAAAGGAATATCATGGCAAATCATTTTCGTACGGATCGTGTGGGCATGGAAATCAAGCGTGAAGTCAATGAGATTTTTGCAAAAGAAAGTCCGTGATCCGCGTGTCCAAGGTGTGACCATCACAGATGTTCAGATGCTAGGGTGACTTGTCTGTTGCCAAGGTTTACTACACCATTTTTGAGTAACCTTGCTTCAGATAATCAAAAAAAGCCCAAATCGGGCTTGAAAAAAAGCAACTGGTACTATCAAACGTGAACTTGGTCGCAATTTGAAAATTGTACAAAATCCCAGATTTGACTTTCGTCAAAGACGAGTCCATCGAGTATGGGAAACAAGATTGACGAAATGCTACGCAATCTGGATAAGAACTAAGGAAGAGGGCAACCCTCTTTTTTGTGGAGGAAATGACTATAAAGCATGTTGGGGAATCTTCTAGAGTTAAAAATTATTAAAGCTTTATAAAATTTAGCAGCCTTGATAGTATAGGAATTAGAAAAGAAGGTAAATTTCACAGAAATGGTCAACAAGACTGGTATCGTCAGTATTTTAAGAAGTGTAGTTAAACGAGGAGAACTAAGAAGAGGGACCTCTTTTTTGGTGAAGAAATAACGACAAAGTATGCTGGGGAATCTTCCTAGAGTTAAAAATTGTTAAAAGCTTTATGTAGTATATTGAAATAGGATATGAACAAATCGATTAGGAAAGTTAAATTAATTTCTAGAAATATTTTACAGTCACAGTATACTATTCTAGATTAAATCCACTATAAAATTCAGCTTGTATGATATTATATGAAGTGAAAAGGAGATAAAACGATTTTTCAGCAATAGCCAGTAAGACTGGTATCGTTAATATCCGAAAAGAAGCTGAAATCATCGAAGGTGAGTAATATGGGACTTATAAAAGCTCTAGCTAAAACTTACGGGAATTACTTTTTGACCATGCAAGGTGTAAAAGTAATGAAAACGATAAAGAAAGATGATAATATTGTTGTCGGTTTTGGGAAACTTTTTATTGCTGACAAGTTAATGGATACGGCTCGGTGGCTCATCAAGCCAGAGGATAGAAAATGAAATTTTTTGAGTCTTCTTGCCATTCTTTTTATCAAACCAATTTTTGGGATTGTGAAATTCTTTTGGATGATCATCTCTTTTGCATTCCAATTGCTGTTTTACAAGATAGTATTTAAGATATTGGATTGGCTCTTTAAACTTATTTAGGTCGTAATTCAAGTCGCAGAGAACTAGCAGGAACTCCACTGCTAGTTTTTTAATCTCTTTCCTTATGGTATAATAAAATAAATAATATCATTTATAAACGATAATGGAGGTCGTCATGGACAATATCATCGATGTGTCAATTCCTGTTGCAGAAGTGGTGGATAAGCATCCAGAAGTCTTGGAAATACTAGTGGAGTTGGGTTTTAAACCTCTTGCTAATCCCTTGATGCGTAATACTATCGGTCGCAAAGTATCGCTCAAGCAGGGTTCTAAGCTGGAAGGAACCCCTATGGACAAGATTGTCCGCACACTGGAAGCGAATGGCTACGAAGTGATTGGATTAGACTAATGGCAGATGAACGGATTCATGTCCTACGGGATATTTTGTTAGAATTGCATAATGGGGCCTCTCCTGAGTCGGTTCAGGAGCGCTTTGATGCGACCTTTACAGGTGTTTCAGCTATCGAGATTTCCCTTATGGAGCACGAGCTGATGAACTCAGACTCAGGTGTTACCTTTGAAGATGTCATGGAACTCTGTGATGTTCATGCCAATCTTTTTAAAAATGCTGTTAAGGATGTCGAAGTTGCAGATACCGAGCACCCAGGTCACCCAGTTCGGATTTTCAAAGAAGAAAATCTAGCCCTCCGTGCGGCCTTGATTCGCATTCGGAGATTGTTGGATACCTATGAGTCTATGGAAGATGAAGAAATGCTGGTGGAGATGCGTAAGGGCTTGGTGCGTCAGATGGGACTTGTGGGGCAATTTGACATCCACTACCAACGTAAAGAAGAACTCTTCTTTCCTATCATGGAGCGTTATGGGCACGATTCTCCTCCCAAAGTTATGTGGGGAGTAGATGACCAGATTAGAGAACTCTTTCAAACAGCTTTAGCGACAGCCAAGTCACTACCAGAAGTGTCGATTAGCACTGTAAAAGAAGATTTTGAAGCTTTTGCGGCAGAGTTTGAAAGTATGATTTTCAAGGAAGAGTCCATTCTCCTTATGATTCTCCTTGAGTCCTTTACTCAGGATGACTGGCTTCAGATTGCGGAGGAGAGCGACGCCTATGGCTATGCTATTATCCGTCCGTCTGAGAAATGGGTGCCAGAACGCCAGAGTTTTGTTGAGGAAAAGAGTGCAGAGGAGCCTGTGCAGCTAGATACGGCAGAGGGTCAAGTTCAGCAAGTCATCGATACGCCAGAGGGGCAGTTTACCATTACCTTTACCCCTAAGGAAAAGGAAGCAGTGCTGGACCGCCATAGTCAACAGGCTTTTGGGAATGGCTATCTTTCAGTCGAGCAGGCAAACCTCATCCTCAATCATCTTCCTATGGAGATTACCTTTGTCAATAAAGACGATATTTTCCAGTATTACAATGACAATGCGCCAGCTGATGAGATGATTTTCAAACGGACCCCGTCCCAAGTCGGGCGCAATGTCGAACTCTGCCATCCACCTAAGTACTTAGACAAGGTCAAGACCATCATGAAGGGGCTTCGTGAGGGAAGCAAAGACAAGTATGAAATGTGGTTCAAGTCTGAGTCGCGAGGCAAGTTTGTCCACATCACCTACGCAGCAGTGCACGATGAAGAGGGAGAATTCCAAGGAGTGCTGGAGTATGTTCAGGATATTCAGCCCTACCGTGAGATTGATACGGACTATTTCCGTGGACTAGAATAAGGAGAAAAAATGAGTTACGAACAAGAATTTATGAAGGAATTTGAAGCCTGGGTCAATACCCAAATCATGATCAACGACATGGCGCACAAGGAAAGTCAAAAAGTCTACGAAGAAGACCAAGACGAGCGTGCCAAAGATGCCATGATTCGCTACGAAAGTCGTTTGGATGCCTATCAGTTCTTGCTTGGTAAGTTTGAAAACTTCAAAGCAGGCAAGGGATTCCATGAATTGCCAGATGGCTTATTCGGTGAGCGAAATTATTAAACGAGATAGATTCTTGATTTTTTACTAAAATCTTGATAGAATATTTATATTAAATCCTTGTCAGAGCAGGGGTTTTTTATTGAAAGGATTTTATCATGTCAAAGAAACTCAATCGTAAAAAACAATTACGAAATAGCCTCCGTCGTGCAGGTGCTTTTTCAAGTACTGTGACTAAGGTTGTAGAAGAGACAAAAAAAGTCGTAAAACGTGCAGAACAGTCAGCAAGCCAAGCTGGTAAGGCTGTTTCTAAAAAAGTTGAACAAGCAGTAGAAGCTACCAAAGAGCAAGCTCAAAAAGTAGCCAATTCTGTAGAAGATTTTGCAGCAAACTTGGGTGGACTTCCACTTGACCGTGCCAAAACTTTCTATGATGAAGGAATCAAGTCTGCTTCAGATTTCAAAAACTGGACTGAAAAAGAACTCCTTGCCTTGAAAGGAATCGGCCCAGCTACCATCAAGAAATTGAAGGAAAACGGCATCAAGTTCAAGTAATTTTTCTTGATCCTTGCATTTCCGTCAAAATCTTGTTACAATAAAGCCGTTAGAGGTGTTTTGAATCCCACATTTTACAGAAAGTGGCGGTGCTGAGAAGTCCACAAATGTGTCAAAACTGGTTGCTGATGATGAAAAATTGAAATATGAGAATAGTCTTTTTGTTTCCGTTTAGGACTAGACAGCGAGTTGCAGGCTGTACTCGAGTACGCCAAAGAGAGCTAAGGCCGTCATAAAGGAAAAACAAGAAGATAAAAGTTGCGGGCGCTGCCCGAATTTGGGTGGTACCGCGGATAAACACATTCGTCCCTGTCATGTAGATGGCAGGGGCGATTTTTTGTAGAAAGCGAGGTAGAAGGATGACAAGAGCAGAGTTGCCAGAACGATTAGAAACAGAACGGCTCGTCCTACGAGTCCGTACAGTGGCGGATGCTGAGGATATCTTTGATTATGCTAGTCGTCCAGAAGTTTCTTACCCAGCAGGCTTTCCACCCGTCAAGACCTTGGAAGATGAGATTTATTACCTAGAACATATCCTTCCTGAGCGCAATCAAAAGGACAATCTCCCAGCAGGCTATGGAATTGTGGTCAAAGGGACAGATAAAGTTATTGGCTCTGTTGACTTCAACCATCGCCACGAAGACGATGTGCTTGAGATTGGCTATACCTTGCACCCAGACTATTGGGGGCGAGGCTATGTGCCTGAAGCGGCGCGTGTTTTGATTGATTTGGCTTTTAAAGAGCTGGGACTTCACAAGATTGAATTGTCTTGCTTTGGGTACAACCTTCAAAGTCAACGAGTCGCGGAAAAGCTTGGCTTTACCCTCGAAGCTCGCATAAGAGACCGCAAAGATGCTCAAGGAAACCGCTGTGATGATTTGAGATATGGCTTGCTGAGGAGTGAGTGGCTTCAAAATTAAAAATAAGAATTTTTGGATTATATTAGTGAATAATATTTATACTATATAAGTAAGTAAATAGAAATGAGGTATATAGATGGAAAATGATAGTTTGGAATTGATTGTTAGAGAAATCGAAAAAGAACAGGTAGAAGAAGTCAATAGATTTGAGATGAACTTATCTCAGAGTGAATCAATAAATATAAGAAATTTTTACCTGATGATTTCTTCACCATACTTTTCAGTCTAAGATAGATGATGATGTTATGTTTATCATATGATTGAATTTCAAGATAGCTTGACTTTGAGACCTACTATTATATCATTGCTGAAAATATGGAAGCAGAGTTAAATCCTAATATTGAAAGAAGTACAAAGTTTATGAAAAAGATTGCTTACCTGAATTTTTTATAGAAAAGACGTATCTAAGAATAAATATCTGAAGAAGATTATTCGAGACGTTGGAAAAAAGAGTATAGATATGGCAAACTAGTTAGGGAATTTCGCTGCTGTACAAAGGAGGACATAGCTGAAAAATATCAAAATTTATTCTCGATCTAATAACAAGATGTGACTTAAAAAAAGTGAGAACAATTTAAAAATACAAATGAAAGCCATGATTCCCGAATCTGCTGAAAAGATAAAAAAAAATGGTTTCTAAAAAGGTTTTAAGAAAAAATACACTAAAAACAAAACAAAAATATAAAAATAGGTTTATTAAAACGAATTATTAAAAACTATCATGTAAAGGAGAACACACATGTCTAAAGAACTTTCACCTAAATACAATCCAGCCGAAGTTGAGGCTGGTCGTTACCAAAAATGGCTTGATGCGGATGTTTTCAAGCCTTCAGGAGACCAAAAGGCTAAGCCTTATTCAATCGTCATTCCGCCACCAAACGTAACTGGGAAACTTCACCTTGGTCACGCTTGGGATACGACTTTGCAAGATATCATCATCCGTCAAAAACGCATGCAAGGTTTTGATACGCTTTGGCTTCCTGGTATGGACCACGCTGGTATTGCCACTCAAGCTAAGGTTGAGGAGCGCTTACGTGGTGAGGGCATTACGCGTTATGACCTCGTCGTGAAAAATTCCTAGATAAAGTCTGGGAATGGAAAGATGAGTATGCCACTACCATCAAAGAACAATGGGGCAAGATGGGGCTTTCTGTAGACTACTCTCGTGAGCGTTTCACTCTTGATGAAGGTTTGTCAAAAGCTGTTCGTAAGGTCTTTGTGGACCTTTACAAGAAAGGATGGATCTACCGTGGTGAGTTTATCATCAACTGGGACCCAGCAGCTCGCACAGCCCTTTCTGATATTGAGGTGATTCACAAAGATGTCGAAGGTGCCTTCTACCACATGAATTACATGCTGGAAGACGGTTCACGCGCCCTTGAAGTTGCCACAACTCGTCCTGAGACTATGTTTGGGGACGTTGCCGTTGCGGTCAATCCAGAAGATCCACGCTACAAGGACTTGATTGGAAAAAACGTCATCCTTCCAATCGCTAATAAACTCATCCCAATCGTTGGGGATGAGCATGCTGATCCTGAGTTTGGTACAGGTGTCGTAAAAATCACGCCTGCCCACGATCCAAACGACTTCTTGGTTGGTCAACGCCACAACTTGCCACAAGTCAATGTTATGAACGATGACGGAACTATGAATGACTTGGCCTTTGAATTTGCAGGCATGGACCGTTTTGAAGCTCGTAAGGCAGTCGTTGCTAAGTTGGAAGAAATCGGTGCTCTTGTTAAAATCGAAAAACGTGTCCACAGTGTTGGTCACTCAGAGCGTACAGGTGTTGTGGTTGAGCCACGCTTGTCTACTCAGTGGTTCGTTAAGATGGACCAATTGGCCAAAAATGCTATTGCCAACCAAGACACAGAAGACAAGGTAGAATTCTACCCATCTCGTTTCAACGATACCTTCCTCCAATGGATGGAAAATGTCCATGACTGGGTAATCTCTCGTCAGCTTTGGTGGGGTCACCAAATCCCTGCTTGGTACAATGCTGAGGGTGAAATGTACGTCGGTGAGGAAGCTCCAGAAGGTGACGGATGGACTCAGGACGAAGACGTCTTGGATACTTGGTTCAGTTCGGCTCTTTGGCCATTCTCTACCATGGGCTGGCCTGATGTCGACTCAGAAGACTTCAAACGCTACTTCCCAACTTCAACCTTGGTAACAGGTTACGACATCATCTTCTTCTGGGTATCTCGTATGATCTTCCAATCCTTGGAATTCACTGGTCGTCAGCCATTCCAAAACGTCCTTATCCACGGTCTCATTCGTGACGAGCAAGGACGTAAGATGTCGAATCTCTTGGTAATGGGATTGACCCAATGGATGTTATCGAGAAATACGGTGCCGATGCCCTTCGTTGGTTCCTTTCAAACGGTTCTGCACCAGGGCAAGACGTACGCTTCTCTTACGAAAAAATGGATGCTTCATGGAACTTCATTAACAAGATCTGGAACATCTCTCGCTACATCCTCATGAACAATGAAGGTTTGACCCTTGAGCAAGCAACTACCAATGTGGAAAAAGTTGTCAACAAGGAAGCTGGAAATGTCACAGACCGTTGGATTCTCCACAACCTCAATGAAACAATCGGAAAAGCTACTGCTAACTTTGACAAGTTTGAATTTGGTGTGGCTGGACACATCCTCTACAACTTCATCTGGGATGAGTTTGCGGACTGGTACGTTGAATTAACCAAGGAAGTCCTTTATAGCGACAACGAAGAAGAGAAAGTCATCACACGTTCTGTTCTCCTTTACACTTTGGACAAGATCCTTCGTCTCCTTCACCCAATTATGCCATTCGTGACAGAGGAAATCTTTGGACAAATCTCAGAAGGCTCTATCGTGACAGCAGAATACCCAACTGTTAACCCAACCTTTGAAGACCTTGTTGCCCACACTGGTGTAGAAAGCCTCAAAGACTTGATCCGTGCCGTTCGTAATGCGCGTGCGGAAGTAAACGTAGCACCAAGCAAGCCAATCACAATCCTTGTCAAGACCAGCGATAGCGACTTGGAAGTCTTCTTTAATAGCAATGTCAACTATATCAAACGCTTCACAAATCCAGAACACTTAGAAATCGCATCTACCATCCCTGCACCTGAACTGGCTATGTCAAGCGTCATCACAGGAGCAGAAATCTACCTGCCACTGGCAGACCTCCTCAATGTCGAAGAAGAACTCGCTCGTCTCGACAAGGAACTGGCTAAATGGCAAAAAGAACTGGATATGGTCGGTAAGAAGCTCTCTAACGAACGCTTCGTAGCCAACGCCAAACCAGAAGTCGTTCAAAAAGAACGCGACAAACAAGCCGACTATCAAGCTAAGTACGACGCGACCGTAGCACGTATTGATGAGATGAAGAAACTCGTTAAATAAATACAGAAACACGGTGATGAGCCGTGTTTTTTGGTATAATGAAATCAATATCTATTGATGGAGAAAGTGATGTCTAAACACCCTCAGTATGAATTGTTAAATTTAATTGGCTATGGTCTTGCTAAGTTTGACAAGCTTTTTATAAAAGAATTTCAATGTTCTAGTAAGTCGGAGTTTTATCGCTATGTGGTTTCTCTGGGAATTGCTGAAACAACTGGAGTTGTAAAAAATAGAATGGATTTATTTGATCCTTATTTTGACAATAATCGAAAAGGTTGGTGGCAGAAAGCTGAAAGTTTACCGTTTTCGTAAAGATTTAATTGATATGATGTTTGGGAATGAAGATGTTCATAGTTATGCTGAAATAGTAAAAATGTTACTTTCCAGTGAAGTAAAGGAAACAGGCATTACTACCATTGAAAAGCCAATCATTCGAACTAAATTCAAACGTCTACAGGAAACTGGGATGGAAGCAGAAAATTATTTTATCCTCCATTTTGATAAAGAAGAAAAATTTCAAGGTGGACAATTAACCGACGCCCGCCTCTATGGCGATGGATATGATTTCCAAGTAGATGTTCAAGAACATTCTTACCTTGCTGAAGTAAAAGGTATCCGAAAATCTAAGGGGCGTGTGCGTTTAACTGCAAAAGAATTTGAAAAAGCCAAGGAGTTTCAATCGGATTTTATTTTATCCTTGGTCACAAACCTTGATGATATTCCAAAGTTAGTATTAGTTGATAATCCTTTAAAACATTTTTGAGTTTAAAAAGAATATTATCAAAAAAATGAAATCATTGAATATAGAAGCTTAGAAGATTTGTATTAGTTCCCCCTTAACCTTTGACTATTCTGCAAAATTATCGTAAAATAAAGAGTAAATGATAAAATGAGGTCAGAGTCTGTTCGCTCTGGCGATAGTAGTATAAATGAGGAGAAACGCTTTGGAATTAGAAGTATTTGCTGGGCAAGAAAAAAAGTGAACTATCTATGATTGAGGTAGCGCGTGCTATCTTGGAACTTCGTGGTCGCGATCATGAGATGCATTTTAGCGATCTTGTAAACGAAATTCAAAACTACCTTGGAACATCAAACAGCGATATCCGCGAAGCTTTGCCTTTGTTCTACACAGAGTTGAACTTTGACGGTAGCTTCATCTCACTTGGAGACAACAAATGGGGTCTTCGTTCATGGTATGGTGTGGACGAAATCGATGAAGAAATCATCGCTCTTGAAGAAAATGACGACGATGAAGTAGCACCAAAAGCTAAGAAAAAACGTGTCAATGCTTCATGGATGGCGATTCAGATGCCATTGACTACAATGCAGATGATCCAGAAGACGAAGATGCATACGAAGCAGATCCAGCTCTTTCATACGATGATGAAAATCCAGATGATGAGAAAAATGAAGTGGAAGCTTACGATGCAGAAATCAACGAAATCGCCCCAGATGACTTGGGTGAAGACGTGGATCTCAACGAAGAAGACGACGAGTTTTCAGATGATGATGCTGAAAACATCGAGGAATAAAAGTTAGCTATTGACAATTATCCTATTTTTAGGTATCATATTGTTCGGGCACCTCTTTTAGAGGTCGGGGCTCCCTAGTTCTTAGGGAGCTATTTTTGTTTTTCAAGAAGTTATCTTCTTGTATTTTGGTTGTGAATCTGGTGCAGTCGTCCCAGATTATTCTTATTAGTAGGGTCTTGTTTTCTATGTCCCCTCGTAGTTAACAAGGCCTTGAGCATTTTAGAAAGAGGAATCTATGTCTACGAAATATATTTTTGTAACTGGTGGTGTGGTATCGTCTATTGGGAAAGGGATTGTGGCAGCAAGTCTGGGCCGTCTCTTGAAAAATCGTGGTCTCAAAGTAACCATTCAAAAGTTTGACCCTTATATCAATATTGATCCGGGAACTATGAGTCCTTACCAGCACGGGGAAGTCTTTGTGACAGATGACGGAGCTGAGACAGATTTGGACTTGGGTCACTATGAACGTTTCATCGATATCAATCTCAACAAATATTCCAACGTGACAACTGGTAAAATTTACAGTGAAGTTCTTCGTAAGGAACGCCGTGGAGAATACCTTGGGGCAACTGTTCAGGTTATTCCTCATATCACAGATGCTTTGAAGAAAAAATCAAGCGTGCCGCTCTAACGACTGACTCTGATGTCATTATCACAGAGGTCGGTGGAACTGTTGGAGATATCGAGTCCTTGCCATTCCTAGAGGCCCTTCGTCAGATGAAGGCAGATGTGGGGGCGGATAATGTCATGTACATTCATACAACCTTGCTTCCTTACCTCAAGGCCGCTGGTGAAATGAAAACCAAACCAACTCAACACTCTGTAAAAGAATTGCGTGGATTGGGAATCCAGCCAAATATGTTGGTTATTCGTACAGAAGAGCCAGCTGGTCAAGGGATCAAAAACAAACTGGCCCAGTTCTGTGATGTGGCACCAGAAGCCGTTATCGAATCCTTGGATGTTGAACACCTTTACCAAATTCCATTGAACTTGCAGGCACAAGGTATGGACCAAATCGTCTGTGACCATCTGAAACTAGACGCACCAGCAGCGGATATGACAGAATGGTCAGCCATGGTGGACAAAGTCATGAACCTCAAGAAACAAGTTAAAATTTCCCTTGTTGGTAAGTATGTGGAGTTGCAAGATGCCTATATCTCAGTGGTTGAAGCCTTGAAACACTCTGGTTATGCCAATGACGCAGAAGTTAAAATTAATTGGGTCAATGCCAATGATGTGACAGCAGAAAATGTGGCAGAGCTTTTGTCTGATGCGGACGGAATCATCGTACCAGGTGGTTTTGGCCAGCGTGGTACTGAAGGGAAAATCCAAGCCATCCGCTATGCGCGTGAAAATGATGTTCCAATGTTGGGTGTCTGCTTGGGAATGCAGTTGACTTGTATCGAGTTTGCTCGTCACGTTTTAGGACTTGAAGGTGCCAATTCTGCAGAACTTGCACCAGAAACAAAATACCCTATCATTGATATCATGCGTGATCAGATTGATGTTGAGGATATGGGTGGAACCCTTCGTTTGGGTCTTTATCCATCTAAGTTGAAACGTGGCTCTAAGGCAGCGGCTGCTTATCACAATCAAGAAGTGGTGCAACGCCGTCACCGTCACCGTTATGAGTTTAACAATGCCTTCCGTGAGCAGTTTGAGGAAGCAGGCTTTGTCTTTTCAGGAGTTTCTCCAGACAATCGTTTGGTAGAAATCGTGGAAATTCCTGAAAATAAATTCTTTGTAGCTTGTCAGTATCACCCTGAACTGTCAAGCCGTCCAAATCGCCCAGAAGAACTCTACACTGCCTTTGTCACTGCAGCAGTTGAGAACAGTAATTAGCAAAATCAGAACCTTTGAGAATAATCTCAGAGGTTTTTTGCTTGCATATTTAGGATAAGATTTGCAAATTTATAAAAACATAGTGATATAATTAACATAAAAAATCCTAAGGAGGATCTACGATGAAAAAAATCACATTATTTGGTTTGTCTCTAGCTGGTCTAGCTTTACTGGCTTTCCCTCATTCGGGAAAGGCCTTCAATCTTGAAGAAGAGTGGGTTATTAAGGGTGATGTTTGGTATCAAGATGGCAAAATTCTCCGATTTAATAATGGCAATGAAGTAGATATCAAAGTCTTGGATTTGCCAAAAACTGAGAAAATCGAGTGGACGGTTAGTCTCAATGGTCAAGATCAAACTGTCAATTTCCTAGGTCAAGAAAAGGACAAGTCTATGATGGGCGTAGAGGGGCGTTACCTGAATTTCTATGTTCCATATGGCTATAGAGGAGATATCAAGGTAGAAGCCAAGAGCGGAAATGAAGTAAAGACCTGGTCCACTAAAGTGGTTGATGATGTATATAATGACGGTGGAAAGAGTGGTTACTACCGTATTGAAGAATCAAATAATCAATACACCTACCTTGATACTAAATGGGACTATCAAACCAAGACCTACACAGCTACCTTACCAGAGACTGTCAATGGTCAAAAAGTCTATGCTTGGAAAGACTATGACCATGGTGAGTTAAAACTTACAAAACCAGAATCTATCAGTCATTTCTACAAAGGGGGAGGAGCCTTCCGAGAACTTTATCCAATTGTGAAAGCAGAAAGCTGGCTAAAATCAGACCAAAATTGGTACTATCAAAAACAAGGTCAATTAGTACAGAACGATTGGGTTAAGGATAAGGAGACTTGGTACTTTATGAACGATAAAGGAGTCATGTTCAATCAAACTTGGCTCTATCAAGGTGGCAACTGGTATGCCTTTAAATCATCAGGAGCTATGATTGCTAGTGATTGGCTTTACGACCAAGGCAAGTGGTACTATTTATCAACTTCAGGAGTCATGAAAGCAAGTACTTGGGTTTATGACAAGGGAGAATGGTATTATGTAAGTTCTTCTGGTGCCATGATTGCGAATGATTGGGTCAAAGATAATGGCAAGTGGTATTATCTAGCTTCGTCAGGTAAGATGCTTCGCAATACCTATACACCTGATGGTTACTATGTTGGTAACTCAGGTGCCTGGCAAAGAATAATACTCTCAAATCTCTCAAACCACGTCAGCTTCATCCACAACCTCAAAACGCTGTTTTGAGCAACCTGCAGCTAGCTTCCTAGTTTGCTCTTTGATTTTCATTGAGTATAAGAAGTCCTTTTCCTTAAAGGAAGAGGCTTTTTACTTGCTTTTCTGCTGCTTCCTCATTTGTCCTAAAGCCTTTTTTGTGTTAAAATGAATGGTATGAAAGCTAAAAAAATGTGGATGGCAGGTCTGGCTTTGCTTGGTATTGGGAGCCTTGCCCTTGCTACGAAAAAAGTTGCAGATGACCGTAAGCTCATGAAGACTCAGGGAGAGTTGACAGAGATTGTGCGAGACCATTTTTCAGACATGGGGGAAATTGCGACTCTCTATGTTCAAGTTTATGAAAGCAGTCTGGAGAGCTTGGTTGGTGGCGTCATTTTTGAGGATGGCCGTCATTATACCTTTGTCTATGAAAATGAAGACCTGATCTATGAGGAGGAAGTTTTATGATACAACCAGCAAGTTTAGAAGAATTGGCATCTTTAGTAGAAAAAGATGGAAAGAAGGTCTTTCTGTTTGTGGCAGACTGGTGTGGCGATTGTCGTTATATCTATCCTGCCTTACCAGAAATTGAGGAGATTAATCCAGAGTTCACCTTTATTCGAGTGGATCGAGACCAGTATATAGATTTAGCCAAACTCTGGGATGTTTATGGAATCCCTAGCCTTGTTGTTCTAGAAAAGGACAAGGAAATCGGTCGTTTTGTCAATCGCGACCGTAAAAGCAAGCAACAAATTAACGACTTTTTAGCAGGACTGAAATAGGAGAAAAAGAAACAATGATTTTTACATATAACAAAGAACATGTCGGTGATGTCCTTATGGTCATCGTGAAAAACAGCGGAGATGCTAAACTGGAAGTGGAACGCAAAGGAAATGTAGCCCGTGTTTTTCCAAAAGATAATGGGGAAACAGTGGCTTGGAATATTTTTCGAAGTTTCAAGTTTGTTTGAAATTGCAGAGCGCGGTCAAGTCTTTTTATCAGATGAGCAAGTCGCTCGTTTGAACCAAGAATTACAGGCGGAAGGTTTTACAGAAGAAATTATCAATGACAAGGAACCTAAGTTTGTTGTTGGTGAGATTGTCGAGATGGTAGCTCATCCTGATAGTGACCACCTCAACATCTGTCAAGTTGCAGTCGCAAGTGACAAGACAGTACAAATCGTTGCAGGGGCTCCCAATGCGCGTGTTGGGATTGAAAACCATTGTAGCTCTTCCTGGAGCTATGATGCCCAAAGGCAACCTCATTTTCCCAGGCGAACTTCGTGGTGAAAAGAGTTTTGGCATGATGTGCAGTCCTCGTGAATTGCATCTGCCAAATGCTCCGCAAAAACGTGGTGTTATTGAATTATCAGAAGACCAAGTTGTCGGAACTCCATTTGATCCAGCTAAACACTGGACTGCTTAGGAAGTTGTCAGTATCTGATAGACCAGATAGAAGGAAATAAGATGGCAAAAAATGTAGTGATTACGGGAGCGACATCAGGAATTGGTGAAGCGATTGCGCGTGCTTATCTGGAGCAGGGTGAGAATGTCGTTCTAACAGGACGACGGATAGACAGACTAGAAACCCTCAAGTCAGAGTTTGCAGAAACTTTTCCAAATCAAATCGTCTGGACTTTTCCACTAGATGTCACTGATATGGCTATGGTCAAGGCTGTCTGCTCCGATATTCTAGAAACGATAGGGCAGATTGATATCTTGGTCAATAACGCTGGACTTGCTCTGGGCTTGGCTCCCTATCAGGACTATGAAGAGTTGGATATGTTGACCATGTTGGATACCAATGTCAAAGGTTTGATGGCAGTCACTCGCTGTTTCTTGCCAGCAATGGTAAAAGCCAATCAAGGACATATCATCAATATGGGGTCAACCGCAGGAATCTACGCCTATGCTGGTGCCGCTGTTTACTCAGCTACCAAGGCAGCAGTTAAGACCTTTTCAGATGGTCTGCGAATTGATACCATCGCAACGGATATCAAGGTGACAACCATTCAGCCAGGGATTGTCGAAACAGATTTTTCTACAGTTCGTTTTCATGGTGACAAAGAGCGGGCTGCGACGGTCTACCAAGGAATCGAAGCCTTGCAAGCTCAGGATATTGCAGACACAGTAGTCTATGTGACCAGTCAACCTCGTCGTGTGCAGATTACAGATATGACCATTATGGCCAATCAACAGGCGACAGGTTTTATGGTTCATAAAAAGTAAAAAATTTTCTCGAAAAGTTACAAATTTCTGTAACTTTTTTTGATTTCCTACGAATAGATAAGTAGGAGGAAGAAAATATGTATAATAAAGTTATCATGATTGGACGCTTGACGTCTACACCAGAATTGCACAAAACCAACAATGACAAGTCAGTAGCGCGAGCAACTATCGCTGTGAACCGTCGTTACAAAGACCAAAATGGCGAACGTGAAGCTGATTTTGTCAATATGGTCCTTTGGGGCAGACTAGCAGAAAGCTTGGCCAGCTACGCAACTAAAGGAAGTCTCATTTCAGTGGATGGAGAACTACGTACCCGTCGTTTTGAGAAAAATGGTCAGATGAACTATGTGACCGAAGTACTTGTTACTGGATTCCAACTATTGGAAAGTCGTGCCCAACGTGCCATGCGTGAAAATAACGCAGGCCAAGACTTTAGCGGATTTTGTTTTGGAAGAGGAGGAATTGCCATTTTAAAGCATTGAAAAAGTCTGAGTTGGTCTCAGGCTTTTTATACTGTCTAAATGTGTTACAATGAACTAGTTGAAACTTTTTGGAGGTTGGAATGAGTAGAGAATATACAAGAACAATCGTCAAAAATTATATTTTTGTACAGTAGTTATATTTGTTTTTGCGATTTATACTCATGTGAGTCAGACAGATCCTATTCCGGGACAAATAAAAGTTGGAGCGACTTATATGACGATGAATAGTGAATTTTATAGACATTTACATAATGAGATTCAACGTTATTCTGATTCAGAAGGTCAGATATTGTATACTCGGGATGCAGAGATGAGTGAAGAAAAACAGAGTAAACAAATTGATGAGTTTATAGAGAAGGAGTGAATGTTATTGTTATTAATCCGGTTAAGAGTGATAGCGAGCAAATTGTAGAAGCGTTAAGTAGGGCAAAAGAATTTTGGAATTAGAGTTATAGCAGTAGATAGTCAGTTGAATAATATAAAAGTTGATACGAGTATAGTTTCTGATAATTACCATGCTGGGATATTAATTGCCAAGGATTTGATGAAACGTACCTCAAATGCTCATATTCTTTTGTTAACGCACAAAGATGCTTTATCAGCTAATCAGAGAATAACTGGTTTTTGGATACAATAAAAATCAGAAGAACATTATCAAATTATCTCAGAAAGAGAAACGGTTGGTCAAACAGAGTATGCTATGATTACTGTAGGTGATGCGTTATCTGAAGGTTTACAATTTGATGCTATAGTGGCTTTAAATGATAGAGCAGCTATAGGAGCTTTAGCAGCAATTAAAGAATTGAAAGTAACTTCAAAAAAACTTATTTACGGAATAGATGGTTCACCAGATATGAAGCATTTATTAGCTACAACAGATGAAGACAGGAACGGTTGCTCAATTTCCATCTCATATGGGTAGAAAAGTATCGAAACAATAGATTTATTAGTAAAAAGAAGATAGTTGAAGAATTATATACTATACCTGTACAATTTGTTGATAAAAATAATATAATTCAGTTTGATATTAATGGGTGGCAGTAATGAAACAGGTAAAAGGTGTCCAGTACTCTATAATTTTGCTTTTATTAATTAATTTTCTAACCATTATATACAATGGAGCTTTGTATATACAGATTACAAACTATGTAATTTCAAAGGACAGATGATACTCTTATTGGGAGAATTAAACAATATTTCAAAAATCATTGACCAGATTTTTGGTGTTCAATTATCTTTTTGTTTGGTATTATTTTTATATCTACCTATAAAATGTATTCAACTGAGAAAAATGGCCAAATCCAAAAATGGAATTTGTTTGAAATAGTATTAATGATTGGTGTTATATGGTCACAAAATCTGTCATACAATGGAATAAATATTATTAGTTTTCTTGCTGATATTCTATAGTTCAAGAGAGTTTCAAGACCTGATAGTAAACGTTCTTGGATTATTTTTATTTTCTTGAGTTTTTAATGTTACTTTTAACAGACTATGAAATCTTGTCACTATTTATAAAAGTTCCATCTCTTTCTACCTATATCCAATTTTACCCATCGTCCATACGAGGTGTAGTGTTATTTTTAGAAAATGCATTGACGTCATTAAATGTTATTATTTTCATCATCTCTTTATTGTCTTATATCCTATACGTGATTAAAGAGCACCATAATATTGAGGAAGAGCTTAAAATGTTATCTAGAGTCAACACTGAATTGAATCATTACATATCGTTATCAGAGAAAATCGCTGAAGATCGAGAAAGGAAAAGAATTGCTCGGGAAATTCATGATACTCTAGGTCATGTTGACAGGAATTTCAGCAGGGATTGATGCTGTTTCGTACTAATTGATGTTCATCCTATCCGTGCTAAAGAACAGTTGAAAAATGTTTCAAATGCAGTTAGAGAGGGGATAAAAGATGTTAGATCATTACATAGACTAAGACCAGGAGCTTTGCAAAATAATGGTTTAAAAGATGCTCTAATATTAATGATTAGTGAGTATGAGTCTCTATCAAAACTCTCTGTCGATCTAAAATATGAATGGGGGAATATTGATTTAGATGTTATGCAGGAAGATACTATTTTTAGGATTATACAAGAATCTATGACAAATTCTGTTCGTCACGGACATGCTAGTAAAATGAGCATTCGCTTTATAAGTGAGGATAACAACATAATAGTTTTGGCACGATAATGGGAAATAGGTTTTGACGACTTACAAATTGGGTATGGCTTGAAACAAAATGAGAGAGCGAGTTTCTATTTTAGGTGGTTCTATTCATTTTTGAAAATAGGGAAGGATTTTACACTAAAATAGTTTTTCCAAAAATAGGAGGTGAAGTATATGATAAAGGTAATGATTGCAGATGATCAGGCGTTAATTAGAGAGTCTTTGCAGATCATTTTATCAGTATATGCTGATATTGATGTTGTATCCGTCGTTGGTGATGGTATCGAAGCTATGGATAACATTATGACTGTAAAACCGGATATAAATTTTTAATGGATATTAGAATGCCCAGAATGGACGGAGTATTAGCTACAAAAAGAAATCAAAAACGTTTTCCAAATATAAAAAATTATAATCTTTAACAATATTTGACTGACGATGAATTTATTTTAGTGCTTAAAATATGGTGCATCTCATATATTTATTAAAAGGAGTTTCAAACAGACGAGTTATATCAAGCCATTCAGACAGTGTATAAAGGCGGAGCTATGATTAATCCTAATATAGCTAGTAAGGTATTTCAATTGTTCTCGCAGATGGCACAGACCAATTTTTCTATTACTGTGAAGGAAGAGAATATTGAAAATATATCACTGACAGAATGGAAAATTATTCAGCAAGTGGCATTTGGAGAATCAAATAGGAAATTGCCAGTAATCTATCCGAGGGAACAGTGCGAATTACCTTCTATCATTCTTTTCAAAACTAAATTTGAGAGATAGGACACAGTTAGCCATATGGGCTGTACAAACAGGTGTGATCACAAAAGAATTTTTCGAAGGAAATGGATAAATGAAAGTAAAGCAATTGTTTCTAGCGATACTGTTTGTGCTAAGTTGCTTGAGTTTATTTCTTATTTGGGAAAACAAGCAGATAAAGATTATTAGGCTGGGTTTTTATTCTGATTCTAGTTGGGGAATTCCTACAGGGAATAACAGCTATGTACTAGATGAGGCTATTAAGAAATTTGAAGAGCTTCATCCAGGGGTTAAAATTGTATATGATTCAGGTATTCCTAAGGACGAGTATTCTAATTGGATTTCAAGTCAAATTTAAAAGGTTCTGGAACCGGATGTATTTCTATTATCGCGACCAAATATCTTTATTTGCATCAAAAAGGTATTTTGAAAAACGCCTAAATTCCTATTTGTCTCAAGAAGATGTCTCTAATTTCTATGATGTATCTTTGCAGGCAGCAAAATATGGAGATGACTTATACGGTCTCCATATGAAAGTCAATCCTATGTTGATGTGTGTAAATCAAGATTTACTTTTAAAAGAGGGATTGAAATTCCTAAAGTAGGGTGGACGCAGAAAGATCTCTATGAGATTAGTAAAAAAGTTACAAAAGATACCGATGGAGATGGAATCGTTGGATCAATTTGGGATAACAGGATATAGTTGGAAAGAATCTCTAGCAGCCTTTGGTGTTACTTATTTCTGAGAGTGATTCCTGTATAGATTCGTCAGAAATGAAGGATGCTTTATCCTATATAAGGGATTGAATCAATCTAAACGGACGCTACAGTAACCTATAAAGATTTTGATGAAGGACATGTGGCCTTTTATCCAATGAGTTTGGCACTAATATCGAACATATAAAACCTTTTCCTCATCATGTGGCCAAAATATACAAATTTTAACTGGACATGTATTTCTATTGCTCACTACTAGAAGACATCTCGTTCACTGTAACAGATACTCTCCTTATACGTGGTTTCTTCATGTTCTCGCATCCAAACCTTGCCGTATCGTTTATAGAATTTTAACAATTAATCGTGAAAATTCACAAAATTTATTTAATAAGGGTCAAGGAAGCTCTAGTATTACCAGAGGTAGTAACTAGTTTGAAGAGGAAGAGTTGATGAAGAAAAGGAATGATTGGTCAAAAATGCCTTAACGACTACTTCACTGGATTATATGAAAAATTCAATTACAACTATTTCAAAAGGAATAGATTCAAAAATCATTGGTTGGAATAGAAGAAAGATTAGAAGCATTATCTATGGATGAAAATAACACGGATATTGAAGGTAGTCTTATGTTAAGTTACAGAACTAGATATAGGAACCCTAAATAGATATCAAGATATTATTACTTAAAATAATACGAACATGGCAGATGTCTTTATTGACATTTGTCATTTTTTTATTGACATTTATCAATAAACTTTTGTGACATTTAACAATTATAAAGTGAAGATAAGGATGATAGAATAAAATCAATAAAAGGAGGGAAATATGAAGTATTTGATATTAGTCAGTCATGGAGGACTCGCAGAGGGATTGAAATCATCTCTTTCTATGTTTGCTTCGGATAAGGTAGATGATGTCATAGCGATTGGCTTAAAAGATGGAGAAAGTCTTGCAGGTTTTTCTGTAGAGGTCAAGAATGTTATTGCATCTCTGGATGAAAATGATTCGGTTCTTGTTTTAGCAGATATTGTTGGGGGAAGTCCTTTAACAACTGTTGCAACAGTATTAGAAGAATTTGGAAAATTAGAGAATGCAACTATTTTGGGAGGTATGAACTTAACAATGGCACTTACAGCAGTGGTGATGAAAGACATTCTGACTGGAAGTGAACTTGTTTCTACGATATTAAACGAATCATCATCGGCTCTACAAGAATTTGAAGTCGGATCAGATGATAATCTTTAATGAATAGACGATATTTAGTTATATAAGGAAAAGGGATAAAAAATTATGGTAGTAACATTTGTACGAATTGACGATAGAATGATTCATGGACAAACAGTCACTAGATGGGCAAAAAGAACATCCATGTGATGGATTAATTGCAGTAAAATGACGCTGCTGCATCTAATAAGGTTTTAATTCAGGCATATAAAGGTGCGTCAGATAAAAAAACATTTGTTTGGACAAAGGAAGCGTTTAAAGAAAAATCATCTAAAGTAACAGAATCGGATAGTAGATATTTTTTGATTACTAAAAATCCAATTGATATGAAAGAAATTTTAGTAGACCAGGGCTTTATTCCAGGAGATGTTAAAGAAATTATTGTAGGACCTGCTAACGATAGACCAGGTGCTATCAAGTTGGGAAATAATCAATCAATTACTCAAGAGGAAGCAGTTGCACTAGAAGCAATTGAAAAAGCAGGATATAAAGTTAGATTCCAATTATTACCAGATGTATCTATTGGCTATTGGAGTGATTTTAAATCAAAATTTGGATTTTAATAATGAAATAAGGAGACAAAATGATGGAAATTTCTTGGATTCAAGCAGCTCTTTTAGGATTGTTTGCAAGTTTAGCATCGATGCCAGGTATGGGGGATCCAGTATTGGTAACTATACTCTTTAGGGGCGTCCATTAGTTGGTGGTTTAATTGTAGGTTTTAATATTAGAGATATAAACAACAGGGTAATCGTTGGTGTGCTTTTACAGGTATTATATATTGCCTTAGTGACACCTGGTGGAACTGTATCTGCCGATGTACGGAGCAATTTCTTATATCGGAATTCCGCTATCTATCCTATTTGTTTCATGCACAATAATATCAGGTGAAGTAACGATTGCAGCAGCAGCAGCGCCAATTGGAGCCGCGGTTGGAACAATTGGAACTGTTTTATTCTATGGTACAGCTACTCATGAATTTGCTTTGGCAACACATTGGATGGAAAGCTGTAGAGAAAGGTGATTTTAAGAAGTTATATGCTGTTGATTGGGTATATCCTTGGATTTCACATTTATCTTTTTCTTTCTTACCAACAATGATTATTACAAAATTTGGACCAGATATGGTTGATCTTATGAAAGTATATCTTCCGATGGATGGTTTTGTAATGAAGTCTCTATTTACTGTAGGAGCACTCCTTCCATGTGTGGGTATTGCAATACTTTTGAAACAAATTGTTACAAAAACAACAGACTTTATTCCTTTCTTTGTCGGGTTCACGTTAGCAAAATCTTTAGGCTTGAACTTAGTAGCAAGTGGTGTTGTGTCATTAATTTTTGCAGTAATTTATTATGAATTTGAAGTTATTAAATCTGCCCGTACGACAGCAGTTGTCAGTGATATGGGATTTGATGAAGAGGAGGATATTTAGAATGAGTCGAAAAAAAATATCAAGAAAAACATTGACAAAATCATTTCACCACTGGTTCTATGGACATCTGACATGTTTTTCTCAAGAACATATGCAAACTTTTGGATATTTAACTTCTATGCTTCCAATTGTAGAAGAAATGTATGATACTAAGGAAGAACAAAAAGAAGCTATGCAAACATACACAGCATTCTTTAATACTGAGCCGCAGCTGGGTTCTCTAGTAGTTGGGATAACAGCTGGTTTGGAAGAAGCGCGTGCAAATGGAGATGCCGTAGATAGTGAGACCATCAATGGAATGCGAGCCGGTCTAATGGGGCCTATTGCAGGTATTGGAGATTCACTTATTGTAGGAACATTAATTCCTGTTCTTTTGGGGATAGCTCTAGGTCTTTCTAAAGGAGGAAATATTTCTGGTGCAATATTCTATATTATTGCATGGAATCTATTAGTCTATCTTGGAATGCGTTTTGCTTATTTTAAAGGATATGAACTTGGAGATAAAAAGCAGTAGAATTTTTTAGTAGGTCCTAAAGGTCAGGGCGCTAAGAAAAAGCAATTAGTGTTGTTGGTGGTATGGTCATAGGAGCTGTTGCAGCAACTTGGGTATCTGTCACTACGGCGCTAGAGCTGAAAAATGGAGATGGAGAAACATTTTTAAACTTACAAGAAAAGATTGATGGTGTTTATCCAGGTCTTTTAACAGCAGGTTTTATTGTTCTATGTTGGTGGCTGATGGCTAAAAAGAAAGTTTCTCCAAATTGGGTGATGCTCTTATTGGTAGTTATTGCACTTGTAGGAGTAGCCTTAGGATTTTTCAATCCAGGCTTGAAATATTAATAGTATGTGAGCAAATGGTTTATAATCGTTGTTTTATATATACGTAATATAAGGATTTAGAGTTTCGGTATATAAAAGAATTAACGAAAATTACCAATTCCATAAATCATGTTGGTTAAAAATTCTACATTATTAAAGTGCAAAATTAGGATAAAAGAAATTCTATCTATTCATCCTCAGAAAAGTCAGACTCTTGCTATTTCTGACCAAGGATTTCAATAGAGTCCATGAATTTAGCACTCCAGGTATAAAGAGTGCACAATATGTGATAGTTCATCATGGAGGAAAACAGATGTTGAAACCATTAGGAGACCGTGTGGTCTTGAGTAGAGAAAAGAACAAACTGTTGGAGCTTTGTGCCCTTGCAGGCTCAGCCCAAGAAAAACCAAAACAGCTCAAGTTGTGGCTACTGGACAAGGTGTTCGTACTCTGAGACGGTGACTTAGTGGCTCAAGCGTTAAGGCTGGAGATCGTGTCTTAGTTGAAGCTCACGCAGGTCTTGATGTCAAAAGATGGCGATGAAAAGTACATCATTGTATGGCGAAGCTAATATTTTAGCTATCATTGAAGAATAGAAGGAGAAAAGTAAGTATGTCAAAAGAAATTAAATTTTCATCTGATGCTCGTTCAGCTATGGTTCGTGGTGTCGATATTCTTGCAGACACTGTTAAAAGTAACCTTAGGACAAAAGGTCGTAATGTTGTTCTGGAAAAATCATTTGGCTCACCCTTGATTACCAATGATGAGTGTATACCATTGCAAAGAAATCGAATTGGAAGACCATTTTGAAAATATGGGTGCCAAATTGGTATCAGAAAGTAGCTTCAAAAAGCCAATGATATTGCAGGTGATGGGACTACAACTGCAACTGTCTTTGACCCAAGCAATCGTCCGTGAAGGAATCAAAAACGCTCACTGCAGGTGCCATCAATCGGCATTCGTCGTGATTGAAACAGCAGGTGCTGCAGCAGTTGAAGCTTTGAAAAACAACGCCATTCCTGTTGCCAACTGAAAGAAGCTATCGCTCGGAGGTGCTGCCGTATCTTCTCGTTCTGAAAAAGTCGGTGAATACATTTACAAACCATGGAAAGGATTGGTAAAGACGGAGTCATCACCATTGAAAGAGTCACGTGGTATGGAAACAGAACTGGAAGTTGTGAAGGTGGCCACAGTTTGACCGTGGTTACCTTTCACAGTACATGGTAACAGATGGCGAAAAATGGTAGCTGATCTTGAAAACCCATACATTTTGATTACTGATAAAGAGATTTTAAAATATCCAAGAGTTTGCCACTCCTCAGTATTCTCCAAACAATCGTCCACTCTTGATTATTACTGGATGATGTGGATAATTGAAGCTCTTCAACTCTTGTTTTGAACAAGATTCGTGGAACTTTAATGTGGTAGCTGTTAAGGCGCCAGGATTTGAGGATCGCCGTAAGGCTATGTTGAAAGATATCTATCTTAACCGGCGGAACAGTCATCACGAAGACCTTGGTCTTGAGTTGAAGAATTACGACAATTGAGGCGCTTGGTCAAGCCTTGAGGAAGTAACTGTGTGGACAAAGATAGCACTGTTATCGTAGAAGTGCACCAAATCCTGAAACGATTTCTCACCGTGTTGTTGCGGTTATCAAGTCTCAAATCAAACCACAACTTCTGAGGTTTGACCGTGAAAAATTACAGAACGCTTGGCGAAATTGTCAGGTAATTGTGTGATTTATTAAGGTTGGTGCAGCTACTGGAAACTGAGTTGAGAAAGAAATGAAACTCCGCGGTAGAGATGCCTCAAGCGCTACTCGTGCAGCTGTTGGAAGAGGTATTATTTGCAGGTGGTGGAACGGCCCTTGTAAGTATGTTAGCCGTTGCTTGGAATTGACAGGAGACGAAGCAACAGGGCTTGTGTTGTTCTCCGTGCTTTGGAAGAACGGTACGTCAAATTGCACATAATGCAGGTTTGAAGGTTCTATTGTTATCGACCGCTTGAAGAATGCTGAAGTTGGTACAGGCTTCAACGCGGCAACCGGCGAAGTGGGTTAATATGATTCCAGTCAAGGTATCATTGACCCGAAGTTAAAGTGAGCATTCAGCCTACAAAATGCAGCATCTGTAGCCAGTTTGATTTTGACAACAGAAACGGTCGTAGCCAATAAACCAGAACCAACAGCCCCAGCTCCAGCAATGGATCCAAACATGATGGGCGGCATGATGTAAAAGAAACTTATAAAGGGCACAAAAGGAGATGCGTATTCCCTCAGCACGTAGTTTTCTATTCTAAAGAGATTTGAGCTCTCCTAATTTATATGATAAAAATAAGACTAGAAAAGGAAGAATATGATCGATGTAGAAGAAATTCTGAGCAAATGAATCAATCAGAAAATTAATTATGACCGTGTTATGCAGAAAATGGTCAAGTTTGGGAGAAAATGAGGGAACGTCAACCATTCTCATGCACGTTTGTTGTGCCCCTTGCAGTACCTACACCCTAGAATATTTGACTAAGGTATGCAGATGCTTCTTTGCCAATTCCTAATATGCATCCCAGGCAGAATACCATAAGCGGGCTTACGTCACCAAGAAATTTGTCAGTGATTTCAATGAGCGAACTGGCAATAACGTTCAATACCTAGAAGCTCCTTATGAACCTAACGAATATCGTAAACTGGTTCGAGGTTTGGAAGAAGAGCTGAAGGTGGCGACCGTTTATGGGTTGCTGACTACCGACTGGATAAGACAGCTCAGTGGCTATGGATTTAGGTTTTGACTACTTCGGTTCAGCTTTATATCAGTCCTCGCGAAAATTCTCAAACCATCAACAGCATCGGAATCGACATTTTAAAGTTTTATGCCCACTATCTTGCTTGATTTCCAAGAAAAATCAAGGCTACAAACGTTCGGTTGAAATGTGTGACGAATATGATATCTATCGTCAATGCTACTGCGGTTGTGTCTATGCAGCTAAGGGGCAGAATATTGACCTAGTTCAGGTCAAAAAAGATGCAACAGACTTTTTGTTGGATAAGGATATCGAAAAGATTACTCTCATTAAGTTTACCGTTACAAAGTTAGAAAATTAGAAAACAAACCAGTTTGAAAGCTGGTTTATATTGCAAGAATGACTTACTAAGTAAAGGTGTGTTAATCAAGACGATCTGTTAATGTATTGGTAAATTAGAAGTGAGATGTCGTTTAAATGTTCTATATCAGAGTACACTTTTTAAAAATGAAGCAAAAAAAAAACCAGAGTTTTTCACTCTGGTTTGACCAACTTACCGATTCTTTAATTCTATGTAGCGTTTGTACAAATGTTGACATGGAAGCTTCTGAGAAAGGACCACGTTCATTGTTAATCCAATCAACGAAAATTTTGATATGTCTCTTTCAAAATATAGTCCTTAAAGCCATCAGAATAATGCTACTTTGCGTTTGTGGCGCTCATACTCTCCACATCTAAGGCGCTTTTCCCCATCTGTGGATTTTGACATCCAAATCATAATCACTGTATTTTCAGTGCTTCTTGGCATCCCTGAATGGTAGGGACCAGCCATGTTGCAATAGTAGGAAATTCCATATCACGAATCCTTGGCAATGATATTAAACCAATATTTCTTGCAGCATGTACAGTCACTTGGGTTCCTCCTGAAGTCACCCAACGACGACCATCACTTCTCGGTAACCAGTGTATGATCGTTAACACCACCAATAATGGCGTCTCTGTTGTTTTTAGGTACCATGGTGTCTCGCCAAGTGCAGTGGGAACTGCTCATGCTTATAACTCTTGAATTGTATTAAAGTCGCCTTCTCTTTGGGCCCATCACTAACCAACTTTCTACAATTTAGGCAGTCGGACGTTTCTCACTTATTAGTATGCCATAAAATAGTCTACTTTATGAATTTTGTCTTATTAGTGATATTCTCTGAGGGCGCTAGCCATATCTGAAAAATCACAGCCTTTTCTGGCTAAAACCTGTAGCTAATTCGCTGTTTGCGTGTCATCCTTCATACTCCGAGCATACTTAGCATATTGCCGATTGCAGCTCCTTGAAGATGAGTTCCTGAGCCGTGTCTCGCCAACTTGACTATCCAAGTCGTTCAAAAGCCCATTTTGCATCCAGCATAGGAAAAGCCCCTTTGTTGAAGCAGGTTTTGGATGATCTTATCCTGCAGGGCACATGAGTTGGAGATCTCCTTGCATATAAAGAGTTTATCAGCAATACGTTGAGCAACTTGAGAGAAATTCAAATTCTCAGACCTCTTCTACGGTAGATTTTGCCATCACCTTTTTGTGATGCTAGTTTCTCGAAGTCAGCGACATAAGGCCCTTTGTCTCCTGAGAGTTGGTTGGCATTGACGAGTGCATAGGCGTACTGGCGGTCGTACAATTGTCCTGCCTCGGTGACGATTAGCAATGACTTTGTGCTGATGTTTGTCGATCGATATCGTATATCAGAGGCTCTCTGACTTCTTTTCAGTGCGTGCTTTTAAAGGAGTGGGTGGTAGAGGGCCAGGGTGCGTATAGAGAAATTGATGCAAAGTGCTGGATCTCCATCAAATTCCTGTTGGGGTAATCACCTTATCTCTTGTAACATAAACGGACAATCGTATGTCTTCGTGATGATAGCATTTGTCGCATGAGTCTAGCTCCATCTGATAGAGAGTCTCTTTTCAAGTTTTGTGGATTTTCATGTTTCTATTATAGCGTAATTTGTGATAAGATAGATATGAATCTGAAAAGTGAGCAAACAGTATTACCGTAAAATATCACGATGGAATCAATCGGGAGGGATTGGTCTTTGCTACCTTTAATTTTGTACAGGAGCCCTCAAAGTGTGAAGATATCTATTGCGAGTACTTCATTAAAACTGTAATTTTGCTGAAGCAAGATTACTGAAAGGTTATTAAAAGTCCAAATTTCAGTGAGTGCCTACTTGCTTACCGTCTATAATGAATGTGATGGTTGCCACAATCGCATCTCACTCTGCAGAAACAAC